>Ga0187881_10001628_pt1 | contig 23177 bp, 34 predicted proteins | sample June2016WEW_19_1_2_FD_133017 | JGI IMG/M metagenome (GOLD analysis project Ga0187881, IMG submission 133017) | Peatland microbial communities from SPRUCE experiment site at the Marcell Experimental Forest, Minnesota, USA - June2016WEW_19_100 | ecosystem: Environmental > Terrestrial > Soil >...
ACGAACACCCTGATCGTCTGCATCCAGCGGTACAACGGCGGCGAGCCCAAGATCCAAATCTCGCGGACGGTGAAACTCAATAACGGCGAGACCCAGTACGCGAAACAGGGCCGGCTGACGTTCGCGGAGTGGGAAGCGGTGAACAAGGCGGTAGACCAGATGCGCGCCGAACTAAGCTCTTTGCAGTGTGAATCGTGAGGGGTGAAGGGGCGGCATGATTTCTGTCCTCATAGGGTACGAGTTGCGGTCTCAAGTGGTCACAGCAACACCGAGGCGGGCAACGTGCTACGAGCCCAAGGTTAGGTCTTCATGCCGCGCCTTCGCCACTCAGGCGGAAAAACAGGGAAGTCCCAGGGGACGTGATGCCGAGGGGAATGTTGGTTTTAATCAGCCGGTTTCCAGGCAGTCATCGGATTCCGGTGCACGACAGGAGGGAAGACCGATGGTTCGCACAATTGATCAAGTTGCGGAGGTAGAGGCAAAAGGCCGCAATGGATACTTCAAGGTGGATCGCGCCGTGGCCTTTGTCACCGAGGATGGGAAGTATGCCGATATCTGCTTCTACTCCAAGAGACAGGGCGACAGTGCTCCTCTGGTAATCAAAGGGGAACCCGCAGCCCTCAAGGCGCTTCTCGGCTTGCTCTACAACAGCATTTAGGACGGAGCAGTGATGGCCACCGCGAGTGCATTGCGACGTTATCAGGTTTGCGGTAGACGGCTGCTTTGCCACCCTGAATGCATTGGCGGATTCCGCGAGGACCGGCAAGCCGGCGTGATTTACGGACCTTACAGGCTGAGCGATGGAACATTCGCGAGAAATGCGGAAGAGGCGTTAACCAAAGAGGGCTTTTGCCCCTACTGCGGTCGGAGATAGGACATACGAAAGGTAACCAAAATGGATGCAAGAACGAGACGGCAGATCAACCGAGAGCTATTCGACCTGACCCACAGGAACCCAGACCTCGGAACCGGCATCGGCCGGACGATCGAGATCATGCAGAAGTACCTGGGCGAGGATGCCGCAGACGTGGTGAGCGGGATCTACTGCGGCGAGTTCGGCGAATCCCGCGAGATCATTCCTGGACAGCATTCAGCGTTCGTTCTCCAGAGGGGACACAAGCGGCTGGAAGTGGCCTACGTGACCTAAGGATTTAACCATGGCGTCCAGATCATCTGAACTGCGGCTGTTTGAGGAAGGAGCGATGGCGCCCATGATCGAAAGGAGGTTCTCAAGACAAACTGACTGATCGCATTTAATCCCGCCACCAACCTGCACCAAACCACCGCAGCAAAAACCCGCAGGCCACCGTGCCTGCGGTTCCCCTGTCGCTGCTACAAAACCAAAGTCAGCATCGGCTATGAGCCCATTTCCTTCGAATCTGGTCGCAATCCTACCACGCCGTTGCTGATGTCCGGGAACAGGCAAAAGCCCAAGCTCGGAGGAGTTCTGGGGAAGATCGAGACTTATGAGCGTCGATCTCGACAGTCAATGAGAGTGTCAGTTTCCGCCAGGCCTATCGTCTGCTTAATTGGTGTGGATTTTTGCTTCGGCACAACGGAGATTTTTGCATGGGTCGCGGCGGAATACCTCACGTGCATCGCTGGCCATAATTGTGTTAAACTCTTGCCGCGCTTTTTCTCGACGGAAGATTTCATGCCAGCCGGAGTAAGCCGCCAACCCATGCAGCATGTGTGAGTGGCGAGGCCCGTAGGTATTAGGTAAGACACAAAGTCGTCGCCCGTGGACGTAATCGACAAACAAGCCTATGCGCTCACCTACCGCGAGATATCCCCGCCTCTTCATATCCTACTCCTACGACTCCGAAGCACACGTGAACTGGGTCAAGGCTTTCGCACATCGCCTCAAAACTCAGCACCTGGATGTTTTTCTTGACGGGGATGAGATTCAGCCGGGCGACCACATACCAGCAACTTTGTCGCGAGCCCTCGAACGCGCTACGCATGTACTGTTCGTCTGTACCCCTCAGTTTCTCCGTCGTGCCCTGACGCCTGGCACTGGTGTGTTCTATGAGTTCCGAATTGCGCTTACCGAGATGTTTTACGAGCCAAGTCGACGTCTCTTCATGCCAGTTCTGCGCGAGGGAAATGCAAGAGACTCGATCCCACTCGAACTTCTCGGCCTCCCCCGTTTCGACTTCCGGGGCTCAGATTGGCAGAAGACTCAGCTACCCAGGTTGCTAGAGCACCTAGGGCACACTGGGTACAAGCGAGTGAGGACTTGCCGTGGTTCTCCCACTCCCATGCTCACACCAAGAAGGTTGCTGACAGCGTCTGGCTTTGGCACAGCGCTTCGTTGCATTGATTGGTCTCAGTTTCTTGACCTTCTTGAGGGAGATAGGTACGCCGAGACTCCAGACTACTTCACAAAGAACGGTTGGTCGAAGTCCTTCGCGACTATTCACGTTCCGGCGGTCTATCCCGACCAAGCCCCGCCTTCCGGCGTATCTCCCCAAGACAGCATCACGGCAACACATTGGGCGTTGCGCGGCCTCGTCTCATTGCGCACTCTAGCACATCGCTACGGCTTAGATCCTGGCCTTGTTGACCGCATTGACCGTGCGTGCTTCGAAACCAAGCAGTACCTCGACTTCCACTGGAACGACTCGATCGGAGCTGCAGGTCCTTATCGACCCGAACTCCCCGGTCCGACCTTTTCGCCTGATGTTCGCCACACTATCACATGGCTAAAAGCCTGCCGCGAATTGGGCATTCTCGGCACCGAACAGTTTCGCAAAGGCTCAAATTACTGCATTCGCTTTTTCGGAGCCCGGCCGCGCGAGGTTTACACTCTAGCCGAGTTTGCTTGGCTTCTGTCGTTGTTACGACTAGAGCCGGATTCCCGCCCTCCCGACTTGAGTATCCCCAAATTGAGGAACCTCACTGAGGAGACAGAGGCCGCGATCACTTCCCATCCTTATGTTTTGGAACTGCCGGGAACGAATCGGCTTCTTTTTTCGGAACCACGAGAGCGCCACTTTGCACCATTCGAGACGTGGTGGGTCATCGATGCCGCGGGCGACTTGTTGTCGAACAGTGGCAACTCGACGGTTCGGAAGCGCTTCGCTTTTGCGCTGTCGACTCTTGCCAGGCTGCTTGTGAGGGATTCGGCCGACAGCGCAGGGTGGAGCCCAGTACTCCTCGACCACTCGGTGGACCCAGGATTTACAGCGCATGTGGGCGACATTTTGCTGCGATTCAGCAATCCTCCACTTAGTCTTGTTCAGAGCATCATGCGGCTCATTGTGACACGTTGTGCCGATCTTGATGTCTATCCGCGGCATTATTTGTTATGGGCTATTCCAACATTCCTAAAGAGGGTTGGAGAGCGGATCGGCACCTAATCCGCAGAAGGTAAGTTGATCATTTCGGGTAACAATGCCTTATGGAACGACGTGAGGCCGAACAAAGCTGGGGACAACGAGGAATTCGTCTGTTGAACTCACGAGCCATTTTCTCCAGTAATCGACCTGCGCCTAGAAGGCGTGCGTTTAGCCTGTGATCGAGGTCAACTACACTGCAAAGGTCTTCTTGCGGAGGACAGCCTGACACTCAGGCCATCTGCAGGCGCGTGTTGGAGGGCTCCATACTCGCACGTCGGACCGGAACCATTGACGACAGATTCGACAAGTGTCTTTTTAAAGAACCAGGTATGGCGACTCATCGTCACCATCTCAAGAACAAAATTGATCAAGTTGCCAACCAGTGCAGTAAGCACGTGGGTCACTTTTGGGAGGCCGGCGCGGATCATTTATCGCAGGCGTCGAAGAAATTCCTCTTCGGCGTCACTCGCAGGAATCAAGTGCATCCTTTGTCCAGGAAATCCGAAGCCTCTGAGGGTTGCGCCCAACGCTCGCAGTGTTAGTATTGTCAGCTATAACATACTGAACCACAGTCGTTTATGGTTCGTCCGGGTCTCCTATCCAGCGAAGAAAGTATGCGTAATTTTTGCATCCTAACCTCAGTTGGATATCAAATCCTCAACTGGTGGTCTAAGGCGATACTGGGAAATCCCGCGAAGTTGACACAGAGCCCGCTACTCGGAAGTGAGGGGAGGCAATAGCTAAACTGACTAAGTCGCTCGATCGCAAGTCATTCGCGGCTTGTTTTTGGGGTGGCGACTCGTTAGAATGCCAGCAACAATCCGACCCCGAGGACTATATGAAACGGAACATTTGGCTGGCAATCATCCTTGCCGGAGCATTTCTGGCAGGGGTCCTTTTTCTTACCAGACATGCTTCGAATAAGCCTGGGCAACTGCCCGTCGCCGCGCAACCTGGAGCAAACTGGAACCTCCCGGATGCAGCAGCAACTTACAAAGGCACAACGATCCGTCTGATTGGTGAGGATTATCCCCCGCTCCAAGCAATCGAGAAAATGAAGCCAGACTTTGAGAAGGCGACCGGCATCAGAGTCGAGGTTGAGCGCTACGAGGCTGAAGCCGTGCTTCAAAAAATCGCTTTCGATCTGAACTCCAAGGTGGGACGTTACGACCTAATTGTCCAAGTGTATTTCGACATGGGCAGATTGGTTACGCAAAGCCAAATCAGGCCGCTGACAGACTTCCTCGGGAATGCCCGTCTGCACGATCCGAACTTCAATCCTGGCGAAGATCTGTTCCCCGTCTGGAAAACGATGGGGTGGTACGACGGCAAGCCGTACGGCTACCCGATGATGGTGCTCACCATGTACACCTGGTATCGCAAGGATTTCTTCGAAGATCCCAAAGAAATGCAGGCGTTCAAAGCAAAGTACGGATACGAGTTGGCTGCTCCCAACGACTGGAAGCAGTATCGGGACATAGCAGAATTCTTCACACGTCCCGATAAGGGACTTTATGGAACGTTGATCCAGGGCAAAAAGCACATGGCTTTGTGGCAGGAGTACATCAACTTCTTGTATTCCTTTGGTGGTGCGATCATGGACACGAAAGACCCATCAAAATATGGCCCGATCGTCATCAATTCGCCGCAGGCAATCGAAGCCACCGAGTATTACAAATCGCTCAAAAAGTACTCGCCGCCGGATACCCTGAGCTTTACATGGGATGACGCATTGGCATTGATGCAGCAAGGCAAAGTTGCAATGTGCCTGATGTGGACAGATTCCACATATGCCCTTGAAGACCCAAAACAATCCAAAGTTGCTGGTAAGATGGGCTATGCGATGATCCCTGCTGGGAAAGCCGGCAGATGTCACCAAATTGGCGGGCAATCATATTACCTTCCCGTCACTTCCAAGCATCCCGAGCCAGCTTACCTGTTCATTGAATGGATGCTGCAGACCAACAACCAAATTCGACAACAGGAGTTAGGCGGGGCGTCAGCGCGGAAATCGACATATCAGGATCTCGCCGTACTCAAGCTTCCTTGGACAGATGCGAGCATAGCAGCGCTGAACCACACCCATCCGGCGATGCTCTATACGATTCCCGAATCTTTGCAGATTGGTGATGTGATTGAACTTGCAATTTCCGATGCTCTGGCAGATCGCAAACCAGTTAGAGGGTCACTGGATTGGGCCGCGTTGGAAATAAAGAAGCTCGTCGGAAACAAGGCGGAGTTGACGTACCCTCCAAAATGAGCGCATGAGATCAGGAACTGCTGACGCAGAAAGGAGCCATTTTCTTGGCTGGTCGCTCGGTCCGGTCATTGCGTTTCTTGTCGCTGTCATTGTCGGTCCATTCCTATACATGGTTTGGCTTTCTTTCACGGATTTGAGCTTTGCAGCGCCTGAACGAAATGGCAACTTGATTGGTCTGACCAATTATTCTCGTGCTCTTTTTCACGACCAGATATTTCTCGGCAGCCTCGGACGATCATGCTTCTTTGCTTTGCTGTGTGTTGTACCGCAAGTCACCCTCGGCATCGCCATCGCTGAACTGCTGCATAGCCATCCTTTCGCACAGCGACTCCTGACCCCTCTGTTTGCACTGCCCGTGCTTCTTCCTACGGTCGTAATCGGCCTGTACTGGCGGATATTACTTCAGGGAGAATTTGGTCTCATAAGTTACTACCTTTCCAGTTGGGGCTTTGAATCAGCTAGAGGCATCCTGAGCGACCCTAAAACCATTCTGCTAACGATGGCCTCCATAGATATTTGGCAGTGGGGACCCTTTGTTGCACTCGTCTTTGTCGCTGCACGGTGTTCGCTACCACGCGCTCCTTTGGAAGCCGCGTGGTTGGACGGCGCTTCGAAAGCTCGGGCATTCTTCGACGTTACCTTGCCAGCCTTGCTTCCAGCGGTCCTCATAATATCGCTCATCCGCGGAATTGATTCATTTAAGGAGTTCGATAAAGTGTTTGTCCTTACTGGTGGCGGGCCCGGAAATGCGTCTGAGCTGTCGAGCATTTACACTTGGCGCATGGCGTTTAAGCACTGGGAGTTTGGTTACGCTGCGGCGCTGTGCGTTTTAATTTACCTCGTGATCTATGCCATTTCACAAGGCGCGCTGAAAAAACTGCGCTGGGAGTCCCACTAATGAAGGTTAAACCCTTCAGCTACACTATCCTTGTTGCGACGCTTGGGATTATTATTGCCGGAATTATCGTCTTTCCCATCGCATGGGGAATCATCGTATCTCTAAAAACGCGCGTTGATGCTTTATCCATGCCACCACAATGGGTTTTCAAACCAACCCTGGAGAATTATCGCACTGCCTTTGTTGAGGGACCTTATGCGCGTACTTTGGTGAACTCATTTATTATCGCTACCTCCAGCTCGATATTAGCATTGATTTTGGGAATTCCGGCCGCGTATGCCTTTTCTCGCAACCACTTTCGAGGCAGCAAACCGCTTTTCCTTGGTATCCTTACCGTGAGAATGGCGCCCGCGACTGTTATCGCACTGCCCCTGTTTCTGATCTTTGCGAAGCTAGGACTTATTGATACGTACGCGGCGATCATCCTTGTCCATACATCCGTAAACATGGCGTTGGTTGTCTGGATCATGAAAGGTTTTATTGATGAAGTTCCTGTTCAAATTGATGAGGCATCGCTGCTTGACGGTGATAGCCGATTGGGTGCGATGGTCAAACAAGTGCTACCGATCTGCTCTCCTGGATTGCTTGTCACGGCCTCGTTCTGCTTTATCAGTTCTTGGAACGAATTTTTTCTCGCACTGATGCTCACGGGCTACAATACAAGGCCTTTCACAGTGGCGGTGCCTGCACTGATCACTCCACACGGAACCTACTGGGGACAAGTAACAGCAATTTCGACCACCGGGCTGTTGCCTGGAATTCTTTTTGCCCTAATTGCTCGGCGATATCTAGTTAGAGAACTAACTGCGGGTGCGATTTGGAGGTAACGAGATGGACGATCCACTGCCACTTAAAAATGATTTGCTTGAGACCAAGTCCGTATCTTCCCCGTCGAGTCCGAGCATACCTAACTTCACTCACGACTCAAGTTTAGGCCGTTGGTTTATCAGGTCTTTCAGCTGGTTTATGCTTCTTTGCCTCGGATTGATTATTTCTAAGGGCATAGAGGGATTTGCGTGGCGAACAGAGAATCACGCTCAGTTTTATACTGAAGGTTACATTCTCTTCGGACCGAACTCTAATGAATGGTTTCCCAGCAGAAACGTCAATCAGGGGTACTTTGCAGCATTAATGGAATTTTTTATAACGTTATCCTTCGCAATTAGATATGTACCGGCTTTCATTGATCCGATCGAACGCATTGCGAAGCTTGACACCGAAGTGTTGCTCACGCGCTCTAAGATCAGAAAAAACCTGCAAACCATTGGTTTTCGCCATGTTGCTTTTGTTTTCTTTATCGCAATTGTTGAGTATCTTTTTTTGGTCCACGCCAGCATGTCTTTTTCGCGGGTGCGCCAGTGGCTGAATTTCTTGTTCTTTTTGGTATTGTTCGACATTGTTGTCTTCTTGCTCGGAAGGTGGTTTCTCAACTGCGCCGCTAGGGTTTGGGAAAAACTTAGGATTATTGGATTGCGATGTATGTATAAACTTATGGATTGCCTATCCTACTCCTCAACTCAGCGTATAGGAGAACATGTCTCTTTTGAGACGACTCTATCGGCTGAGGCGATGGATAGACTTAAAAGAGTGAGGAGGGCTTATGGTAAATGGAGTTTATGGGACTTTGCTCTGATCGGTGGAGGCCTACTTGCAACGCGTTGGCTTTCGCCTTCTGAAGCTGTATTACCGGCAAATGGAGATTTCAAAGAATTTGTTCTGTTGGCAATCCTTTTCGTTTCTGTTATGTTTGAAACAATTAGACATTTTAAATCACCGGATCTCCAGGCGACTTATCGACGACATATTCAAATGTTCGTCTTAGTTTGAGACTATATAAAGATGCTAACCGCTCGCCGTTTATCCAAGGCTTTCAGCGGAACTATTGCTCTGGATGATTTTAGCCTAGAGCTAACGACAGGGGAATTCCTCGTTCTCCTCGGTCCATCGGGTTGCGGGAAAACGACGCTGATTCGAGTGATTGCGGGACTTGAGAGACCAGATAAAGGAGAAGTGTTTCTTGCGGGGAAGAATTGCACGTCGCTAACTCCGCAAGAACGGAACATTGCAATGGTCTTCCAACACTTTGCTCTCTATCCTCATCGAACGGTTCGGGCAAACATTGAATATCCGCTACGAATGCGCGGGCAGTCCCCTCAACTACGCGCTGAAAAGGTTGAGAGGATTACTGCGTTTTTGGGAATTTCACAATTGGTCGAACGCAAGCCCGGTGATCTGAGTGGAGGTGAAGCTCAGAGAGTTGCTCTGGCTAGAGCTTTGGTTCGCGAGCCAAGCTGCTTTTTGCTAGACGAGCCGCTCAGTAACTTGGACGCTCAACTGCGCGTTCGAGCGCGCGCGGAGATCAAACGAATTCAGCGTAACCTCAAAGTGACCACGATTTATGTGACTCATGACCAAGAGGAAGCCGTTGCGCTGGGGGACCGGATTGCTATTATGAACAAGGGGCGACTTGTACAAGTGGGAACGCCGGAAGAACTGTTCCGTCACCCTGCTACAACATTTGTGGCTAGCTTTCTCGGCAGGCCTCCGATGAATTTGATTTCTGGAACCGTTGTGCACCATTCGGATGCCGGCTCTGTCATTAGCCTCGAAAATGTTAGGGGACCACGAGTCACCTTTAGAGGAATTCGCGGTAATAAGATTTCGGACGGTCAAAGAATGTGCGTCGGGCTCAGGCCAGATGATGTCCTGCTCGGAGAGATTGGCACTTTCGGTGAATGCGGCGAACTTACGCTTCCAGTCGAAGTTGAAATGGTTGAGGGCCTTGAACCGGATTTTATCGCACACTGCCAAACACCTGCAGGCGCGATTCTGGTGCGGACCAGGGCCCGGCCCATTATCGGCTCGGCCAGCATTTTGCTTCAATCGACAAAGGCTTATTTGTTTGATGCTGAAACGGGCAAACGGATTGAATAGGCACCCCCTTCGACGCTATCCAGAATATTACCCTTTTTCGCTCGGCAAGAGTGACCCACCAATGTTTCAGGCCCGAGCTGGGAGACAGAGTGAACCCATACAGTCAACTTCGCTGGTTTGGCGCGCGCCAAACGCCTGGGTGCGCCCTTCCGAGCAATTTTCGGGTTATGTGCCCCAATTTTTGGCGCGCGCCATGCGTTGCACGCCTTCGGCGTGGATGATGTTGAGCGCTGTTCTGAATCGTGTTCCGAATGCTGTTTCAAATCGTGTTCTCCGTGTGGGTCACTTTTGGCGAGCACAAATGGGTAAATTTTCGTGAGCGCCGAGGCACCCCAATGATTCCCAAGGCTTTCAACGAATTTGACGAGGCTTACACTTCAAGAAGAGTCGTGTTTCATCCGAAGGAGATGAGCCTAATTACCGTTTGTACGGATTGCCGCGGCAAATGCTGTATTGGCCGAACTATGGTTGCGGCAGAAGAGCGTGATCGAATCATTGCCCTGACGGGCCAAGATTACTTCGTTCCTTGGGCCAAAGGCTTATTCTATCTCGAACGGGGCCCCTGCCCCTACCTCAAGAACGGCCTTTGTTCAGTCCAGGAAATTAAGCCCTACGTGTGTCAGATTTTCCCGTTTGTGCCACGAGTCGATGAGGGAGAGCTTTGGCTTTTCTGCGTTGGCGAGTGTGACGCCGCGTCAAGGCTGCCGTTAGGCTTCACTGAAAAGGCTCGGAGGCTGTCTCAGGAGTTTTTCGGGATTCGTCATCCCAAAGACTATGCTGAATATTGGAACCAGAATAAAGGTGCCGATTTCGACGATGCCTGCACGGTTTTCAAAGTGCCGGTTTTCGATTCAAAACCTGAAAGGGCCAACGGATAATGATTGTCCATCACCAAACAATCGTAGTCGCTACTGTGCGGCGAAAACCATCGGAGATTCGTTGCGAGGATCTCTCAGCTTTCCTCACCGCGCTCGTCAAAGAGATCAAGATGAACGCTCTCTTCGATCCGATCGCCATACAGGGAAAGTTCGGTTTTACAGGCATCGTCGGAATCGTTACTTCTCACATCGCATTTCACTATTTTGAAGATGGTCAGATACTTCACTTTGACGTGTACAGTTGTAAAGAGTATGACTTATGGGCATTGATGACTTTTCTCGACAAATATTGGCACATTGCGGAAGCAGATGTACTGTTCATCAAGAGAGATGAGGGCCCTGACATTCAGCAGTACAAGTTCTCCGAGAACGGACTGTCGCAATGACGCAGAAGCTCTTTCGCCCGGTCAAGCTAAAACTCAGTTCTTGGTAGGTTTCTCCCCCGGTTCGTCCACATTCCGTGGCTTTGCGGCTGGCGGTCCCATAATCGCTCGCGCGAGCAGCGCATAATCACTCTCACCTGGTGAATTAATGTCCGCGACCAATCGGAGCAGATCCTCACGCGTCAGCTTTGCCAATAACCGAAACAGTATGGGGGCTCCTGATTCCCGGGATCTCACCTTGCTTTCTGTCGAGCCGATCCGGTCAAGGAACCGATGCACTTCGCGAAGGTGCGGCAGGAACGTGCGGTTTTGAAAACCTATGGCCAAATTCCGGAGAGGTTCTTCGAGTTCGGGATGCTCGCGACATTCAAAAGCTACGATGTCCATGATGGACGGTTTGGGTTTTTTTGCTCTCCGTTTTACCTTGGTCCTCTCAAGCTGACGCTCTAATTCTTCCAGTGTCTGCTCACCAAGCTGAGCGAGCACGTGAAGCACTCTCTGCCTGCCATGCCGCAGAATCAGCAGCCGAATTTCAAGTTCAAGGAATTGGTCACTCATGCTCTCACCATTCCGATCAATCCGAATATCTCGTCCGCCAAAAGACGGAAGCCTCGGACCACATCGCTTCGCGTGTAGCTCGTCTGGGCCAGCGGTGTTCGCTCGCGCGCAGATTTTGCATAAGATGCCGAATAGCGCACCTGGTTTTCGCAAATGTGCCATCCCTGCTCTGCGGCTATGTTGTTAACGTCTTTGATCGACTGCTGTCCCTCCGGACCTGACGAGTAGCTGGACGAGTGGTTGAAAACCAAACCGGCTATTTCGATCTCGTGGTCTTCATTCTCGATCTGGAATTCCTGAAGAGACCTCGCGAGCAGGGGCAAGCCAATTGTTGCCATGAACTCTGGCTTGATCGGGACAACGATGTAGCGACTTGCAAAGTATGCCGCGTCGGTCAAGACCGATTCAGTAGGTGCGCAATCTATGATAACGAGATCATACTGCTTACGAACCTGCGCCAGCGCCTTGGCTAAACGCCGCTCCTTCCCGGTGGGGTTCTTTAAAGTACGGGAAAGCTCCAAGCGGCTTGGGATCAGGTCAAGAGTGCTGTCCTTCCAATATCCAGCTTTTTTGACCACGACCTCGTTGATATCGAGTAGTCGAGGAGAGCCACTGCTGGCGTCGGTCGGCACGTATTCTTCGAAGATCTGGACGACCGTTGGCTTTCTGGCACCCAAATATTCAACATAATCCTTCGGCCCCATTAGAGCCTGGCTCAGATTAGATTGTGGATCCAAGTCCACGGCCAAAGTTCGTAGGTCCATCTTATCCGCAGTATGTGCTAGGTGCATCGCGAGCGTCGTTTTGCCAACCCCGCCCTTCATATTAATCATGCTTACAACGGTTGCCATCTTTTCAGCTCCTTTGTTATTGGGATGTCCAATCGTGCCACCTCGTTCGATCTGTGCGTGCATGGCCATTGCGCGGGTGTATTCAAGGTCGATTTCTCGCGCTACACTGGCCATTCGTGCTTCCCTGGCTAGCCGCAGCAATTCAGCGGGGCTCGCCTCCAACGTGCGAGCCATCTCGCAGATTAATTCCGGCGTGGGCACCTCGCCTTGAACCTCAATTTTGGCGAGGTAGGCCACGGACTTTCCAAGTGCCGAGGCCAGATCCCGAATCGTAAACCCGCGCTCAGCCCTTAGACGTTTTATCTCTCTGCCGAAGGGCGTCACAGTCATGTTCACCATAATAGGTGAACACCAATGCAAATGTCAAGAGGGATATCGTCATCATCATTCTCACATCAAGCCCGGACAAACCGTTGAGGCTCAGCAAGCGAATATGGCGATTCTCAAAGAAGCGCGGACGGTGTCAGGTTTGGGAGATTACTTTTTGGAATCTGAAATGCTCATCTGGCACTTTTTGTGCTGACGTTCTTGACAGCCCGTGCTTAATTGATTGACAATGCACGACCAATCCATTATGATGCCAGCATGAACAAACGAAAATCACACACAATCAACCAGGGGAAATCATGGATGGCAAAGTCGAAGTTCTGAAGCAGTATCGCATTCCGTGTTACAGAGTCTCTTTGGTGCGTGAAGGTTCCATTGGTTCGCCGCACCAGCGATTCAGCAATTCCCGCGAGGTTTTCGAGATCATGAGGCCGCTCACGCGAGAGTTTGACCGGGAGCACTTCATCGTTCTCATGCTCGATTCGAAAAACAAGCTGATCGGCATGAACACAGTATCCGTGGGCTCAATAAGCACCTCGGTCGTGCACCCCAGGGAGGCGGCCAAACCGGCAGTGGTCCACAACGCAGCGGCAGTCATCGGAATCCACAACCATCCAAGTGGGGATGCCGCTCCCTCTATTGAGGACCGGCAATGCACCGAAAGGCTGGCGCAGGCTTTCAAGCTGCTGGGCATTCGGCTCCTGGATCACATCATCATCGGCGAGTCCGATTATTTCAGCTTCGCTGATGCCGGACTGCTCGGGCAAATGGAGTGAGCGCGATGAGAATGACGATCGAGCTTGAAATGAATAACGCGGCATTTACCGAGGATGGCCCGGGAGCCGAGATTTACGAGGCAGTCCGGATTCTCCGAGATCTGGCTGACCGGATCGAGTATCACCCGCACTTCTCGCCAGGGCACAGCCAGGCGTTGCGCGACATCAATGGGAATGAGGTTGGATGCATGGGCATTCACGGAGACCGAGTCTAGCTCCTTTTGCCAGTCAAATTGCCAGTGCAGGAAGAGTTCAGCAAATGAGGCAAAGAGATGATGACCAGAACGGACATAGAAATTGACAGGCACGAGGCAGCAGTCGAGGCCGGCGAGCTTCCGGCGTATTGCCCCTTCTGCGAAAACACGGACTACCTGTGGGTGCGATGCGAGGAATGCGTTGCCCGCGTGTGCGAATACTGCGTGGTCAAGATCGGCGGCAACAGCCACATGTGCCCGGTCTGCGCCCGGAAGCCAGTCTGCGAGGAATGCGATGGCGTGGGCGACGATCACGCTCGAAGTTGCACTTTTCTTTGCTCTATCATCATTGACAATGCATTGGTTACGTAAGGAGATGCAGTGATGGCCTGTGAATTGACAACCTGTACCTGGTGCGGATTGGCAGATCCTGAACACAAGAACGACTGCCCGTACGACCGGAGTTGGGAAGACCTGACCTTTTACAAGGATTTCCGGGTGTCGGATCTCCGCAAGCTGTTCGAAAAGCTGGCGGACCCGAAGGACTGGAAAGGCCCGATCGCAGCGACGATGCCGGGCGAGGCTGTGTTGGGCGCCTGCGCGGCAATCGAATATTTCACGGCCACGGTTCCGCGGGTGGGCCTGGACACGAAGACGATGACCTATTTGGTAACGAGCGAAGGCTACCGAATGGGGCCGGCGGGAGACAACTGAGAACGGAGTAAGCGATGCATGTGCAGTTGATTTCGTGGAACCGGAAGGGGCGGCCGTCGATGGTGCACATGATCGCGACAGGGGGAGGGAAGACGCTCTGCGACAACATACCAGGGAACGGGACCGGGCTGGCGAGCTTGAATGAATATCCTCTCTGCCGCTGCTGTGTGATGAAGGCTCGCAAGTTGGGGATCCAGACCGAGCACATGGACACTCCACCAGCGCCGCCACCGCTAAGACTATTGAAATCTCCCGCCAAGAAGAAGCCGTTTTCGCCAAATCCATACAAGAACATCCTGTGCGCGATTCAGTTTCTCGGCGGCATCAATCCGCGCAGGCTCCGAAAGGCAGGCTGGTGGACAGAATTCTATGAGTATTTGCCGCCGAGCATCCGGCGGCGAATCTTCCGGCACGCCAGCACGAACAGCGTCGACTCGATTGCCACGGAACTTGCCGGGTATGGCTACGCGGTGGAGGACCCCGACAGCCTGCTCCAGTACCTGAAAGACCCGAAGAAGGTTAACTGGTCGCAGGAGCCGCAAGAAGTGCGCATGACGACCGAAGACTACCTGGAACTGCGCATCAACGAACTGTTGATGGAAAACGAGGCGCTCCGGGAGCAAATCGAAAACCTGACCCGGGCGGAAGGGTGCTTCGACCCGGTCGAACTGGAGGAGCCATTTTGACGATCGAGAAGTTGGCAAGAGAGATGACGGCGGCGCAGAACCGGCAGCGCGATACGGTGCGCAACGAGCTTGTCAACCAGGTGCTCCGGGTGCCGGAAACCCCCAATCAGAGCAAACGAGCAATGCTTGGCCTGGATAGGAAACGGCGGCCACAGAAATCAGCGCCAATGTTTGAAGACAAGGGACTTTTCTAGGGAGGTGTCATGTCACTACCAGCGGAGGAGTTTCAGTCATTTGCAAGAGCGGTCGCGGCAGAGTTGGGCTGGACGTACCGCGAACGGGAAGCGGATAGACGGGACAGCGCGGATATCGATGGCCCCGATGGGATGAAGCTTTATCTGAACAACGGCTACTGGGATCACAGCCGGATCACAATCATGGGGAGCAGGCCCCAATCCGAAAGCCGCAATCATTTCAGCGTTAACTGGCCCGACAACCTGAGGATCACGGTGGCACCCAATCGATCCGCTACGGCGGTCGCCAAGGATATCGAGCGGCGGCTACTCCCCAACTACCGCGAGGCCTTTCAGAAAGCCTCTGAGGACATTGCGGAGCGTCATCAGCAGCGGATGGAGGCAGAACGAATCGCCAACAACATCGCCGACATCTTGGGCTGCGAGGTCTCGCAGAACAATGGGCCCGGCTCTGATTTCCAAGTCCACCCGCGCAACCTGAAGAAGGGGTATGCGGACATAAGAGTCAGCGAGTACTCGAACGAGGTGGAGATCAACCTGCGCTGGATTTCCGCGGAGCTCGCGGAGGGCGTTTGCGCGGCCATAAGAGACGAGGTTTGCGACGAACGAGTGGAGGCGCAAAGCATTGGAACCACCCTGCACCTGGCTGTCGCCAACTCTGACGTGGATTGAGTCCAGCCGGGACCGTGTGCGCGTCCGTCATATCTCGACGAGCAGGAAGAAGCCTGGTCGCGCTGATATGCATGAGACTCGTAGATTTCAAAGGGGGATAGACGTGAAGCTGAAAACTCTGCAGTGCCCCGAATGTGGGGAAAAAGCGCAAGGGACAGTTGAGGTCATAACCGGCTGCGCCCTATTCGGCCCGATCAATCAGGACGGCTCCCTTGACTATGCCTGCGATACCGAAATCTGGTGGGACGACCAGAGAACGGTGACTGATAAAGGGGAGGGCAGCCGCGTCCTGCTGATATGTCCCGGCGCGCATCAGTGGTTCTCAGACGTGATTGAATGGTAACCGGGAGTACGGACGTGAAACCGCACCATGCGATGGCAGAACGAACAGCGAAATGGGAAGCCGACCTGGCGCGAATCGAGACCGACATTCTGAGGAATCGCCGCTGGGGAGAAACACGGCGCTTCGCTGCCCGAGCCGGTTGGAACCGGCACCAGCGCCGCAAATGGCTTATCGAGCATATAGCCGACGCGAAAGCGCAGGAGGGCAGACGTGATTCGGCACCGTTCGACGGCAATGTCGGTTCCTCCCGGAGAAGGAGACTGCCGCAGCAAGCACAATCCGTGCTTGACGGCTGGGTAAACCCTTCACGGTCGAGCAGCTAAGGTAACAAGGAACCGCTGTGTGTGTTCGGGGCCGCTCTGTCGGCAACTTCCAATCGGACAAGCGAGCAAGAATCTTCGATGGGCTTCGATTTTCGAGAAAGACAATTATTCGAAAGGACATGATTATAAATACAATTATTGCCAAAATGAACTTTTGCACTTGACAATGCATTGAGACTTGAAATACAGTGCACCCGCTTTAAACCCGGATCGGAGCCACCGGAACAAACCGCGCGATGAACTGGGTAGTAAATTAGGACAAGCACCAAGGCGCTCTCCTCGCAATCGTGAACCGCAACGGTTCCAAGGGGACAGTGCAACAGACCCCGGCTCTCGCCGGGATCTCGGGCCACCGGCAAACCGTGCCCGACCACAACCCGAACGTTTAACGTGGTCGGCATGGTGTGTCCTCTTCACTTTCAGCAGGACTAAATCCAAACAAACCAAGCCGACCGTCACCGGAAGGAGTTTTGATGTCCGATCCGATGGAAGGCTACGTATTCAATTCCGATGAAGAGAAGTGCCAAGCCCGGAAATGGTTTGAGACGCACGCGCACGAAATCCCCGACATGGATGCCGGCCTGAGAATTAACGGCGATCCCATCGTCTACCTCGGAATTCCCGAAGAATGGCAGTTGCGAGCATTGCAGCCCGACAGGTTCGAGCGTGAGGCCGAGGAAGGGGACCAGCTCCGAAATACACTTGTTGACCAGCTGTTGAGAAAGGCCGTGATTGAAGCCGACCTGACTCCGTTGCAGGCGTGGGTACTGGTGCTGACAGCTTTTGGCGTTCAACAGAAGCAAATTGCCAGCACACTAAATGCGACTCCCTTTGCCGTGATCAGAGCAATGAAATCGGCAACCAAAAAGATTGGATTGCGGGTTCTGGAGGCATAAGCGATGCGAAATCAAAGCGTTGTAGGTCGAGCCGCAATTTCAACCGTTATATGGCAAGGGGGAAAGATGAAAACCTTGAAGATCGAGAAGTGCCCGGGCTGCGGATCAAAACACAGGCGGCAGGTTCACGCAAAGGGCACTGCACGAAACAGCACCGTTGCCGCGTTTTGCGATTCCTGCGTTCCTGCGTATCGGGCCTATCTTCGCCTAACGGATGAGGCTTTGGTTGGGATGCGCTTCTTACGCGAGGAGGCCATGAACGGATGGGGCGAACGTCACCCGAATAGTGGCGAATTGGACGTTTGCGTGAGGCCTCGTCCAGAGCTTGGCATTATTCCGGCCGGAACAGCGTAGGGGCATATGGGCTTTCTTGAATCGCGTGGATACAAGTTCAACAACGAGCAAGAACGAATGGAGGCAGAACAATGGTTACGTAAGCACCCGGAAATGCTCCCGCCCAAGGAAGAAGTAGTGGTTGAGGCGGACAAGCTCACGACTTGGCAGGTCAATCGCCGACAGATGCTTGCGAGCTGGTTTGGCGACTGGGCAGATACGGACGGCGAGACCTTCAACAGGGTCAGCGATCGCGATGCCGCCAGAAAGCGGCTTGTTGAAGACGCCGGGCTGACTGAAGACGAGAAGGAGATCGTTGACGCCCTGATGGACGAGTGGCCGCGCCAGGAAATTATGAACTACTACAACCTGGAGCGCGGCCAGCTCGCCAGGATAGAGGCAGGGATCGAGAAGAAAATCCGCAAGGCACGCATTTAGACGATTTGCCGTTTCCAATTCCAATCAGCACGACATCCCTGGAGTCGTAAAAATCCCGGAGAGCGATAAGGCGGAGCTATGCGTCCAAAGCATCGGTTTTATGGTGAAATCCTGAACCCCAAGGGTGAGCGCATTTTTATTACCGACCAAGCGTTCGACAGGCTGGCCGGAGTGGCCGTACGGGACCAGGGCAGCGGCCGGCTGATCAGGGCGATTGTCTGGAACAAGCCGAAACGGCTGTACCAGATAACGAATCTGGCTGCGTCGCTGATGGATCTCTGGACGTGTGGTCCCGATTTCAAGCCGGTGAAGTCTGCACGCGCGATCGACCCTACGCGATGCGGCGAGGGTGGCCCGTCGAGAGATAGTGGGCGGGCAAACCGAATCCTGACGACGCTAGGTTCAGACCTTTCGGGGCTCATTGCTCCAAGCATGGACAGTATCCGCAGGTTGCGAGGCAAACAAAAAGAGCAAAGACCGAGTCGTCCGTTGCATCGTCATTGACAATGCATTGGCATCTGGTGTATACTTGGTGACGATGAGAGACTCAAGTCCAACCATTCTGAGGGGTCGTCTAGCAGGCAGGACGCCGGGTCTTAAACCCGGAAATCGACGGTTCGAGTCCTCGCCCCTCAGCCAACTCTAACGGGCGAAAGGATGCTGACGAGCAATTTCTTCAGAACAAAAGGTAATCCGGAGGCGTGGGCGATCTCGCGAGGCCTGCCGAGGTTTTATGACGGCAAGGTCTACGAGCCGTTAAGGCCGACTCGTGAAATGCTGCGGGCAGGCGATGAGGGCTTCGACCGGATGTACGCCGAGCTGCTCTCAAAGCTGGATCCGCGGAAAGTGGTCGAAGATCTTGGCCCGGACGCGATCATGCTGTGCTGGGAGAACCCTGCCCCGCATTGGCACAAATGCCACAGGCGCATGGTTGCCGAATGGCTGGAGGCCGCGCTTGGGATCGAGATCAGCGAGATGGGCTTCCAACGGAGCGAGGTGCCCGCGTACAAGGCGATGCCGCTGAGTCCGAATTGGGCGGCAAAGCAGGCGAAAAAGGATCGGCAACTGGGTCTGTTCTAACCAATCGTTTTAAAACCAGCGACCTGAAAGGCCGGCAGCAATGTCCGGCCTTTTTCAATCTTATGCAACAACTCGACAAGGTGTTTCTCGGCGTCACTCCGCCGGAGCAGCGGAAGTTTATCATTGCGGCTCTGCGGCATCTCCGCGAGAAGGAGTTCGACCGGATCGTGGTGGTGGCTGCCGGACAGTTCACGCTTCCGAAATGCGCGCTCGAGGCCGGGTATCCCGCCAAAAGCATCGAGACGAGTGACATCTCGGTGTTTTCGTCGATGCTGGGATGTCTGTATTCTGGCCGGTCCATCGAATCGCTCGGATTCGAAATCGCGGAATCGGTGACGATGGGCTCAAGACTCGAGCCCGTGAGGGAATGCTATGAAGCGCTTGAGGACGACTTCAAGAGAGCGTCCTACCTTCTATGGCTGATCAAGCTGAAGCAACTGCGGACGCACCTGTACTACGAGCAGGTGGTTCATGACGAGCTCCTGGCGAACCGGGATAAATACCTCTCCGGCCTGGAAGACGTGCTGCGCAAAGCAGCCGCTACCTATCAGGGAATGTCCTACGAAGTGGCCGACCTGCGGGATGTGATCGCACGGCCGCATACGGATAAGACAATCATGTTGGTGAATCCGCCGGCATACAAGGGCGGGTACAACAAGATGTTTGGACCCATTGAGCAGATCGTCAAATGGGACCCTTGCTTCGACCAGTTCGACATGAAGGAGGAATACCTGCGGCTTTACGCGCAGACAAAGCAATATCCGTTTCCGACCTTCTGGGGCAAGTTTGGATATTCCCTGGACGGGCTTGGAGCGGACTGCGTGTTCGCAAAGCGGTATAAAAAGGATCGCTTTGATTTTTGGCTCCTGACCAAGCCGGAGTTGCTCGACGGCCTGGACATTAAGGGCACGATCGCGTGGACGAATGACAAGGAGTTGAAGCCTTACAAGAACTTACGCATCTGGGGGCCCGACGACGAACTTTACCCGGAAAGCACGGTCCGTCTTGTTCCGGTGGAGATGCCACAGGCTCTGTACTACCGGGAGTTGTGGGCTCACCGCCTGGGCGTCACCAAGTCGGAACGCTATTACCTGATCCTGATCGACGGGAAGGTGTTTGGCACGGTCGGGTTTCACGCCTCGAACCTCCTACGGTTGAAGTCGGACAAGATCGAGGAGACCTTCGGGTTTTCGGCTCCGTCGCGGCGGTATCCGAACATTAACCGCCTGCTGATGTACCTCATCACCTGCCAGGACATGGGCGCGGTGTTGAGGCGGGACCTGTCGAAAGCCAACCGCTTTTACACGCTCACGGGCCTGAAGACCACCTGTCTGGCGAAATACCGGCATGTGAAGTTGAACAGCGGATTGCTGAAGCTCGTGAGCCGGGAGAAGGAATCGAACGAGCTATACAAAATCCGGTACGAGTGCGAGTTCCGGGACCAGTCGTTTCAAGAGGCTCTGCGGGCGTACCTGGAGGAGTTCAAGGCAAAATATGGCGCATCCAAACCTAGCGAAGCGGCAGAAAGTCTGTGACCTCGAAAGCGGTATGTCGATCTGGCGAGTTCATCTCGACTGCCTGCGTGAGCAGGACAAAAACGCCCGGATCATGGCGCCGGAGAAGTTTGAGCGGCTGGCGCAGAACATCAAGCAGAGCGGCCGGCTGGAATCGCTGCCGTTTACAAGCAATCCGAACCCGGAGGACCCGAACTCGGAGTTCATGATTCTGAGTGGCCATCATCGGACCCGGGCGAGCAGGAAAGCCGGTCTGACGGAGATCTATGTCCTGAACGACGAGACGCCGCTCAAGCGGTCGGATCAAGTTGCCAAGCAACTGGCGCATAACTCTCTGAACGGGTACGACGACAAGCAGATCCTAGCAACTCTATCAAGAGATCGACGACATCAACGCCAAGATCGAGAGCGGGCTGACGGATCTCGACATCGAAATTCCAAAGGTTGACGTCAAGGCCGACCCGGTGATGTTCGACATCGACTACGAGCTCGTGAACATACTGTTCGTGGAACGCGATTTTCAGCGGTTCAAGGAAGTGCTTGAACTGCTGTCATCCGATGCCCAAATCTACCTCGCGGACAAAGCGGATTTTGACCGCTTCAAGGATGCTGCCCAGAAGATTTCCAGCCTGCATCAGGTTGTGAATGCCGCAGCAATCATGGCGCGATTGCTCGATATCGTGCATTTCTATCTCGTGAAGCGAGGAGAGGCGGAAGCGGGCGAGAACTGGGTGCCCCTGGCAACGATATTCGACGGCGATTCCGTGCCGGAAGCGGCGGCAAAGGTCATCCAGGAGGCAGTGGACGAAATGCAAGCGGATGGGAACGTGGGCGAAAAGAATCGCTGGCAAGCAATTGAGCTCTGGGCCGCTGATCACTTATCCGGGAGGTGACAGTTGCATGAAGAGGTGTTGACGGCCGAGGTGGCCGATCGCTGCTCGGATCACGAGACGATCCCGAAGACGTTCTGCCTATGAGATCGGGAACTTGCTATGAGCGCCGCTGAAGCGGAGGAACTGATGCGGCTCCAGTTCCCTCATGAGCTGGTCTGCTAAGAGTGGAAACAGCAACAAGGCCGTCAGAAATGGCGGCCTTTGCCATTTTAAGGGGAGTTATGGATCGAACTTTTTACCGAGTGCACTACTTCGACTATGGCGACGGAGCCGAAGATCCGAATCTCCGCGAGGCACTGATTGCGGCCGACCAAGTTTCCTCCGTCAAGGAGATCCGCCCCGATCCTGACGAACCTCCAATCGTGGAAATCTCGATGATGAACGGTGACACGTTCCACGTGCTGGCGCAACTCGAAGACTTTATGAACGAAGAGTAGTTGGCCGGGACTGGACTAGGCGGGGTGCTTAAAACCCAAAAACACAGCCCTGCCGGTGGCTGGCGAACACCTTGAGCGTTGCTGGCCGCCGAGCGCAGGGTAACAAGGAGAGAGCGTGATCGTGAATCTGTTGATGCTAATTGCTGGTTGTGTGCTGATCTCGCTTGGTGCGCACAATTGGTTCCTGGGGATAGGGATCCTCTGTGTGGCGCTGGTGATACTTAATGGGATCGGCAACGTGATGCGGCAAATGCCAAAGCCGGTGGAAACGGCCATGCCTGATTGTCGCGTTCCCGCAAGTCGGCTCTTCCCCACTCCAATCGGAAGTAAGCGGCCCGACCTGAATTAGCCCACGTGCAATGCGGCGTGGCAAACAGGCAGACGGCCCAGTAACAGAACGCCGCGAACCCCAGCACAAAATCGCCCGATGTGAAGAGAGATAGCATGGACTTCATCGTTTCACGAAACGAGATCTTAAAACCCTTGGACTTGGCAAAGGGCGTGACCGAGCAAAGGAGCACGATCCCGATCCTGGCGAACGTGCTTCTGCGTGTCGAGGGCGAAAAGCTCACGATTGCCGGCACGGACCTCGATGTTTCGATCCAGGCAAGTTGCGAGGTCCAGGCAGAGGACGAAGGTGCGGCAACCGTCCCCGCGAAGCGTCTGTTCGACATTGTGCGACTTCAGCCGGAAGACGCCGAGATCCGAATCAAGCTCCTTAAAAACGATTTTGTCCAACTGAAAGCAGAGAAGTCGGAATACAAGATGCCGGGTTTGCCTGTTGAACACTTCCCGCAGATCCCGAATTTCCCGAGCGACATGATAGTCGCGCTGCCTGGTTCTGCTCTCAGGGCGATGATTCAGCGCACGACGTTTGCTATCCCCAGAGAGGATTCGGCTTATACGCTGTCGGGTGCGCTGCTGATTCTGACGCCAACCCAGATTCGAATGGTGGCGACCGACGGTCATCGGCTGGCAATCGTGACCAAGAGCGTAGACCTCTCTCAAGTCGAATCAGAGATCAGCGCCATGATTCCGTATAAGGCGCTCGTAGAGCTTGAGGGGCTGATCGGCGATGGCGACCCAGTTGTTGGATTCGCGACAAGCGAGAACAAGCTGTTCTTCGCGATCGAGGGCAAGCGGCTTATCAGTCGGATGCTTACCGCGAGATTCCCGAACTACGAAATGGTGCTCCCTGCGGCCAACGACAAGCTGATAACGGTTCCCGTGGCAGATGTTGTGAAGGCCGTAAAG
>Ga0187881_10001635_pt1 | contig 23140 bp, 19 predicted proteins | sample June2016WEW_19_1_2_FD_133017 | JGI IMG/M metagenome (GOLD analysis project Ga0187881, IMG submission 133017) | Peatland microbial communities from SPRUCE experiment site at the Marcell Experimental Forest, Minnesota, USA - June2016WEW_19_100 | ecosystem: Environmental > Terrestrial > Soil >...
GGAATCACCGTAATGATTGACCTGATTTTCGGCGGCCCTGGAGAAATACCAGCGTCAGTCAGAGAATCAATCGACTTCATCAAGCAAATCAATCCCGATTGTGCAGGAGCGCCGCTTGGCGTGCGAATTTATCCGGGAACCGATATGGCGATTACGGCGGCTGCCGGAGGTCCGATGGAAACAAACCCCAATATCAAACGAAAATATGCCGGCCCCGTGGATTTGTTCAGGCCGACGTTTTACATATCGCATTTGTTAGGCCCAAACCCCGCGAGATTGATAAAGGATTTTATCGCGGGCGACAAAAGATTCTTCGAGCCGATTGATGAGGCCGACGCGGCCTTAACTGACCATAACTACAACGATAACACAGAACTCGTTGACGCCATTAAAACCGGCTCACGCGGCGCGTATTGGCATATCCTTCACAAACTCCGCAGTTAATCAAATTACCAGATTTTCGCGGTTACCGGGTCGCTTGCGCGAGGTTCGAGGCGAATAGCGTCTTTGACACAAAGAGAGCGACAGATTCCACAGCCGTAGCATTTCATTTTGTCGATGACCACTTTTTTGTTTGATGCGCTGTACGAGATTGCACCGAACTGACACAACCGCATACACTGCCGGCAGCCGATGCACTTGTCGGGGTCGGCATAGGCAATAAACTCGGCGCGGAACATCACTGGAATATCGTAGGTTACTGTGCATCGCATCGCGAGACAATCGGCACGGTCACAGTTGCATAGGCCGCCGATAAACGGCGTCTGGAACGTCCACACGGTATGACAAAGCCCTTCCTTTTCATGCTCGCGAAAGCTTGCAATCGCCTGCTCTTTGGTAATCATCTCCACGCCCGGCGAATCAGGCCCATTCAGAAAGCTTGTGTCAACGCCCCGCATAATCTCGCCGAATTTCCCGCCGTTGGGTCCCATACTTATGCCGTAGCAGTACCGTTTCTCCTTGCCTGTGGTAAAATGCCTGCAATAGCACGCCACTCGGGCAATCGAATTAACAAAACCGAAAATTTTCTCAATATCCTCGATTGGCACAACCTGACCGTAATGCTGTTTTTTCATTTTACGAGGGATAAGCCGCCTCACCAATGCCTGTATGAATTTAGGAGCATTGGGAAGCTTATTCATTTTCTCAATGGTTTTGGCCGTGGCTTCGCCGTCCGCTGCGAAATTCTCAATCATTCTCCGCCTGCGGACGTCATTGAGTAAATCTTCCGAATAATTATTCGCCTGAAGATACCATTTTTGGCCTTCGCCGTGCTTTAAACAAAATTCACACATCTTATTCAATCCCCGGGACAATAACAAAATACCATGCTAACCACTGCCTACTGGGCAAACGGTATTCACTATAATATTTTCTGATTTGCCGCCGTCAAGTTAGAGTTCTGTTTGCGAAATCGATTACGCGGGGGGGATTATTCGAGAACGACTTGGTCTTCGTAGGCAGGGATACTGACCTGCCAGCCGGTTTTATCTCTTAAAAATGCGCCGAATGATTGTGCGCTTTCGACTTCGCCGTGAACAAGGAATATCTGTTTGGGAGGCGATTTGAAATTTTTAAGCCAGTTAAGCATATCGTTGCGGTCCGCGTGCGCTGAAATGCCGTTTATCTGCACAACCTTTGCCTTGACTTTATATTCCTCGCCGTGGATTCGCACCTTTTTTGCGCCATCGACTATTAACCTGCCTAATGTCCCCGCCGCCTGATACCCGACGAACATTATAGTGCTTTCTTTCCGCGAGATGTTATTTGCCAGATGATGTTTGATTCTGCCGCCTGTGCACATCCCTGAGCCGGAAATAATTATTACTGTGCCTGTTATGTGATTGATTGCCTTGGATTCCTCGCTTGTCGTCGTAACTTTCAACTCGGCCAGGTCAAAAGGTGAATGATGCTCCCTGAGCATCTCCTGTGTCTCTTCGTCGAACAATTCCTGATGGTGTCTGAAAATCTCGGTAATCTTCGCCGCCATCGGGCTGTCTAAGAAAATAATCAAATGCGGTATGGCGTCTTCAAGCAGCAGCTCCTTTAAGTAAAACAGGATTTCCTGCGAGCGTTCAAGGGCAAAACTTGGAACGACGATATTACCGCCCCTTTCTTTGGTCGCATTGATAACGTCGGCTATCTGCTTTTTCGCATCGCAGGTCTCGCAGTGAACTCTGTCGCCGTATGTCGATTCGATAATAACATAATCCGCCTTTTCTTGAATGCTCGGGTCAGGCAGTATAGGCCTGCCGGGTCTGCCCATATCGCCGGTGAACAGCACTGTTCTTTTGTCGCCGTTCCGGTTCACATCGACCTTTACCATCGACGAACCAAGCACATGCCCTGCGTCATAAAGGGTTACTATTATACCTTCAGCTATGTTTATCTGCTGGCCGTATTTTAGCGGCTCAAAATAAGAGAAACACGCCTCGGTATCCTTGACCGTATAAAGCGGCTCATCATTATAAGGGCCTTTTCTGCCCTGCTTTTCGTGTCTCTTACGTTTGTACTCGGCATCTTCTTCCTGAATCCGGGCAGAATCAAGAAGTATTATCCGCGCTAATTCCGCCGTGGCCTGTGTGCAATAAATCCTCCCACTGAAACCCTCTCGCACAAGCTTGGGTAATAAACCGCAATGGTCTAAATGGGCATGAGTAAGAAATAACGCGTTTATACTTTTGGGAGGCACAACGAACGGCGCCCAGTTTCTGTCCTGAAACTGCCTTTCCTGGTACAGCCCGCAGTCAACGAGCAGCTTTTTCCCATCAACCTCAAGAAGATGCCTTGAACCTGTTACGTTCTGTGCCGCCCCCAAAAACCTTAATCGCATTTCCATTTGCCGGCTTCCCGATTTAACCATCTTTCAAGATATATTGGAAAAGGTGCGATTCTAATACCCCCACGGTAATCTTACAAGTCCTATCCCCTGTTCTTCCGTATGCAGCTTCCGCAATTAAACAAACAGGTCTATTTTGGGAAACAAACCGAGGCGACAAATTGCCCAAATTATCTTTTGTGTAATTTTGCAAAAAAATGTGTAACATTTTGCTTGCTTGTAGTGCCTTATATATAGACGTTGTTGTATTCGTTATCTGTTTTATTAGGAGAAGCCGTTTTTGCCGTAAAAACGCACTTTTTAACACACTAACACGCTCGTTTAAGGAGCAGGAGAATGGTTATCAATTCTCAAGGGCTGAGTCGTATCGCGAATTATATTCTGCACCGGTATGCGATTCGGTATTTCTCAGAAAACGCACAAATAAGGAGGACGCATTACATGGAATCGCCAAAATTCGGAGAAATAACGAACCTTTCCCAAAAAGGACATGTTAACGCCTTTAGTATAGCCAAATATGTGGTCTTGCTGCTATGTCTTCAAGCGAGTATCTCATTAGCGGCAAGTGACTCCTCTGTTTCACCTTCGCTCGCCCCCATCAACTCAGAGTTTACTGCGCGGCAAAGCCAGATGGCCACTTTAAATTTCGAATCGCGTGACGCAGAGGGTCATATGCTGGGTCTGGTTCCTTCGCCGATTGACAGGTCTCATCTGCTGACTCAGACACGCAAACTTACCTCACAACTCGGCAGTCCTCCATCCAGTTACGACCTCAGGAATTATGGATGGGTCACATCAGTCAAGGACCAGGGTAATTGTGGTTCCTGCTGGGCCTTCGGCACGTATGGGGCACTTGAGGGCTGGCTACTGAAGAATGTGGCAGAGACCTGGGACCTCTCCGAAAACAATCTGAAAAATTACCACGGTTTTGACTGGGCTCCTTGTGACGGGGGGAACGCCGATATAAGCACGGCCTATCTAACTCGCTGGTCAGGGCCGGTTAGTGAAGCCGACGACCCCTACCATGACTATGATGACCGTCCCTCTCCGGGAGGGCCGTGCCGAAAATACGTGCAGAACGTATTGTGGTTTTTCACAGACAGTGACATCAAAAGCTCGCTTATGACATACGGCACTATGTACGTAACGATGTACTGGGATTCCGCATATTACAATTCTTCGCAATACACATATTACTACAATGGCAGCAGCGGCGGCGGTAACCACGCCATTACCCTTGTCGGCTGGGATGATAACAAAGTTGTACCCGGAGCACCGGGTAATGGCGCCTGGCTTCTTAAGAACAGCTGGGGTGCCGGCTGGGGCAGTAACGGATACTTCTGGCTTTCTTACTATGACACTTGTGGCGTCAAGTCCGCAGTAGCTTTCTGCGACGCCGTTTCTACCTCATCATACGGAACTAATTACCAATACGATCCCTTGGGGATGACAACATCATTTGGGTATGGCTCTGCCACGGCATGGGCCGCCAACATTTTTGTCCCTACTGCGAACGAGCAGCTAACGGCGGTCGGCACATACGCCGTTGCCGATAACGTTTCTTACGTAATCTACGTGTACGACAATTTCAATGGCAGCACATTTTCAACCCTGTTGGGGTCTGTTTCCGGCACGCTTGCTAATTCGGGCTACCATACAATCCCTCTGGCTTCCCCAATTAACCTGAAGACAGGCAATAATTTTGCTATCGTAATCAAGTTCACCTCACCGGGGTATAACTGGCCTATTCCGGTAGAAATGGACTTTGCGGGCTATTCTTCGGGTGCTACTGCTTCTCCGGGGCAGAGCTATATAAGCTCCACCGGCACAACATTCACTGACTTAACGACCTACTACAGTCATACTAACGTATGCATCAGGGGGTTGACAATAAACAATCCCGGACCGCCTATCACTCAAGATGTTAACACCAGCACACTAACCAATACTCCTGTATCGATTACGCTTGTGGCCACTGACGATGGCTTACCGAACCCTCCAGGCGTTTTTAGTTATATTATTGCCTCATTGCCCGGCCACGGGACCTTGAGCGACCCTTGTGCAGGCGGCATAAATTCTGTCCCTTATACACTTGTCGGCAATGGCAATAATGTTATTTACACTCCCGCCACCGACTACGGCGGAGCTGACAATTTTACTTTCAAAGCCAACGATGGCGGCGTACCGCCTGATGGCGGAGATTCTAATATTGCAACGGTTTCGATTAATATCAGGTTTACCATCACCGCTACGGCCGGTCCAAACGGCTCGATTTTTCCCAACGGTATCATCGCCCGCAGCATAGGCGGCAGTGTGCCGTTTACTGCCACATCCAACATCGGATACTTTATTGATGAATGGTACCTGGACAGTAACCTTGTTCAAACGGGCGGCAATACATATACGCTCACAAATATCACGGCAAACCATACTGTGTATGTGACGTTTGGCGCCCTGCCGCAATACACAATTACCGCCACAGCGGGCCAGCACGGCCATATTTTGCCGTCCGGCGCCGTGATAGTATATCAGGGCGATGACAAGATGTTTACCGCGACGGCGGACCCCTGCTATATAATCGGGACGTGGTTCGTCGATGGCAACAGCGTGCAACAGGCCGGTTCAACATATACCCTGCATAATATCCAGGCCAACCATGATGTGCTTATAACTTTCTCGCAACCGCCTGCCGTTCTGTATGTGGATGCTAATTCGCCAAATGACCCGGGGACGGGGACGCAGAGCGACCCCTTCAGGCGATTACAGGATGGCATAAATACGGTTCAGGACAGCAACACCGAAGTATGGGTTGTCGCAGGAACATACAAGCCCACTACTGATAGTGACCGGACGATTTCTTTTGTTATGAAACCGGGTGTGGCTGTTTACGGCGGTTTTACCGGCACAGAAACACAGCGCCAACAGCGCAACTGGGTCGCGCATCCTACAATACTTTCCGGTGATATAGGCATAGCGGATAACAACTCGGATAATTCCTTCGATGTTGTTGTTGGCAATAACAACTCGATACTGGATGGTTTTACAATTACGGGCGGTAACGCCAACGACAGCGAAGGTTCATTCTTATACGGGGGCGGAATATACAACTCAGCCGGAGATATGACTATAGCCAACTGTAAAATAACAGGTAATTCGGCAAATGTCGGCGGAGGCGTTTGCAACGTTGAGAGCAACCTTAAGATAATCAACTGCATGTTCAGCGAAAATGCCGCCGGCGAGGGCGGGGGAATATATAACCTGTTGGCAAACCCGGCAATAGTCAATTGCTCATTTGTCAACAACTCGGCCGGCAGCGGCGGTGGAATATACGATTTTTTGAGTAACACGGCGGTTGTTAATTGTGTATTGATTCAAAACTCAGCCGACAATGGCGGCGGCATATTCGAGTTCTATAGCAACCCGACAATAAGCAATTGCACATTCAGCGGCAATATATCCGCAAATGGCGCGGTTCTGGCCTGCGATTCCGAAGAGCAGTCACTTCCCAGCACTGTAACGATGGAAAACTGCATTATCTGGAACGGACCGGGATGGCTGTGGAATAACGACGCCTCAACTACCAACATTTACTACAGCGACGTAAATGCCGGCTGGCCCGGAACAGGCAATATGAATGCCAACCCGCTTTTCATGGGGCCGGACGATTTTCGTTTGCAGGCCGATAGTCCCTGCATCGATGCCGGCAATAACAATCTTGTCCCTGCGGATATAACGGACATCGACGGTGACGGCAATACCACAGAGCCGATTCCATTTGATATTGCGGGTAATCCGCGTATTGCGGATGGCAACGGCGATGGTGTGGCTGTTGTGGATATGGGAGCATACGAGCGATGCGGGCTAAAAGCTGATTTCACCAACGACTGCACAGTTAACTTCGCAGATTTCGCAATAATGGCACAGGAGTGGCTGACCAGCGGTATAAAAGCGGATATATACAAGGATGGAAATAACCGTGTCGATTTAATGGATTTGGCGGTATTGGCGGAGGAGTGGCTTAAGTAAAATAATGTGACAATACCCGCTTACCCGCTGTGACGGGTTTGACGAAAAATTAGAGCTTTCGGACAAGACCGATGACTACACCCTGGATTTGACAATTATTTGAATAAATCGGCTCATAAGCGTCGTTTGCCGGCTGTAAACGGACAAGATTGTTTTCTCTGTAGAATCTTTTTAAGGTCGCGTCCTCGTTATCGACTATCGCCACAACCAACTGACCGTTCGAGGCCGTGGCTGTTCGTTTGCAGATAACATAATCCCCCTCGCGGATGTTCTCGCCGACCATACTATCGCCTTTGACCTCAAGGGCAAATATATCGCCTGTATTGCCAAAGCAGGATTCGATGGAAAGGTAATCTTTGTTCTCGACCGCCTCAACGGGTAATCCGGCGGCGACTCTGCCCACAAGGGGAATCCCTTCGTCTCGATGCTCTCCCGTAAGGGACCCCTTTTGGGGGATGCTCGATGCTTGATGCTCGATATCAGGAATCTGTTTAAGCCGTCTTCGCGCCTTTGAAGTCAAGTTCAAAGAGCGTGCCCTGGCCTTCGTCGAAGGACACTGCTGACCCGACAGAAGCCCTTTTCTTCGCAGTTGTTCGATGTGCCCGAATGCGGTTGTTCGGCTTATGCTTAACTGCTGCGCCAGCTCTCCAATCGTCGGCAAATAGCCCCGGCTGGTCCGAAAGCCCGCAATTGTGCTCAGCAACTGAACTTGCCGCGGCGTAAGCCCCTCGCCGGTTGCCTGTTCCTCTTTCGTCTGACTCATACGACTTGTTCTCCTGCTCTATATCAATCGGGCCGGTTACCTCAACGCATCGATTGCCGCCTCGAAGCACATCCGTCATACCCGCAATAACGTCTAACAACCTGCCAATCGCGTTTTTCGGCTGCGTCGCCTGTTCCATCCAGTCGCCCGGCCATACCGATTCATAATCACCGCCAGGCCCGAACCTGCATACCGGCCCAATTCTTTCTATCATAATACACGCTCCATTCTTCACCACTAATGGCTTGGCCATCCCTTACGGGAGGCACAAAGACACTAAGTTTTTTCTTTTAATTCTTAATTCTTTTCTTCGTGTCTTAGTGTCTTCGTGGTAAGAATTCTATCGGTAAGACCGCCCGAAAAACCCTAACAAAAACCGAACAAAATCGCCTGTATGAAACACTTTTTTGAAAATCGCAGATGCCCAATTTGGCATTACAGATAATATGGGACAGAGGCCTAAAAAATTTTGAAAAATATTTAAAAATGCTATTGCATTGTATTTGCCAATAGTACATAATGTACTAATGACAATAATACACTATTGCCGACAAGGGTATTAAGAGTTGCGTTAGCAGTAAGCAGGAAGAAGGTTTTAATGGCACTTTGGATACAAATAACGCCGGGTTCTGATGAGCCGATTTATCTGCAGATTGTTGAGCAGGTAGGCGAGGCAATCGCCAAAGGCCAGTTAGCCGTCGGCGACAAGCTCCCCGCCGTCAGAAAACTCGCCTCTGAGCTTGTTATAAATCCCAACACCGTCGCACGCGCATACACAATCCTCGAACAATCCGGCTTAGTCACCACAAAGACCGGCTCGGGAACATTCGTCGCAGACCCATCGTCGCGAGACAAAGACGCCGCGGATATAAATATGCTGACGGACAGAATGGACGGCATCCTCTCAAGAGGACTTAATCTCGGCCTCGAATCACAGGACATAATCGCTATGTTCAAAGACAGGTTGGAAAAATTCATCAAAACACGTCAGGGCGGGAGGCGAAAAAATGACTGAGTTCGTATTGGAAACACAGGGCCTGACTAAATTTTACGGCGACAAGCTTGCGGTGGACCACATCGATTTGAAGATTCCGCGAGGATGTATCTGCGGCTTCGTCGGCAGAAATGGTTCAGGCAAAACTACGGCGATAAAACTGATGCTGGGGTTCCTGAAGCCGACGGCCGGCTCATCACGATTGTTAGGATGCGATTCCCAGGACCTCACGCCCGCAATCCGCCAGCGTATCGGCTATGTCGCGGAAGGTCATCGTCTCATTCGCTGGATGACAATCGCCGAGATTGCCAAATTCCAAAGCGCGTTTTTCCACGAACAGCCCGCCTCGACAAAACAAGGCGAAGCCGGGTGGGACAGCAACTTCTTTTGGGACATGATTGATTACTTCGGCCTGTCGAAAAAACAAAAGATAAAACATCTTTCGAACGGTCAGCGTGCACAGGTATCGCTCGCCCTTACACTTGCGCCGAACCCGGAACTATTGATAATGGATGACCCAACGCTGGGACTTGACGCCGCGATAAGACGCCAATTTCTCGAGGGAATAATTGAGCTGATTATGCGCCAGGGCAGGACGATTCTTTTCTCAAGCCATATCCTCGGCGATATAGAGCGGGTCGCCGACAAAATAGTCGTAATAGACAAAGGAGTAATCAGGGCGGATTGTTCCCTTGAGCAATTCAGGACGGCAGTAAAAAAAGTCAGATTCGTTTTTGGTCAGACCTCGCCTGAAACCATCGATATCGAGGGCTTGCTTGGCTCCAGGCGTTCTGATAAAGAGCTTGAAATGATTCTGGTCGGCACGGCTGATGAAAAAATAGCCGAATGGGCAAAATCCAGCGGCGCTGCGGACTATCAAACCATAAATATGAATCTCGAAGACCAGTTCATCGAATATACCGCCCCTGCCGGCCGAAACAAACCATTTACCTGGGAGGAAAAATAAAATGAGATTTTTCGCATTACTTAAAAAAGAGCTTCGCGAGTGCCTGCCCTGGATGGCTACAGCAGCGGCAATCCTGCTGCTTTTCGGTAGTCTCAAGCTTATAGACAGCAAACAACGGCAAATAGGGTACCAGTATCGCGTTTTCGAACGTTATTCGGAAGTTGGGGGTTACGAACTACTAACACGCCCGATTAGTGATTTTAGTATATTTGTGTTTATGTCGGCTGTAGGACTCGGCCTGGCGCTCGGTGTGCGCCAGTTCTGGGCCGATGACTTTATGGGGACGTGGGGATTTAGCGTTCATCGTTCAACACACAGAACAACAATACTTGCGGCAAAAATATGCGCAGGCCTTATTTCGATTGTGGCCATTGGGCTGGTCTGGTGTTATCTGTTCTGGCGCGCCAATTCGTCCGGCTATTTTGTATTTCCGCTGCCCGAAAGATGTTTTATCGGAGGATGGCTGATTTGTGGTATGGGTCTGCTGTTCTACCTCGGGGCGACTCTTGTGGGTTTGAGCAAAACACGGTGGTACACAACTAAGCTGATGGGACTCGGTTTTGCGCTCTGGATGTTTATTACCCTCACACAGCAATGGACGCTTTGGTGGGGCTTTGGCACGCTTGTTATCGGCACGATTGTTTTGCTCTTTTTGATTTGTGAGGCATTCTTAAACAGGGAGTTTTAGTAAAGGGGACCCAACAATGGCAAAAAAGAGGAACTCAGAATATATTGCTCGACTCAGCGGGGCTGCTATCACGCTGGTTCTGTTAATGTTCGTTGTGCTGATTGTCCAGATTATTCTCGTACAGCTGGCGTGGGTATATACTGTCAAAAAACAGCCGTTATCCGCGTTACCGGACAGCCCGGAGTGGAGGATGCAAAAAGCGGACAAGCTGTTCCTTCCTGATGGAACGATATATCTTGCGAACAAGGTAGATACACAGCATAATGACAGCTACGCAAAAGAGGAAATAACTGACGTAAACGGACTTGTTTTGTGGCAGGGTATTCACAAAGACCGTCCTTCCAAGTATCTCGACTGGGCGTCATTTACACAAAATTTCAACGAGCAACAAATGCGGGATATATCCCAGTTGAGCCCCGGTTTGCCCGGCTTCATAGAGGCGCCGGTCAGGGTCTCAGGAGAATTTAAGGAGGTCTGGCGATATGACCTTGAAGCACAGGCATTTGCCGGTTACGAGGCCGGAGGCAGGTTTATAGGTTATCTTGGAGCGAATGGATTTGTCGCTTCAAAAGCTCAGGCAAAACCATTTGGCGAATTTAAGGGCTTCACGTCATGGACTGATGAAGACCCGTCATCTATCGTAATGCTATGGCAGGCCAAACATCGAATTTACCAGATTGATTTCCTCGCCCGCAACGTCGAAACGCTTTTCGAAAACACCCAATCCGATATCAAATCCGTAAGGTGGCATCACTGGAGACCGACTTATCCCAAGGACAGCTCCGATATTCGATATCGACCTCTTATTGATTGCCTAACATCCGACAACAATCACCACCTGATAATGCGAGAGCCAAACCAGGTGATTACAATGGAACTACCTGAGCAACTGCAGGAACCAAACCAGATATTTTGGCAGTGGCGGTATAATTCGGATTTCACGGCAACCGACAAGGCAATTTTCGTTCAATATCGTGATACAAACTTCAACCCGCCGAAATCACAGAAACTCATGGGACTGTATCAGTGGGAATACAACAGCAAGCCGCAGCCACAGTCAATCGGGCTTTACAAAGTCATTGATGACGGCAAGCTGGAGCTTGTTAATCAATTCGACTGGACAAAGCCCGTAGTGCAGGCATCACAAGCATTGAATCCTGAATATAAATTCCCGAAGTGGATAACTAATGTGTCGCCCACGGTGTTTAATTTGTTGTGGGCTTTGTACGGCGACAGCCTGGATAAATTCCGTACCGAAGGAACAGGTATGATGCAGGGCTATGTCACTATTATCATGGGATTTCGACCGCTTCATAGTTCCTTGAATTATGTATTGAGCGTAATGATGATGGCATTTGCCCTCTGGCATGGCTGGGCGAGGAGAACCTCGTGGGACAAGCTGATTTTGTGGCTTATTATCGTTGGTGCGTTCAATTTAGCAGGGTTACTGACTTATCTGGCTCTCAATCATACGCCGGTAATCAAATGCCCCGCCTGCGGCAAAAAACGCGGGCTTGAAATGGACAACTGCTCGCAATGCGGCAGCCCGTTGCCCATACCGCAGCGAAAGCCGACCGACCTGATTATGACAAATTAGCCCGAAACAATAAACAATAGCCGTCTAACGCCTTGCTGAACCCTTTTTGGGCCATTACTCCCCTGCCCGAAAAGTGAATAGATTGTCCGTAATCCTCTTGACAATCAGAAGATGCGCAAATACATTATTCCCTTTGTGTTCCAGCCTGTCGGAACGCTTAATCGCGAAAAGAAACCTTATTTAACATCACAGTCAAAAAAGGAGATTCAGAAATGGCAACAAAGGTAGCAATTAACGGATTCGGCCGAATCGGCAGAGCAGTAACAAGAATCCTGATGACACGCAAAAACAACCTCGAGCTGGTCGCCATCAACGACCTGTCAGACGCCAAGTCGCTGGCGCATCTGTTCAAATATGATACCGTCGAAGGCAAATGGCAGGGAACAGTCGAGGCAAAGGGCTCAGACATCATAATAAACGGAAAGACCATAAAGGTTCTGGCCGTGAAGAACCCAGCGGAACTGCCCTGGAAGGATATGGGCGTCGATATCGTCGTCGAATCAACAGGCCTGTTCACCAAGGCATCATCAGAAAAAGGCGGCTACGGCGACCACATCAAAGCCGGCGCAAAGAAGGTTGTCCTCACCGTCCCGGCAAAGGACGACATCGAGGCCACAATCGTTATGGGCGTCAACGACAATAAGCTCACCAAGGATATCAAGTGCGTCTCGAACGCAAGCTGCACAACGAACTGTCTTGCCCCAATCGCCAAGGTACTCAATGACACCTTCGGCATCGAGAGCGGCGTAATGACCACCATTCACGCATATACCAACGACCAGAAAGTCGCTGACCAGATTCACAAGGACCTCCGCAGGGCAAGAGCCGCTGCCGCAAATATAATTCCCACAAGTACAGGCGCAGCAAAGGCAATCGGCAAGGTTGTACCGGAACTCGATGGCAAATTAGACGGCTTCGCAGTCCGCGTCCCAATCCCGGTAGGCAGCTTGGTTGACCTCGTCGTCAACGTAAAGAAAGACGTTACAGTCGCCGACGTAAATGCCGCGATGAAAAAAGCAGCGGAAGGCCCGATGAAGGGCGTCCTCGTTTATTGCGATGAGCCAATCGTAAGCAGCGACATTGTCAACAACCCCGCTTCGAGCATCTTCGATTCACTGCTCACTATGGTAAAAGGCAAAACCGTTAAAGCGATAAGCTGGTACGACAATGAGTGGGGTTATTCGAACCGCACTGTTGATATTATGGAAAAAATGGCGAAACTAGGTTAAATAAACCTTCGGGTTCCGGTGAACCGGGACCCGATTTTTCTATTATATATTCGATTTTATAAAGCAGGTAAGGATATGGCAAAAAAAACGATAGCCGACATAAACGTCAAAGGTAAAAAGGTCTTTATGCGGGTGGATTTCAACGTTCCGCTCGATGAAAACTGCAATATCACCAGCGACAAAAGAATCGTCGCGGCGCTGCCCTCAATAAAAAAGGTGCTCGCAGACGGCGGGGCACTTATTCTCGCAAGCCATCTCGGCAGACCCGATGGCAAGCCGGACCCAAAGGCCTCGATGAAGCCCGTCGCCAAAAAGCTGTCGGAACTCCTCGGCAAAGAAGTCATCTTCGCCAATGATTGTGTTGGTGCAGACCCTCAGGCCAAAGCCAAGGCGCTCAAGCCGGGCGATGTCCTGCTCCTCGAAAACGTCCGCTTCCACAAAGAAGAGGAAATCAAAGACAAAAAAGCAAAGGATGACCCGGCCCTGCGCAAGGCAAAAGACGATTTCGCAAAGCAGATGGCTGACCTCGCGGATGTATATGTCAACGACGCGTTCGGCACAGCTCATCGCGATAACGCCTCGATGTACACCGTGCCCGCGATGATGAAGGGCAAACCCCGCGTCATCGGCTTCTTAGTCGAAAAAGAGCTGAAATTCCTGGGCGATACCGTTACCAACCCGGTCAGGCCATTCGTCGCAATCTTAGGCGGCGCAAAGGTCTCCGACAAATTGGGCGTCATCGAAAACCTGATGACCAAAGTAAACAAAATAATCATCGGCGGCGCTATGGCATACACATTCGCCAAGGCCAACGGTAAAACCGTCGGCAATTCGCTTTGTGAAGACGACTTCATCCCGAAAGCCAAAGAACTTCAGGAAAAAGCCAAAGCCGCGAAGTGCGAATTACTGCTGCCAATCGATACCGTCGTCGCCAAAGAATTCAAGGCGGGCGCCGAGAATAAAGTCGTTACCGGCAACATCGAAGCCGGCTGGCAGGGTATGGATATAGGCCCGGCGACACGCAAACTGTTCGCCGACAAGCTCAAAGACGCAAAAACAATCGTCTGGAACGGCCCGATGGGCGTTTTTGAAATGCCCCCCTTCGATGAAGGCACCAAGGCAGTCGCCCAGGCGGTTGCGGACGCGACAAGCAAAGGAGCCAAAAGCGTCATCGGCGGCGGCGACAGCGCAAGCGCGTTGAAAAAACTCGGCCTTGATAAGAAGGTTACGCATATCTCAACGGGCGGCGGCGCGTCGCTTGAATTCCTCGAAGGCAAAAAATTCGTCTGCCTCGAAATCCTGGATGAAAAATAATTAATACTGCACCAACGAAAGATAAAGCTGCCGGAAAAAACCGGCGGCTTTTTTATTGCAGCAGCAAAAAGCCTCAACGCCTTCGCAGCATTATGCCGCCAATCGCGAGCAATAATACCGAAGCCGGTTCCGGTATGACCAAATCCTGCATATAATTAATCGATGAGCCTGGAATTGCGCCGAGTCCCAGCAACTCCAGTGCTAAATTCGCGCCGTCACCATTGCGCACAGGCTGAAGACTTTCGTCATAAGATGGATGACCTGTGCCTGGGTCTAATCTCGAATTCGGATTGAGTGCGTACAAGTCCTCATTCTCTGCCGCACCCGCTCCCCAGACAATAAAAGGAATCGTATAGTTTAAAGGGAGAGTGGGATCCGAATGGTCGTAATCGCAGCCGCCGTGGTCGACAGTAAGGATAATTGCAGTCCGGCCTCGCAGCACAGAACTATTGTCTATAAGAGTTAATATCTGCCGGAGATAACCGTCAACAGCAATCAACGCGTTATTGTATTCTTCACTTCCCCATCCGTATGCGTGCCCTGCAGCATCACAATCGCCATAGTGAATAAAACTGTAGTTAAACAGATTAGAACTCATCTCGCTGATGAAGCTATCAGTAATCGACTGGCTGTCATCACAAAGATATGTGTCGATTTTGTTGCGTCCGTTGTCAACGCCGGTAGTATCCGCAGCTCCGTTGACGGCGTTATAGGATGTGGTGAACAATGAAAATTTGGATTTGGTGGCATACATTGCGGTGCGAAGACCATTGTCGTGAGCGACATCGAACACGCCAGCTACGTATTCTCCCTTGTTATTGTGAAGCGTCTGCCCTTCCTCGGGGTCGCTGTTTTCTACCCAGTTATGGCCTAAAGTCCCCATGACCGGCCGAGCAGTCACCATTGTGACGTGGTTAGGAAGCGTGACCGTAATATCGTAGTCGTCGCGGGCATTGAGCGTAGAAACGCCCTGACTTTGGATGCGTGAGAGGCTGGGGATTTGCCCGTTGCCGAGTAACGAGGAAAGATAACTTGAGCCAAGGCCATCGACGCTGATTTCAATTACATATTGAGCTTGACCGGCAAAAACGGAGGCCGTGAATGCAATTAATACAACCGCGGCACAGACATAACTAATCCGCCCAAACATAATGTCATCACCCTTCTTCTCTTGGCTACCAGCCAAAACACAGATATTATAGCATTATCGAAAAGATATGCTCCAAAAAACTTCTGGTTATAACAACGAAAGACTAATATGTTGCAATTAACGTCAAAAGCGATTATCTTAAAAACCGCGTTTTGAAGGAAAAAAATGAACAGAATATTACCAAAACCAGGGACAATCGAGATAGCGCCGTCAATATTGAGCGCTGATTTTGCGCGTCTGGCTGACGAGCTTTCCGTCGTGGAAAAAGCTGGCGTCAAAATGGTCCACCTCGACATTATGGACGGGCACTTCGTCCCGAATATCACCATCGGCCCGCCGGTAGTCGAAAAACTCCGCGAGCACAGCAATCTGTTCTTCGACGCTCACCTGATGATTACCGACCCGCGAAAATACGCCCCCGCTTTCGTCAAAGCGGGCGTCAACAATATTACGTTTCACATCGAGGTCGAAAAAAAACCGGCAGAATTGATAAGGATACTTCACGATATGGGCGTATCGGCCGGCCTTTGCCTTAACCCGGAAACGCCGGTTAAGACAATCGAAAAGATAGCCCATCTTGCCGATATGATTCTTGTAATGACGGTTCATCCTGGATTTGGCGGGCAGAAATTTATCGCTTCAGCCGCGAAGAAAATCCACACCGTCCGCAATATCGTCGGCCCCAAAATCAGGGTCGAGGTTGACGGTGGTATCGACATTAAAACCACGCCCATCGTGGTTGGTTACGGAGCCGACACCCTTGTGGCAGGCAGAGCAATCTTCGGAGGGAAAAATCGAATCGCCGCTATAAACGCAATTCGACGGGCTAGTAAATAATTGCTTCTGGAAATCCGTTCGCTTTTTTGGTAGAATTTTTGAATCCTGTGGACGGGACTTGAATGGCAATTATGGCAAAAGAAGCGAAATCGAAATGGAACGGCTTTTCGCTCAAAAAGCGAAAGGAAATGCCCGACGGGCTTTGGACGCGTTGTCCGGCCTGCGAGCAAATGCTTTACAAAAGCGCCGTCGAGAAAAACCTCAACGTCTGCCCCGAATGCGATTACCACTTCCGCATAGACTCGCTCACCCGCATCAGCTACCTGGTCGATGAGGGCTCGTTCGAGGAAACGCACGACCACCTTACCAGCAATGACCCGCTTGATTTCAACTTCAGGGGCACAACCTATCGCCAGCGACTAAAAGCCGACGAACATAAAAGCAGCTCAAAAGAAGCAATGCGAATCGGCAAAGCATTCATCAAGGGAAGAGGCGTGGTGCTGGCCGTTATGGAGCCGAATTTCCTGATGGGTTCGATGGGTTACGTCGTCGGCGAAAAACTCTGCCTGGCTGTCGAAAAAGCTATCGAAGAAAAACTTCCGCTTGTAGCTATATGCTCATCTGGCGGCGCAAGAATGCACGAGGGCGTCGTTTCGCTGGGCCAAATGGCGAAAACCAGCGCAGCTATCGCCAAACTCGACAGGGAAGGCGGCTTCTTTATCTCGGTCCTGACCGACCCCACGACAGGCGGCGTTACCGCCAGCTTCGCGATGCTGGGCGACTGCCTCATTGCCGAGCCAAAGGCGCTAATCGGTTTCGCAGGCCCGCGGACTATCGCCGAGACAATTAAAGTCGAGCTTCCGGAAGGTTTCCAAACCGCGGAGTTCATGCTCGAACACGGCTTCGTCGATATGATTGTTCACCGCAAAGACCTTCGCAGCGAAATCGCCCGCCTCATCGATTACTGCCAGAAATAACCAATACCTTTTTATCGCAGAGAACGCAGAACACGCAGAGTTTTTCCTGTATTTTGTCTCAGTAACCTCCGCGTGCCTGGCGGTAAATATAAAATTATCTCGTATTCTGACCGGCTACCGATAACACCAGGGCAAAAACCTTTGACGCCCCCGCTTCTTTGAGTGTCTTTGCGCACTCGTTCAGTGTGGCTCCTGTTGTTTTAATATCATCGACAAGACAAATCTTCTTACCTGCGAAGGAATGTCGATAACGGACAGCAAATGCGCCAGCAACATTTTTTGCTCTGGCAGCTACCGTCATCATCGTCGGCTGCTCCTTGGTGTGACGAATGCGGACAAGGTCGGTATTGACCTTGGCAGTAGGATGCTTTAATTTTCTTGCCACAAGATACGAATGGTTATAACCACGACGTATGCGTTTTCGCCAATACAAAGGCACCGGCACAAAAAAATCGATATCATTAAAAAACGCGCTTGTCTGCAACGCGGTATCCGCAAGCCATACCATTAACGAATCAAGTTCGGTTTTGTCATTCTTGAACGCCTTCACCATATCCCGCAGTGATTCCGCATACATACCGGCTCGAGCAATGCTGTCAAAATGCATCTCCTCGCCACGGCAATTCAGGCAAACACCTTCACGAGCAACATAAGGGCTTACGTTTCTGCCGCAACGCCTGCAATAATCTGCGGAACATACGGAAGTGAGTCCTTCCCAGCAGTCGCTGCACAGGCCGCTTCCGGTTTCGACGCTATGCTCGCCACAATTGACACACTTGGCGGGCCAAAGCAATTGACCAAACCCGCCGATGGTATCTTTTACGGCCATCACAAACCCATTTTTTGATATTTGGTTTGGTGTGGTTATCATTTTATTCAGGGATTACAGCGTTCACAGGGCTTTTTGCCCGCGGCGATTGCCTCGTCCCTCGTGGCGTAACTCACAAGATTACCCATAGATATCCTCTTCGCAGACGGACAACTCGCCTTGTGAAATATCTGGCTGTTCTTGGAAGAAACATATTTAGCTTCAACATCTTGTTGTTTAACCGGTTTTGTATCATTCTCATCAGTTGTCTTGCGCAACGATGGTTTTGTTTGACTGACCTCCGATTGTTTGTCTGCTGCCCTGGTCACAGACCACGACCCAATAAACGCCCGCGTCTGAACAATAGCCGCAGAGATAAGGGACTCGGCTAAATCCTTTGTCGCAACCAAACGCATAACCGGCTCATCTTGCCAGACATCAGTCATCATATTGGCCTTGGGGCCATTCTCAAGCTGGGCCCTTTTCAAAAAAGAGGTTTGAAGGCGAAAAACGCACTGGTCGGTATCAGGAAGATTCAACAAATCAATCTCAATGCGAAGTTCAGGAACATTGGCAGGTTTCCATCTAAGGTTAGATACAGAACCAAACCTCTTTTTTGCGAGCATTGCCAGCGGTGAGTTTGCGTCCACATTGGTATCTATAATGTTGATATCGTAATCTCTTAACGCAACCTTGACTTGCTGCTCGACCTGAGTAGTAAGCTCCGAATTGGAATCGCTATATGCACCTCGCAGCTTAATAGCTATATAAAGGCAATTGGCATCCGCCAATGCCGGATTGGGATTAGCGATGTATGGACTTTGTGGAAGCATTAGCGTTATCGGTTCTTGCTGAGCAAAGATAGGATTTGAAAAAAACACAAAAAGAACAACCATCGTGAGAAAGTGTGTGATTCTCATAATGCTCTCCAAAATTTAAGTCAGCCAGATACTATACAATCAACGCAAAGGCATCGGCAACGGGCATACCTTCCTTAATGCCGAGCGATTTGGCCTTTTCATTGACCTTTGTAACCTTTCTGTCAGGAAATCTTTCGAGCGTGCCAATCGGATTGGCCGGCGAGCTTTCGACCAAAGCCGCGGCGACGCCATATCTCTGGCAGGCGTCAACATCGATTGCGGGGCAAGAGAGGAAACCCTTCGAGCCGGTAACAATCAGGATATTAAAGCCGGGCCATTTCGTCTGGACTCCCTCAACAAGGCCTTTCGGGGTCTGAAACGTTTTCCTGTTGATTTCCATAATAGACATCCTAAGAATATCGAACACAATTCATCTTACTACCACTTTTTTGTATAAGCCCGACAAGCAGGAACATGCAGATATTAATTATATCAGCTACTTCTGTAAAGATAAATGCCTAATGGACTTGTTTTGGGTAATTCACAGTTTGCCCCATCCTATCCCTCTATTCCGCGAAATTAGCTTGACAAAAGGGGTCTAATTACATAGAAACATAAATGGATGCAATCGTTCCGTGACCTATAACCGTTTTGTGGCTGATCGTATGGGAGATCTTAAATAAAAAGCGTTGGGAGATTTCAATCGTGACAAGATCTTGTATTTTGACCGATGTAACAACATATATAAGTGCAGACGACTATCTATCCAGTAAAGCCTCTGAAAAAACACCCGAGGATCCCTTTGCTCTGCAAGCATATAGCGATCTTGCCCAGACACTCATTTTTTACGAGAATATCTATGTTCCTCATCCTATCAAGCTCAAGGACTGTTCAAATGAGGATTTTGGTACCAAGCCAGCGCTCTTGTCTGAACTATTGAAGCGTGGTATTGTAAAACCTCTCAATCTCAACGCCGAAGAAATTCCAACAGTAGCCCAAAATGAAAATGCTCTCCTCTCTTGGCTCCAGACCGAAGGTGCTGAATATATTGGTGATCACCTTTTGAAGATGCAGCAGGTCGATCAATCTCTACCTAAACAGTCTTCTTTTCAAGGGGTGTCCTTCAGTCGCCTATGTGACTGGGCTAAATTTCAATCTACAAGAGTTCGCAAAGTTAATGACAGTCATCGTCGTCGTATTCCTACAGAGAACGGTATTGAACAGGACTCTTTCGGCGAATGGGCGCGTTCATTGGCGATCGTCTTCAGAAAAAGATTCGCTGATATTGGACAAGAATTATATGATTATGTTGTCGCTACTCTCTTGCGTGCTTTGCGATACCGAATTCGTGCAAATATAACAGACATGGTTTATCAATCTCACGCCATACGCCGCGACTTTGTGTTGAGATGTAGTTGCTATGATTGCGGAGTACCCGAGGACATGACCAATCATGTGATCGGTCTGATTCGCGGGATTTATGATGATATGGTTAGTGCTACACAAGATACCTTACATGCTCGTGTAAGACTCCTGAGATTTACTGTCCCACTGCTCGGTGGAAAGCTATGGGGAGAGGATGATGTGAATACTGGCAGACTGGCCTCCGAAGCATTCATTGTCGACCGCATTCAAGAATATCGGGATAGGATTAAACCCCTGCGAAGCTCAATCGCCGGCATAACCGACGAAGAGGACTTTGCGGTGGTTGAACGTGATTTGGAAGAAATCCGTGTCAAACTTGAGGAGTATTTCGGACTAAGAAATACATCTCTCACTGAGGTAGAAAAAGCAGTTGTCGACACAGGTTTAGGAACACTGGATGTCTCGGGACATTTCGCGAAGGGTCAGGGGCTTCTTTTTTCTGCTTTGTCCTCTCTAAAGCGCAGAATTTTCTTGGGTAGTTCACCTCTTCAGCAATTACTGTTCCGCGAATTCAGAAAAGGCTGGAAGAAAACCAAGTACCTTCACAGTCCAACACCAAGTGCCTCGTAGGCAACATCAGCGATTAACACACCATGTGTGATTTTGACCGCCGCGAGCATGCCTAAAACCGGATGATAAGGAAAAAAACACTATTTTTTTCGCCACTATTTCAATGATTTAATATCGTCCTTGTTAACATAATTCCAGTGCTGGCCAGCGGCATCGCGAGGAACTCGCCTGATATCATTTGGTCATACCGGCTTGCCAAGACACGCTTCAAGCTCTGCAAGCTTCTCTTTCAGCAGCCCTTCTGTTTTGGCTTCCACACGTAACCGAAGCAGCGGCTCGGTATTACTCGGCCTGCAGTTGAACCACCAGTCCTTGAAACCAATGGTAACGCCGTCGAGCCAGTCAACTTGTCCGTCGCGGTATCTTTTCGCCAGCTCGTCCATCTTGGCCTTTTTGTCCTCGACCTTGAAGTTTATTTCGCCAGTAGCGAAATATCTGCGAAGCGGATTTGCCAGCTCGCTTATCGGCACATCGCTTTGACTGATAATATTGAGCATGTGAACAAATGTAATCATCCCCGAATCGGCGCAGAAATTATCGCGGTAGTAGAAATGCCCGGATAACTCGCCGCCGAAAATACCGTGCGAATCGCGCAGCGCCTTTTTCATAAAGGCGTGGCCCACACGCTCCCGCCGAGGCGTCCCGCCGTATTTTATGATTTCCTCAGCAACCACCCTGCTCGAACGAAGGTCGTAAACAATCGTTGACTTCGGCTCTTTTTTCAGGAAATACCCCGCCATAAGCGCAGTCATCAGGTCGCATCCAATAGTCCTGCCTGTCTCATCAACCATCATCAGCCGGTCTGCGTCGCCGTCAAAACAAACACCGAGGTCACACCCCTGTTTACGAACGGCTGCCTTCAACTCAGCAAGATTTTCATCAACCAACGGGTTTGGATCATGCTTGAACTTGCCGTCGTGTTTGAAATTCAACTCGATAATTTTCAAACCAAGCCCGGAGAACAGGGCAGGCACCATTTTGCCCGCCATACCATTCGAGGCGTCGATGGCTATTTTGAGCTTTCGCAGCTTGGGCAGCAGAAATTTCAAAACGTGCTTTTTGTATTCTTCCGTCAGGTCAACCTTCTGAACGGTTCCCGTGGGCTTACCCTTGGTATGCAGCAGGGACATCGCGATATGTTGAATATCTTTTAGGCCGGTATCTTCGCTGACGGGTTTTGCACCGGGGCCTGATACCTTGAAGCCATTATATTTGGCTGGATTGTGCGAAGCTGTAACCTGGATACCGCCGCAGGTGTTGAGGTGATTGACCGCAAAATAAATAAAAGGCGTATCATTCATACCGATATCGATAACGTCGATACCCGCCGAGGTAATACCTTCAATAAGAGCTTTGGCAAGCAACTCGCTGTGAATCCGCATATCACGCCCCACGCAAATAGCCCTGCCATTGGTCTGCCCCCTGTCGAAACCGTGAAGAAGGGTGGGCAGAAAACGCGCCGTCGCAAAACCTATCTTCCACGCATCTTCTTCGTTAAACTGCTCGCCATAAACACCCCTGATGTCGTATGCCTTGAAAATCGCAGGATCCATCAAAATAGTCCTTTCGTTGTTCGTTTCTTAAAATAAATACGGTTAATAAAGCCAATACTATAAGAGGCAAACCTACCTTGTGTCAATGGCTGTTAAACTTACGATTGACAATAACCGACTACTATGGTAGATTTGTAATGTTGTTAAGGTGAGTTTATGGCGTTAAAACAATCTACATTACGGTTAATCGCACAGGCAAAGCACATTATGTGCCCCGCTGTCATTGCGATTATTATCATTATAGGAGACACAACAAAGCTGTCCTGAAAGCGTCAAATATCGATTTATAAAGGCCTTTCAGGGCGACAATCCTGAAAGGCCTTTTTCGTTTATATAAATCGGCCGTCCGGTCATTACATTGACTGCATGGTCGCTAACGTTTAATATACTCGCTTTTGATATTTGAGGAATTACGATGTCCGACGACAAGAAAAGTTACAGCCAAACATTGAACCTGCCGCAAACGAGTTTTGCGATGAAAGCCAACCTCGTCCAGCGCGAGCCCCAGATGCGCAAGGACTGGCAAAAAGGCAACATCTACGGCAAAATCAGGGCCGCCCGGAAAGGTGCCCCGTTATATATCCTCCACGACGGCCCCCCCTA
>Ga0187881_10001636_pt1 | contig 23135 bp, 17 predicted proteins | sample June2016WEW_19_1_2_FD_133017 | JGI IMG/M metagenome (GOLD analysis project Ga0187881, IMG submission 133017) | Peatland microbial communities from SPRUCE experiment site at the Marcell Experimental Forest, Minnesota, USA - June2016WEW_19_100 | ecosystem: Environmental > Terrestrial > Soil >...
TAGCAGTCGCGATGTGGCAGTTGTAGAACGCGCCATCCGAATCGAAAAATGTGTATTCTTGCGAGCTCGACGGGGGACTCACGTCCGTAGCGTTCACCGCGTTGCTGAGCGCCGTGGAGTGGACGACATACCCATCGAACGAGACCTGGTTGCTGGTTTGGTATTTCTGAGTGGTCGCCACCGTAAGGCCGAATGGAGAACTGCTGACGGGGTAGGTGAGATCAACCGTAATCGGGAAGCTGAATTGATCGCGGGTCACAACCATCCCCTCCTTGCTCGATACTGTGGTCGCGGAAGACAGGCTCGTCTCGACAGAGGTATTCTGATCGAGCACCGTGAAGTTGACAGTATCGAAGTCGATGGTCTGGGTGCCGGAGAAGTCTTGCCGCTGCGATACAGAAGTTGTGACCTTTCCATGGGACGTGTTGACGTATCCCGCAATGGTGAAATTGCGCTTGGAAGCGACGTTGATCGTTCCCGTGACCGTTGAAGTTCCCTGCAGGTTCTCGGTTACCACGGGATTGGGGCTGGTGAGTGTGTTCTTCGTGACCGCGCCAGTGATCTGCGTGGCCGCTCGGTCGAGGAATAGCAGCAGCGATGCAGTCGCCGAGAAATAGCTGTCGTCGTTGAATACGCTCAACGCGATCGTATGCGGCTGACCGTTACTCAGCAGGGCGGCGAAAGGTGTGAGATTCACGCGATAAGGAACAAAATCGAGAGTCTGGGCGGCAGGAATCGGCACCCACTGGTCGGGCAGAAATCCGGTAAAAACCCAGGGGGAAATGGGCGCAATGCCTGCAGGCTTGCCATCAATCGTGATCTCAGTCTCGCGGAAGTCCGTATTTCCGCATCCATAGAGCTCATTGATGCTGGCGAGGTCGTTCGGAAAGCAGGCATACCACTGCTCGTCGTTGGACTGGTTCTGGGCGACCACGTCGAGGTAGGCCCGCTCGGTATTGGTCGGCAGCGTAAACGTCGTCGAGAGCTGGTCGGTTGGCGACGACAGCGTGGCCGGCAAGTTTACTCCCCCGCTGCCGTTGATCTGCACCAGCGGAAGCACAACGTCAGGCGGCCTCTTGTCGCGACCATCCCTATCGTCGCGGTGACCTGGTTGCGCGGGATAAAACTCCAAGTCGGCACTTACCGTGAAGACTCCATTCAAGTACGTATTGTAGGGTGGCGAGCAGTCTGTGGTACAGTTCCCCAGCTCGATATCGCCCTCCTGGGGAGTCGCCAACAGCGCGCTGTAATCAGTTATGTCCCGCTCGACGTGCCATGTATTGGTGAGTTTCGCCAACGGCTCAGGCGTAGTTCCGAAATAGAGGTTCACGTTTGCCAGATAAATGTCCGCCGTGCGGTCGTACTGGATTCCCCCGTTCTCGCTGAAGTCCGCCTCGAACACCACTTTCTCCCACGGACCGGGGCAATTGGCCGGGGGCGCGAACGCAAAAGTCTGTTGCCATTCTGAAAAATAAGCAAACGTGTAATTGGCAAAAAGCGGCACTATGCAGGGTTGCTCGTGCGGCCGCGGCACCAGCGGGTCGGCCGTCACTGTGAACTGCGTGCCAATTTGCCGGTTCGTGCTTTGGGCCAGGACCGTAGCGGTCGAGATCAGGGACGCTGCGAGAAGTGCGATAAATGGAAGTTGTCGAAACCAGCGACTGCGTGGGTTCATAGCTCACTCCTTATTGGTCGGGCACTTTGGAGGGACCGTGCTTTCCAACTCCGGGATCCACTTATCGCATCTGTTTCAGAGATTGTCAAGGATTAATTGATCGAATTGCGCCATATCGATCATTTTTCTGTTCCATATGCAATATTATGCGCACTGTGGAATTCAACCCGGATACCGGCCTTCCCCACTCACGCGGGATAGTGCACTGGTCGAGTAAGCCCAACGCGCAACTTCTCGAGCGTGTCGTAATCATCCTTGATGGTTCCCGCAGTTTCGGCCAGTCCTTTCCATGGCGAATCTTCGTGCCGCGTCATCCCGGTAAGGCGCACCTGTTCGCCGAACTGGGACAGCAAGAGCGGGAGCGGGTCGCGGCCGGTGCGCGGGACGTCGTCAGACTCGAATGACTCTGATTCCATTCCGGGTAAACGCCGCAACCATTTCATCGGAAGCGCCCGCATCCGTGACGAGCACATCCACGTCCTCGATTGGGCAGATCAAAGAGGGTGTGATTATTCCCAGTTTGCTCGAATCAGCCACGACAATGATCTGCTTGGCTTGCTTGACCAGCGCGCGAAAGGTGAGGGCTTCGTCCGACTCGTTAGTGGTTGTTCCCCGCTCGGCATCGATTCCGGAGACGCTGAGAAACAGCTTATCGAGAAAAATGTCGCCAAGGGAATTGATGGCGGCGGCTCCGATCAGGGAAAATGACCAGGGCCAACGGACGTAGCCTCCCGTCAAATGGATCTTGAGCCCTGGCATGTTGCAGAGCTCCATGCCGATGTTGACGGCATTGGTTACGACTGTGAGGTTGCTGCGATGACGCAAGCTTCGCGCCACCCAGGTGGTTGTGGTGCCAGCCGTCAGGCCGATGGTTTCATTCTCTTCGATCAATTCGGCGGCGGCAACGCCGATGTGCCGTTTTTCCCTCACAAAACGATGTTGACGAGTCTGAAACGCCGTGTCGTAGCGAAACGGTTCATACAGCAGCTCCTGCGCGAGAGTCGCTCCTCCGTGGGTTCGCCGGATTAGTCCCTGAGCTTCGAGGCGTGTCAGGTCCCGCCGGATGCTGGGCGCCGACGCGCGCAAGGAGGCGATCAGTTCTCCCACGGTCACTGAGCCCTTGTGCAGCAGCAGTTTCAAAATCCGATCAGTGCGGTGCTTTTGGCGAGCAGACATGGGTTATGTGCGTGGCGGACGAAGATATGGCTATCCGCCGCCAGGGAAAATCCCAACCAAACAGTAAGAGCCTATCATCGTAACCCGACCGGAAGCAGCTGGCGAGCGCACTCGTCAAATCGCGGCTGAGTCCGACAATACCCGGAATTGCGAACCCTCACATAAGTATTCCATATTATGGAGCAAACTATCAATGTATTGATCGTTTTGTGCATTATCGATCATTTTATACTTGACAAAGGACAAGTAGTCGGCCTTAAATTCTTCACGCAAAGTTTTTCAGTGCCGCCTCTCAGGTCTACAACCAGCCCTTGGCCATGGAGCATGCCAAGGTTAAGGTAAGGCCTGTGGGGGTGCGGTTGAACTTGGAGTGCCCATTCTCAGCCGCGTGTTGTTTTGTGGCATCGTTTCACAACGGGCGAGCCGTTATTCAGGATCGAAAATGCTCCATTCTCTACCCGGCGTAAAAGACCGAGGACTTAGCCAGAACCACAAAGTGAGGATCTCATGAGAACACACATGTTCCGCTGTTTTGTCGGATGTTTGCTCGCGGCCCTATTATGCTTGTCGTCCGCGTTGGCGCAGACCGTTACCGGGTCAATCACGGGCCAGGTGACGGACCCGAGCGGCGCCGTTATCGTTGGCGCAAAAGTCACCGCCGAAAACACCGCAACCTCCGTGAAGACTTCCGCGCAAACGAATGGATCGGGGGCGTACACCATTCGCTTTCTGCCCATCGGCACCTATACCGTGACCGTCGAGGCGACTGGGTTTACCACCCAGAGGATTCCCCCCTTTGCGCTTGAGATCGCCCAGACGGCAAAGATCGACGCCAGCATGGAAATCGGATCCTCCACCGTCGTGGTGGTCAAGGCGGAAATGCATCCTATCCTCGATACAAACGACGCCACGCTCGGAAACACCCTCTCTGCCAATGAGATCGAAAACATCCCATTGAATGGTCGCAACTTCTCCTCGCTCACTCTATTTCAGCCCGGCTCAATCGATACCGACCCGACGGGCATGAGTGGAAACAATGCGATCGAGCGCAGCACCTTCATGAACAGCACCGCGATGATCAACGGCAATCGCCCCCAGGCGAACAACTACACGGTGGAAGGCGCGGACAACAACGAGCCGCAGAACAACCTCATCGGTTACAATCCCGCGCCCGATGCGATTGCCGAGCTGCGCGTAGTCTCGGCCAACGCTAACGCCACGTATGGCAACGTCAACGGAGGCGCGGTTGTCACCATCCTGAAGTCCGGTACCAATCACTTCCACGGCTCCCTCTACGATCTACTGCAAAACGAGAAGCTCGATGCCAACTCGTGGGGCAATGGACTAACGATTCCTGTCACCCCCAAGAACTCCTATACGCAGGACATCTTTGGCGGAACCATTGGCGGGCCCGTCGTGCGGAATAAGCTTTTCTTCTTTGCCGACTACGAAGGCGCGCGCCATCACACGGGCGGCATTACCTCAGCCAGCGTGCTCACCCCGGACATGCTCCAAGGAAATTTCTCGGCCCTCACGGCCAAGGGCATCCAGCTTTATGACACGCAGAACAACTTTGCCCCCTACTTGAATAACCAAGTGCCGGTTGTGAATCCGGTAGCAAAGTACCTCGCTGCGCATCCTAATCTCTATCCGGCGCCCAATGCAGCACCGGAGGATGGACTGCTTCAGAACAACTATCTCGGTTCATATTCAGGCTACGTCTCGAACAATCAGGAGGACTTCAAGGTCGACTGGACTCCGGGCAACGTGAACAAAATCAACGGCTTCTACTCTCAGGGCACTGGCAAAGACTTTACCACAGCCATAATACCAGTGTTTTTTCCCTCCGAGAATACCTATCCAACGAAGATTGCCGGCGTGAGCTGGGTCCACACCTTCTCGCCCTCCATCATCAATGAAGCTCGCTTCGGTTTCACGCGCGTGCGTTGGAACAACGGCGTCCCCACCGACCCATCCGGCCTCTTCGGCCTCACCGGCGACAAAACAGTCGGCATACCGTTTGGCGCTCAGCTTTTTGTAGGCTTTTCCGGGGAGAGCCTCGGAAGCGGCGCCAGCTACGTCGGCACCAACGCCAACCTTCAGGTCTTTACCGACAATACCTTCAATTACACCGACAATCTCACTTGGCAGCGTGGGCGCCACTACCTCTCCATCGGGGGGCAGGCGACCCGCTACCAGCAAAACTATGTCAACGCTAGCAACGTCGGATTCCTGGGGCAGTTTTCTTACTACGGCCAATACACGGAAAACCTGAATGTGTCCAGCGGTGGAGGAGGCTACGGTCCGGCGGACTTTGTTCTTGACCGGGTCTCCAACGATCAACTCGCATCCCCCACCGGCTGGGTGGGCAACCGCCAGTGGCGCGTCGCCGGCTACTTTCAGGACGATTTCAAAGTGTCACCGAGGCTCACCCTCAATCTCGGGCTGCGCTATGAGTTCGATCAACCCTGGTACGAGCAAAACAACAAAACTGCCAACGTTCTACCCAACGCCACGGTGGAATACGCAGACCACGTCCCCGCAGGAGCGGTCGCGGGCTCGATTGTTTGCCCCACCCGCGCCTGCTACGACGCCAATTACAAACAGATCATGCCCCGCCTAGGTTTCGCTTTCCAAATGATGCCCAAATTGGTAATTCGCGGCGGTTACGGCGCTAGCAGCTTCTTTGAGGGCTATTCGTTCAATCAGCGCCTGACCTCCAGTCCTCCTTTTACCCTTGCGATCAACAGCTCTGCGACCCCGCCGTCAACGACTTCCGGAGGCACGCCCTACACGGTCGAAGAGGGTTTCGGTAACAACTACGGCGCCGACCCCGCCTACAACTTGTACTCGGTCTGGCCGCAGCATACTCAGCCTGCCTACATTCAGCAGTACAACCTCACTACCGAGTATGCGGTCACCAACCAACTATCGCTGTCCGTTGGATATCACGGCCAATACGGGCAGCACCTCGCGGACTACCGCAACGGCAATCAACTCACCCTGGCGCAGGCCACCATCATCGCGGGGCTTCCATCAGGCACAAATACATGTGACTCCACAGTTCTTCCAGCTGCGGCGGTAGCCCCTTACGCTTCGCTGGTTGGTCAATGCGGTCCCATACTTGTCACCGAGTCCGAAGCCGAGATGAATTACAACGCCGCCCAGGTGACCTTGCGACAGCGACCCACTCATGGTCTGGAATATACGCTCAACTATACCTGGTCCAAATCCATGACTGACGCAGTCGGCGACTATGGTGTGCCCAATACCAGCATGATGTGGTCAACGGTCCAGAACGGTTATGATCTGCAGGCCGACTACGGTCCTTCCGGGATGGATATCCGCCACAGCATGAATTTCGTGGGTGTCTATCATCTTCCCTTCGGTCGCGGACAGGCCTATGGCGGCAATGCGAATGGGTTCCTCGACGCTGTGTTTGGAGGATGGAAACTCTCAACCTCTGCCATACTCTATTCCGGAATTCCCGTTACCATCATGGGCCCGAGCGACAACGGGACAAACAGCGTATATGGTATGAGTCGCGCAAACCACTACCGCCCGCTGGTCGTGCATAACCGCTCCATCAGTCATTGGTGGGGAACCGATCCATCGGCAACGGGCTGCACCGGCCCCGACAATGGAGTCTGTGCTTACGGCGCCGCGGTTATCCCCTCGGGACTACCTACCTTCGGAACTGCGGGCGTCGACACCGAGCGCGCCCCTGGCTACCGCCAGGTCGATATTTCCTTGTTCAAGGACTTCCACGTATGGCGCGAAAATGTACTTGGCTTCCGTGCCGATTTCTTTAACTTCTTCAACATCGCCAGCTACGGAAATCCCGACTACGGGGTAACGGACAGCAACTTCGGTCAGATAACCAGCACGCGCTCTCAGGAGCGGCATATACAGATTGGCTTGCACTACAATTTTTAGCCGAGGATCCTTTCGGCGGGCCGCCATTGCGGAAACGTACGGCGGCCCCGCTGGTCTCGATCTGATGCGCCATGCGGGCGGAAGCAAAGGGCGAGTGCGTTGTCTGCAGTGCCTCCGGTTCTTCGGACCCTCAACCCATGCCGAATCGTTTTGTCCTGGAAATCTGCGTGGAGTCGGTAGACCACGCTGTCGCGGCCGAGCGCGGCGGCGCTCATCGTATTGAGCTCTGCAGTGACTTGTCGTCCGGGGGAATCACTCCCAGCGCGGGACTCATGCAAACCACTCGCCGCCACGTGCGCGTTCCCATCCACGTCCTGATTCGCCCTCGGGCCGGCAATTTTTGTTACTCCGATCATGAACTTGAGATCATGCGCAACGATATCCATGCCGCGAAGCAGTTCGGTATGGATGGCATTGTACTGGGGATACTGCATAAAAGCACTCGTGTTGATATTGAGCGTACGAAAGCTTTGGTGGAATTGGCGCACCCTTTGCCTGTAACTTTCCATCGCGCGTTCGATGCCTCGGAGAACCTGGAAACGTCGCTTGAGGAGGTCATCCAGACCGGCGCATCGCGCATCCTGACCTCCGGAGGCCAGCCGCGCGCCACGGACGGCCTTTCGACTCTGGCGCGTCTGGCGCAAGCGGCAAGGGGGCGGATTCTCCTCATGCCTGGTGGCGGTATCAATTCCAAGAATGTTGTGCGCATTGTTCGGACAACGTTGGCTCAAGAATTCCATACTTCCGTGGGAACATCTCATCCCGGCTCAACGGGTAAGGGCAGTAGCTTGTCTCGCGGCAACGATGTAACTCGCTCCAGCCTTCACTCCGCGCTTTTTGAACAGAAGGTTGCGAAATTAGTGAGTTTGCTTGGCAGTGTTTTTCATGATGGAGGTGTAAGCTAAACTTGTTTCTATCGGTGAGGAGAGTATGAAGAAGACATCCGGGTTTCACGGAACTACCGTGGTGCCCGCAATTGTCATGCTGTGCGCAACGCTTTCGTTGGCACAGAACTTCACGGATGTGAAGCCCAGGCCGCAACAGGTTGCTTGGCAGGATCTGGAGATCGGCGCGATCATTCATTTCGGTCCGAACACGTTTATGGATCGGGAGTGGGGGGACGGCACTGCGGATCCGTCGGTTTTCAATCCGGCTAAGGTGGACCCAGAGCAGTGGATGCAGGCCGCCAAATCCGCCGGAATCAAGTACGTTGTCTTCGTTGCTAAACATCATGACGGTTTCTGCCTGTGGCCGACCGCACAGAGCCAGTACAGCATCAAGTCCAGTCCTTGGAAAGGAGGCCAGGGAGATCTGGTCCGGGATGTTGCGACCGCTGCCCGCGAGTATGGCCTCAAGTTCGGTATTTATCTTTCGCCATGGGATCGCCACGAGCCGGCGTACAAGGACAATGCCGCCTATGACGGTTACTACCTGGCCCAGCTGAACGAGTTAGTCACCAGTTATGGCGAACTGGTCGAGTTCTGGCTGGATGGCGCGGGTAGTGCCGGTCATGTGTACGACTTCGATCGCTACGTCGAGAACCTCCGTGTGTATCAACCGAATGCCATGGTTTTTGCAGACGCCGCATTGCTTAAGTACGGTGACATACGCTGGGTTGGAAATGAAGATGGCAGTGCGCCTGAAGAAAACTGGGATGTATTGGATCTGCGCGGCTATCTCCGCTACCGTCCCGCCGAAGCGGATACTCCCCTGCGAAAGGACCATTGGTTCTGGCATCCCAATGACGAGACGAGTCTGAAGTCCGTCAGCGAACTCTTGGACACCTACAACCGAACCGTGGGTCGCGGAGCGCAACTGATGATTGGGCTTGCGCCCGACAACCGGGGCCTGCTTCCCGACGCGGACGTGAGCCGCCTCAAGGAATTCGGGGAGGCCGTTGGCTCAATCTATGCACCGGAGAAGAATCTTGCAGCTCGCGCCACCAATGCCTCGGCATATCATGCGGCTCTTGATTTCGATCCCGACACGATGTGGTCGGCGCCAGAGGGGTCCCATTCCGCGACCATCGACTTGCTTTTTGCCCATCCTATTAGTTTCGACCGCGCGCTGACCATGGAATGGCTGGTGGACGGGCAGAAGGTGCAGAAGTATGCGATCCAAGTCATGGACGGCACGAAATGGAAGACGGTCTACTCGGCAACCACGATTGGGCATAAGAAGATCGATCTCTTCCCTCGCCTAAGTACGCAACACGTGCGACTCAATATTCTCTCTGCTTCCGGCACGCCGCGTATTCGGGAGTTCCAGTTGTTCGACGGAGCGCAGACCAAGTAATTGCGCATTCAACAGGAGCTTACGGGCGGAGCGCCTCGGAACCCACGCCGCACAGTGTCCGCTGCTGGCCGAACAAATAAGTTCGTGTTGAGAGTGCGACGACCCGGGTTGTTTACGGGAATTCCAACTCAGCACAGTGGGGAGATTCCGGCGTTTCGTTGAGACCCTCTACACGAGCTGAATTGCAGTCCGGATTCAGATGAGGCATCCTTCGAAAACATTTCGGCCAACGAAGGCTGCCTCATGCGCGCTTGCACTGAGTAAGCGACAGTCAGAAAAGTCCTTCGACATATGGGGTCTGGCCAAGCGGTTGGCCACCACCCACACTGATGTGGAGTTTCCTGCGCGGCTCGTTCTCCGGTCCGGCGTTTGCGCGGAGAGCAGCCCGGTCCAGGTCGAACTCGACCGTTCTGGTTTCGCCTGAAGCCAAGTGGATGCGCTGGAAGCCGAGCAGTTCACGGATCGAATCCTCCACCGCTGGCGGTTCCCAAGTTACATAGAACTGGACAACCTCGTCGCCTCCCCGTGCGGAAACATTTTGGACGCGGGCAGAGACGTGCAGGCGCGTGTCGTCCTGACTCGCCGGCATTACGCGCAGATCGGAATAATGAAATGAGGAGTAACTGAGCCCGGCGCCAAATGGGTACAACGGTTTCCCTGTAAAGTACCGATAAGTGCGCCCCCGCATCGCATAATCCTCAAAAAGGGGAAGATCGGCAGCCGAGCGGTAGAACGTGATCGGAAGGCGGCCAGCTGGATTGTTTTCCCCGGCCAGCGTCTGCGCGATGGCAGTGCCAGCTTCTTCTCCTCCATACCAGGTTTCCAGCACTGCGGAAGCGTGTTCCTGGGCAAAGTTCACGGCGACGGCACTTCCGCTGAGCAAGACCACGACCAGCGGCTTGCCGGTTTGACTTGCAGCCTCCAAAAGTTTCTCCTGTCGCTCGGGAAGATCGAGAGCGGTGCGGTCTCCGCCAGAAAAACCGGGGATGCTGACCGGCATCTCTTCGCCTTCCAGTTCGGAGTTCAGGCCGACAAATGCCACCGTCAGATCGCAGTGCTCGATCGCGTTCACCGCCTCGTCGAGAAGTGGCTTGGAGGGAGGCATCCAGATCAGTTGCACGCCCACACCACCACTGCGCTGACGGTATTCCACGCGCAAACGATGTTTCTGCCCGCGACGAAGTTGTAGTCTTATCGTTTTAACTGTCTTGGATTCCGAGGACAGGGTTGCGTCTTCCAGAATGGGTTTATCGTCCAGAAAAACCTTGGCATCGTCGTCCGCTGGGCAATCCTCACAGCGAACACGGACAACGCCGAACTGGTACTCACCGGAGTATGGAGCCCGAAGACTGCCGCTCCACCGCACTGAATAACTGTTGCGAGGAATCCGCGACTCGACAGCCGGATCTTCCATTTCGCGCTGCAGATACACGCGAGGCTCGATGCGAGACAGAGCTGGCTGGCCGTGGAAATCTGGGTTAGCGAAGTACTGCGCGAGAAGCCCCTGAGCGTTGACGCCGGCCTGCCGCCTGGTTCCCGCCTCCAACTGAGGCATTAGGACATCTGCTGGAACAAGAGCGCTCGACACAACGGAGAAAGTACTTCCCAGCGCGAAGCGAATCTCGGTTTCGCCACCAAACTGTTTTCGGATTCCTTCGAGGGGAGTCACGACCTGGGATGGCGTCCCGTGATAATTCGCCAGCAGGACATCGGGATCGTCGGCCGCCGGGCCGACGACGGCAATCCTTCGCACCGATTTCAGCGGCAGGATGTGGTTCTGGTTCTTGAGCAGAACGATGGATTCGCGGGCAGCCTGCAATGCCAGTTGGCGATGCTCCGGGGAATCGTTTTCAGAATCTGAGATCGTTGTATACGGAACGAGCTCTGGCGGATCGAACATGCCCAACCGGAAACGGGCCACGAACAGTCTGCGTAACGCATGATCAATCTCTTGTTCCGCGATCAAGCCACGCCCCACCGCCTCGACTAGCGAGGCGTATTCATCTCCGCACGTGAGGTCCGTGCCTGCCTTCACAGCCGCAGCTGCTGCCTCCGCCATAGTAGGCTTGTACTTGTGGCCCTCGACGATGTCCGTGATGGCGCCGCAATCGCTCACCACATATCCCTGAAATCCCCAAGCGCCCCGCAGGTGCTCCTGCAGAAGGAAAGAACTCGCGCATGCGGGCGCTCCATCGATTCGGTTGTACGAACACATGACGGAACCGGCATGGCCTTCGACAACACTCGCGCGAAAAGCGGGCAGATAGGTTTCCTCGAGATCAACCGCGGTGGGACGCGCGTCAAACGAGTGCCGTGAGGGCTCCGGGCCACTGTGAACCGCGAAATGCTTGGGCGTGGCCACGGTCTTCAGATAGTGCGGGTCGGTGCCCTGCATTCCCTGGATGAAGGCTACGGCCATACGTGAGGTGAGGAACGGATCTTCCCCATAGGTCTCCTGGCCACGCCCCCAGCGCGGGTCCCGAAAAAGGTTGATATTCGGCGACCAGAATGTAAGTCCATGGTACGAGCCGTATTCGCCCTTGCGGATGGCCTGGTTGTATTTCGTCCGAGCCTCTGTAGAAATAACATCGGATACCCGGTGCATGAGGCCGGTGTCCCACGTAGCCGCCAATCCTATCGCCTGCGGAAAGACGGTGGCGCGGCCGGCGCGCGCCACTCCATGCAGCGCCTCATTCCACCAGTCATACGCGGGAACGCCCAGACGCTCGATTGCAGGCGCGGCGTTCTGCATCTGTAACACTTTTTCCTGCAAAGTCAGCCTGCCCACGAGATCGGCTGCTCTTTCTTCCGGAGTAAGATGCGGATCGCGGAAAGCTGGAACGCTCCCGGCATTCTGTGCCCACAACAGCGGCAGAAGGAAAGGAATAGCCAGAAACAGCCCGGTGTTCTTCAATCGAGTAAGCATCGAGACGAACGGCATCAGCCGGTTTTCCTTGGTCAATGTAAGTCGACCAATGTAAGGACGATGACGCGATCCGCCTCATCGCTCTTGGGCAGCGGAACTTTCAAAATGACGCCGTCCGCATTTTGGGTAAAGTCCACAGGCGTGGCGTCGAGCATGGAATGAGCTTCAACTACTTTGCTTGTGATCGGCGGAAGCGCGAGTAACGGGGCGTGCCAGCTAAGGATGTGCACGTATATCTTATTGTCCTTTTGGGTCGTTACTCCCCATTCGCTAGGGGCGATGGGGCCGGCGCGAGCGCCATAGATCGAGTCCCCGTATTTTGAGAGCCACTCACCTACCGCGAGGAGCCGTGTGACAAATTCCTGCTGGATCTCTCCGTTGGGCATGGGGCCAATGTTCAGCAGCAGATTTGAATTATTGCCTGCGGCTTGCACCAGCCTCCGTTCCAGTTCTGCGGGACTCTTGTATTTACTGTCGGCAATATTGAATCCCCATGAATCGTTGAGTGTATCGCAGCTTTCGAGCGGCAGTTGATTGCTAACGTACGTTGTGTTGAATCCGGCTGTATTCTGACCGGGAAGATCGCGTTCGAAGGCCTGAACATCTTCGCCAGGCTTCGGGCTCTGATGATGGTTTGGAATAATGAGTGCAGCTGGCTGCAACCGATGAATGAGTGCGTATGTCTTGGCGAGGTGCCAATCGGCATCCGGCTTGTCCCACATTCCATCGAACCAGATACCGCCAATCGGTCCGTAATTTGTGAGTAGTTCGCGTAACTGCCCATCCATGTAATCGTCAAGGTATGAGTTCCAATCGCCGCGGTCCGGCCGGCCGTTGTCCCAGGAGGTCGCCCCCCGCGGATAGTAGTTGGGGTTGTGCCAATCCAATTGCGAGTAGTAGAAGAAAAGCTTGATTCCCTGCCGGTGACACTCCTCCGCGAGCATTTTCAGCGGGTCCTTTTTATACGGCGTCCGCTGAACGATATTCCAATCCGAGACTTTCGAATCGAACATCGCAAATCCATCGTGATGGCGGGAAGTGATGGTTATGTATTTCATGCCCGCTGCCTTTGCCAGAGCGACCCATGCCTTGGCATCGAATTTCTCGGGATCGAAAAACAGAGGCAGGCGATTGTATTCATCGACCGTCAGTGCGCGGTCATGGAAGATCCATTCGCCCGCGCCAAGAACACTGTACACGCCCCAGTGAATAAACATTCCGAACTTTGCATCCTGGAATTCGCGGCGTGCCATCAGGTTTTCTGGGGCGGGCTGGTAATTTGTCTGGGCAACAGCGTCACAGTCCGCGAGAATACCGCCGGCTACAAGAGCCACAGTTAGAGCACATCTTGTGACGGTGAGCTGCCACGCCTTTGCCATATTTCGTCCCTCCATATCTCGTTTCTTCCGTCCAGTATAATTCGACGGCGGAACTCCGTAGTGTCCTGATTTGAAATTATCACACTACCCTGAACTCCAGTCACTGAGAAAGTGGGCCCATGGATAATCGATTAACTGGCAATGGACAATCGTTTGCTTTGCACTTGACAACGTTTCTTGCCGTGAATAAGACTGGCGTCTCATTCGCTGCCGCAGGCATCTGCATTTCGGATGCACCCAAGCACCGGTTGGCTGGGGTAAGTCTACTCTCGTTTTTGCAAATTTTGGAAAACCCATAGTGTAAAGTTACTGCGAAGGGTCTAAGAGAACAAAATGAATAAAACATCCACCGGCCTCGTTTGCTTTGCCTTATTCCTCGCGGGCGCAAGTCCGCTCACAGCGCAATCTTTTTCGTCTGCCATTGTGCTGAGTGAGCCTGGGCTTCCGTCCGCCGACTCGGTAGGGCCGCCCGCGCGTGTACTGGAAGCGGCGTTGCCGGGGGCGCGGTTCGTCCCCACTGAGCAGCTTGGGGCGCAACTTCAAGCCGCTTCCACCAAACTGCTGGTGTTGCCTCATGGGTCGGCATTTCCTGAGGCTGCTTGGGAGCCGATTTTTCAATTTCTGCAGCACGGAGGGAATCTGCTGGTGCTGGGCGGGCGGCCTTTCACCCGTGCCGCTTACCGCGATGCTGGCGGATGGAAGCTGCGGGAGTATGGCGTGCGATTCACCCGGCCACTGATGATTGATCAGTATCAGGAGACGCCAGCTTCCGACGGGCTGGAGTTCCAGACGAATTCCGAATTGACATTGAAATTGCCGCGCTTCGCCTGGAAACGTGCTTTCAGTCCGGTGATCCGTCTGAGCGCAGTGGACCTTTACCACCGGGATGGAGCGGCGGGGTCGATTGATGCGCGGGTGGACGCGCTGGCGTGGGGCGTGCGGGACGGGCGCAAGATGGCTGCACCGGCAATTCAGGTGGATCATCTGCGAAATGGGTTTGAGGGCGGACGCTGGATCTTTCTGAGTGCCGAACTTACACCGGATTTCTACAACAGCGGCGGCGCCGCGAAAACGATTGCGGCTTTGGCGGAGCGGGCACTGGAGGGAAGTCTGGAATTTACCGTGCGTCCCACGCTGCCCCTGTACTTGCCCGGAGAACCGGTGCAGATCGACATTCTTTATCACGCGGCAGTGCCATCGTCCGTACCTCTTTCGGTGAGGGTGAAGACGTACGCGGAGGGAGAAGCGCAAAACGCTTCGGTGACGAACGTCAGATTGCCCGTTGACGACTCTGTGGTTTTGTCCGCGCCGACTGCTAAGGGCCTGCACTTCATCGAGGCGGAATTGCTCGAAGGCGACATGGTCCGCGCCATCTACCACTCCGGGTTCTGGATTCGCGATCAAGAGTATCTAAGATCCGGACCGCGAATGACAGTGAACAAGGATTATTTCGAGATCGACGGCCAGCCTTTGGCGGTGGTTGGAACAACATACATGTCCAGCGATGTGCAGCGGCTGTATTTCGAGCACCCAAACGTGTATGTCTGGAACCAGGACTTGGAACAGATCCACGCCGCTGGCCTCAACATGATCCGCACCGGCTGGTGGACGGGTTGGGACAAAATCTGCGATGAGAACGGGCAGCCTTACGAGCGCACACTCCGGACAATGGAAGCGTATCTGATGACGGCGCGCAGGAATGGGTTGCCGGTTCAGTTCACTTTTTTTGCGTTTCTGCCGGAAGTGCTGGGTGGAACGAATGCTTTTCTCGACTCGGAAGCGGTGCGCAAGCAGCAAACGCTGGTGGGCTCCGTGGTTGCGCGGTTCCATGATGTCCCATGGCTGGCCTGGGACTTCATCAATGAGCCGAGCATTTCGCAGCCGCTGTGGACGGCGCACGCCAATAACGACCCCGTGGAATTGCAAAAGTGGAACGAGTGGCTTAACCGGCGCTACCCCGACCGGGCCGCGCTGGCTGCGGCCTGGAACGTGCCTGCCAGTGTGGTCAGCGGGGTGGTCCCTGTTCCGGAAGACATCGAATTTACACCACGGGGGATGTACGGTGGGCACAATTCGCTGAAGGTCTACGATTTCTACCTGTTCTCGCAAGAAGTTTTCGCGCATTGGGTGCATGACATGCGTGAGCTGGTGCGCAGCACGGGATCGCAGCAGTTGGTGACGGTGGGCCAGGATGAGGGGGGCATTCAGGATCGGCTTTCGCCGGCGTATTGGGGAGAGCAAGTCAGCTTCACCACCAATCACTCTTGGTGGCTGGTGGACTACTCGCTGTGGGATTCGCTGCTCGCCAAGCAGCCCGGCCAGACTCTGTTGATCCAGGAGACCGGATTGCAGCGGGAATTGAATTTGGATGAAACCGAGCGCCGGACGCCGGAGAATGAAGCTGAGCTTCTGGAACGTAAGATTGCTTCGTCGTTGATTCAGGGGTCGGGAGCGATTGAGTGGCTTTGGAACACCAACTCCTACATGACGGAAAGCAACGAGACTCCGATCGGGGCGATCCGCACCGATGCCACGGAAAAACCGGAAGCGACACTGCTGCGCGACTATGCCGCGTTTTCCAAGGCGCTGAGCCCCCATTTGCGCAATCCGCAACAACCTTCGGTCGCCATTGTTACGTCGCAGGCGGCGCAATTTTCCGTCATTGCGGATTTGCAACTGGAGGCACAGCGAAAGGCGGTGCGAGCGTTGGCTTATAACGACCACTTGACCGCTTACGCCATCGCGGAAAACCAGATTGAGAAGCTGGGCATGCCGAAGCTGGCGATTCTGCCTTCGGCGCAGGCGTTGACCGACAAAACCTGGCGAGCTTTGCTCAAGTATGCCAACGATGGCGGAAATTTGTTGATTACCGGACCGGTGGAGCACGATGAGCACTGGCACATGGTGGCTCGCACCGAGGACTTGGAATTGGGCGCGAAGACCGAGCCGCTGGTGATTCACAACGCTGCCGTACGGCTTGGCGAGGGCGCGCTGCAACTTTCCTTCGGGCTTTCCTTCGACCAACAGAAACAAGCTTGGCTGGATGTGCTGCGTTTCGACGATGGTTCTACGTTCAAGGAAATCTCTTACGGGAAGGGGCGCATCTTCTGGGTTGCTTACCCCGTCGAACTGGCAGAGGGCAGTGACGCGGCTGCGGGTCTTTACAGTTATGTAGCGGCCAAAGTTGGAATCGCCCCCCTGTATGACATGCCGGCGGCCATTTCTCCGGGCGTGCTGGTGTATCCGGTCGTGTTGGAAGATTCCGTCCTGTATGTGATGGAGTCTGAGAGCGCCGACGACACGAATATCGATCTTCATGACAAACTCACGGGAACACGCGTAATGATGCGGCTTCCCGCCCAACACGGTGCGCTCGCGTTGATTGGGAAGCAGGCGAAGGCGGTCGTCGCCAAGTATGGTTATTAGGGAATTGAACCGAAAGTGTACATCTGCCCGGTGGCTGACGGCGCCGGGGATGAGCCGTGTAGAGAAGAGTTAGCGCACACCAGGCAAACTTGAAGAAGCTCTGTCACCCGCCGTTTCGAAGTGCGCGAGTGGAAGCTCGCACGATCAAATGAGTAGGGATTCTGTAATCGACCCCGTTCGTTTCTTCTTTTCGAATGAGGCGGTCGAGCGCAGCGAAAGCGGTGATGGCAAGCTGGATCCGCGAAATGACTACGGTTGTGAGCGGCGGTTGGGTCAGTTGCGCAAATGACATGTCATCAAACCCAATGATGGAAATATCGTCTGGGACTCTCAACCCGGCATGATGAATCGCGCCCAGCGCTCCTATCGCGGTGAGATCGTTTGAGGCCATGACAGCGCTGGGCGGGTGCGGCAGCTTGAGCAGATTTTGCATCGCCATCGTGCCGCCCTCGATTCTGTGATTTCCTTTTTCAAGCATCCTGTCTTCCAAGACGATGTCGGCTGTCTTCAGCGCTGCAAGGAAGGCCTGCTGACGGATGCGGGCCGAGTGCAGATCAAAGGGCCACTGATAAACCCGATGCGTCGATGATTCAGAGAAACCAGGTGTTGCACCGCTTCCTGAATCCCTTGCGCATAATCAATGGTGATGTTCGCGCTTACGGAGCCGTTTTTGCCGGTATCCAGCAGCACGGTCGGGATTTTCCGGCGCGTCAGCTCGGCAACCAGCGCTGGGTCCGCTTCCGAGGTCATGATGGCTACTCCGTCCACCTTGCGCTCCAGCATTCGGCGGATACACCCCGCCATGCGCTTCGGGTTGTAGTCCGTGTTGCCGATGATGACGTCCTGCGCACGCTGCATCGCTTGCGCTTCGCCGGCTACCCATTGTGTTTCTGGATGTGGGGAAGCTGAAACCGCTGATCAGCAACATTAGGGTGGATTATTCCAAGGGAATAGGAGAAGCGGTGCAGCACATTGTTTCGCTCGGACACCAGCGCATCGGCTTCATCAGCGGTCCGCTTACGTTGAAGTCCGCGCGGACACGCCGCTCGGCGTTCTTGAAATGTATCGGCGCTTGCGGCATCAGTGAGCGCCAACGGAGCGTGGTCGAAGGAAACCACAAGATCGACGGCGGAGAAGTGGCGATGATGCAGTTACTCTCACTTCCAAAGCCGCCAACTGCCGTGCTCACCTCCAACGACCTGACTGCGATCGGTGCGCTCCGTGCCATCACCCGCGTAGGTTTGCGTGTTCCCGACGATAGCTCCGTCGTTGGCTTCGATGACATCGAGCTTAGCCAGTTCACTCAGCCGCCGCTTACCACCATTCGTCTTTCTCGTGACGAACTGGGGCGGAAAGCTTTCGATGCATTGTACGAAACGGTTTCCGGCTTGCGGTGCCCTGGACACGAGATCAAAGTCAGCACCGGTCTGGTACTGCGGGAATCCACAGCGCCAGTCGAGGTACGGTCTCCAGCGCAAGCGACTTGACAGCGGTTGTAAATGAGAGGTTCAGTGCCGGTCACGTAAACAAACTCGAGCTTCTAGCCCGGTCTTGCGGTTATCTTTTCGAGCGCGGGATAGGAACTGGGCTGGCTGAGAGTGCGTGGTGGCGGCTGTATGCCCGAGCGAATGGCTTTGGTCATGATTTCCAAGGCCAGGCCCATGGTAGGCGGGGTGACAACCGTCGCCGCGAGGAGACCACGACGTACCCATTCCTGGCCAGTTTTCGGTACGCCGTCGCAGCCAGTAAACGGCAGGCTTAGCCAGTCTTTCCGGGCCTGACTTTCCGCTACTTCCTCGAATGCTCTCCTGGCACCGATGGCCATGGCATCATTCTGGCAACCGATCAGGCGAATACCCATTTGCTGGGATGTACCCAACGCCAACCACGACTTGACGGCTTTGTACCCGCTATCCTCTGTCCAGTCTCCCCTGAGCACTCTCGGGGTAACATCCCGAGGTTTGGTGGATTGCATCCCCGACGTGCGTAGCCGGCCAACCTCGCCGGTTGCAGGCCCCTCGATATACAAGATACCTCCTCCGTCTTTCAGGAACACGGCAAACTGTCGTCCCTGGATTCTTCCAACCTCTTCTTGATCGGTGGTGACGGCAAAAATTGGGGCCTGGCTTGTCCCTCGAAGTTTGGCAACATAATCCACTTCACGATTCAACACTCCCCAACCGATGCCCGCGGCAGCGGCGGCAGCAGCCACTTGAACCATTGCGGTGCCAACCGGTTCAACTAGAATTGCATCCGGACGATAGGGCGAGTTCTGGATGACCTTCAGGAGTTGTTGGGTTTGATTGACGGCGTCGTTGCCGGCATACAAGATTTGAATGTTTGCATCCAGGCGCCGGGCAGCATCTTCGGCGGCCGCCGCTTGTTCCATTTGGTAGTCGTTGTCATTTGTAATGAGTGAAACCAACACATTGAGCTTCGTCATTGAGATCCAGGCACCCTGAGATTACCGTATGCCATAATAAAGCCTCGCGAGGCAGATCCGCACCAACTACACAGTTGCGGCCCACTGGGACCGTCATTGTAGTCAGTGTGCTCCCCGATTAAATTGACGCGACCAGGCGCGCTGAAGATAGTGGGTGGCACGCCGAACAAGCCTGCAAATGGCTGGGCCAACTCTTTCGACTCCATTCGTAGCTCCTGCGGTAAGATAGCCAAGAATGCAAGCGGTTACATTCGGAGCAAAACCACAACCTGCAACCCACGGCTCTCCTCAGTCTTTGGCGCCCGTCCGCGGCCCAGCTTTTGCCTTTGCGGATCCGCGCCAGGCCAGTAGCAGCATCAAGATGCCAAAGGCGAGCAATCCCACGCCCGAATCGAAATTGATGTTGACGCCGAGCGAGCGCGCATAGATTTGCTTATCGCCAAGCAGACCGAACAGTGCCAGGATCACACCAAACAGGCTGAACATCCATCCTATCGGATAACGAATATCCAAATTCATCGCGCGTCTCCCGTTTACTTGAAGATAATATTCAGTACCAAGGCAAGGATAAGGACGAGTCCGCCGAGATACGCAGGTCGCTGGTACCACAACAGGTGCTCTTCACTCGGCCTCTCCGTCAGCGAGTAAACCAGCCCGACAAGTTCCTTTTCCTTGCGAGGCTTTGTAATGAGCGTGACCCCGACTGTGATCGCGAAACAAGCGGAAAAGGCCCAAATTGCCGTCCAAAAGTTTTGCGCCATTTCGCTCGGATATTCGTGAAGGACAGCGATAAAGCCACCTTTAATTCCCACCACGTCCCCGCGCGCCAAGGTCGATCCGTGATGCAGGAACGCGACCGCGGTGCCGGAAGCCAGCCCGGTGAACGCCCCGTGGCCCGTCGTCCGCTTCCAAAACATGCCCAGCAGGAAAGTGGCGAACAAGGGCGCATTCACAAACGCGAACACCAATTGCAGGAAGTCCATCAGGTTGTTGTAACGCGTCGCCGCATAGGCTGCGGCGATTGAAAACAAAATTCCAAAAACGGTGGCGAACTGCCCCATGTGCAAGTAATGCTTATCTGAAGCACCTTTGTGGATGTACGACTGATAGATGTCGTAGGTCCAGACGGTGTTGAAAGCCGTCACATTCCCGGCCATGCCAGACATAAAGCTTGCCAGCAGCGCGGTGAGGCCAAGCCCCAATATCCCCGTGGGGAAGTAGTGCAGCAGCATGTTCGGGATGGCAAGGTCATAGTCGAGGACAGGTTTTCCCTCACGGTCGACTGCCGGCTTGCCAGTCGCCACGTCGATCTTCACGGGGATCAGCCCTTTCCCTCCGTTGCTCACTGTCTGCATCTGGACCACGCCATTGACCGTGACCACTTGCTGCGGAGTGGGCAATGCCATTGCGATCATTCCGGGCAAAATCACAAGAGCTGGAAAGAACATCTTCGGCACCGCCGCGATCAGGGGAGTGCGGCGCGCGTCGATCATCGAGCCCGCCGCCATGGCGCGCTGAACCACCAGGAAATTCGTACACCAATAGCCGAACGAGAGAGTAAATCCGAGGCCCATCACCAGCCCGAACCACTCGACGCCGAGCGGATTGCTTTGCGCACTCGTCATGCCCTGCCATGAATGTGTGAACGCGGACGGCAGTTGCGTCTTCAAACCACTCCACCCACCCACGTTTTTCAACCCGAGAAACACGAGCGGCAAAAATCCAACCACGATCAGGAAAAACTGAAGGACTTCGTTGTAAATCGCGCTCGTCAGCCCTCCCAGAAAAACATACCCCAGCACGATCAGAGCAGAGATGAAAACACTCAGATGGAAGGACCAGGACATCGGTAGGCCCATCTTGGCCAGCGGGACGTCCAGGATATGGAGTACCTGGATCAGCTTCGCCATGGCGTACATCGAAATGCCCGACGAGAGAACCGTCATCACGGCGAATACGATGGCGTTGAATGCCCGCGTCTTTTCATCAAACCGCAGCCGCAGAAACTCCGGCACGGACCGGGCGCGCGAGCCGTAGTAAAAAGGCATCATGAATAAACCGATGAACACCATTGCCGGAATCGCGCCGATCCAGTAGAAGTGGCTGGTGGCAATTCCGTATTTCGCGCCCGATGCTCCCATCCCGATCACTTCCACCGCGCCAAGATTCGCGGCCATGAACGCGATGCCGCAAACCCAGGCCGGCAGCGAACGGCCGGCAAGGAAGAAGTCCGTGCTCGTCTTCATGAATCGCTTCAGGAAGACCCCAATCCCCAAAACAAAGGCGAAGTAAAGAAACATAATGACCCAATCAATGGCCGTAAGATTCATTCCACAATCCTTTCCACCAGACGGCGGTAATTCGCCTAGACGATCACCGGGCGCATGCCGGATGTCTCAGTCGTGATCTAAGTCGGGATTTCCGATTTGGAAAGCTGACTCGTGCATCATAAGATTTTCCTGCCCTCAACACAACGAATTTACCACCAGAGCAGACCCAGCGAGATCAGCGGAGTTCCGCCCGGAGAAACCAAACAGCTCACCATGTTCCTCGATCGCCGCGCCTTTTCTTATTACGACGTCGCCAAACACGGCTGATGTCGAGCTGTACTTGACTTGTAGACAACGGCGATTTGCTGCACTTAACTTGAGACCATAAAGAACGTAGGGGTCAAGCGGCGCTCGCCAATCGCCTTCGGTTTCCGGTGCACCTCCCCAGGCGTTTATTAAGCATCGCCGTTTTGACATGGAGGAGACCTTGTGCCCCCGCTCTGGTCCAGCTCATCCGCTGCTTCTTGCAAAAACGCCAGTTGACGAGCTGGTTCACAGTCGATTCGACATGTGCTGTCGCCACACGCTTATGGTTGCGATAGGCCGCAGCGTATCCCTGCACGGATTCTCGGTTTGCGTACCCGCAGCCTTAAAGCTGCTTTCATAAAGACCACAACATAAAGACCGGGCCAACATTGCAAGACTTTGCTTTTCGGCAAGCGGCAGAGCCCACGTGCGCCCCCTTGTCCTCGGTACAGTATGAACAATAAATCCCCTCTTCCATATCGGTGTTCTTGGCCGAAGACGTTTTCTTCTCCATTTTTTCCCCACTTAACCCGCGCTTTCTCAAAGCCTGGCGCTTTTCCGGCGGTGCTCCCTGTCAAGGGTCTGCGATGAACACGGACAAGCCGCGCCCTTGACAGTGCCGCGCCGCTGAACGCCGTTAAATCGTCGCGGGTTTCGCGAAGAAGAAATTGTTTTTAGAGGAGAAGACAATGCCAAACACTAGCGAACGAAAAGACGTTTACAGCCGCATCACCGCGCAGATTGTGGAGTATCTTGAGAGAGGCGTCCGCCCTGGACACGCCCATGGAACGCTGAACACGCCGCCGGCCGAATTACTCGTCCTCTGCGACACAACGGCCAGCTCTATTCCGGAATCAATGTGCTTTCCCCCTGGATGTCCGGCCCTGGGCCAGAATTTTGCCGTCCCTATCTGGATAGCCTTCCGCCAGGCCAACGAGTCAAGGAATTCAAGAGGGGCTCCGACCGCGTCCCCTACTGCGAGACTGACAAGGCAGCCGGCCACGCGGTCAGGGCGACTGGCCGTAGATGTCTGACGTAAAGTAATGCCCAAGCATTTACCGAGAATTGTCTTGCGCAGATGCGCTCATTGCAAGTCAATACCGGTGCGTTGCTGGAAGGCGATCGGCAACCCCATTATGTCTTCCCGAAATAGAATGCCTGGACCCGCGACACGGCTGACTCAGTCTTTTCCAATCGAAGGATGAGCCTAAAGGGGAGCCTGGACGGTGGCGGAGGAAAGCTCCTTTCTGGATTGGATTCTGAGAAAGTCTAGCAGCCGCAGCCGGGGCGGTGGGAATGTGGA
>Ga0187881_10001641_pt1 | contig 23096 bp, 19 predicted proteins | sample June2016WEW_19_1_2_FD_133017 | JGI IMG/M metagenome (GOLD analysis project Ga0187881, IMG submission 133017) | Peatland microbial communities from SPRUCE experiment site at the Marcell Experimental Forest, Minnesota, USA - June2016WEW_19_100 | ecosystem: Environmental > Terrestrial > Soil >...
CCGAAGAACCCCTACTCGGACAAGGCGGAGCTGTCGAACCCGTACCCGTACAGCCCGAAGAATGCGAAGGCTGCTCTGGTCGATAACGGTTGGAAGGTCGTTCCGGGCGGAACGGACACCTGCCTCAACGCGAAGAAGTGCGGCGTGCCGAAGGGCACCCCGCTCGCCTTCACGCTCGTGTACGCGACCGGAAACGCCTCGTTCGAGGCGTACATCGCTGCGTACGTCTCGGCGCTGGCGTCGATCGGAATCCACGTGACGGCGACCGGTGAGACGTTCGATGCCGTTCTCGGCACCGCCTTCCCGCCGTGCTCGGGTTCGAAGTGCACGTGGGAGTTCGCCGACTGGGGCGGTGGCTGGGTGTACTACCCGGACTACGAGCCGACCGGTGAGGAGATCTTCCTCCCGACGGCACCGTCGAACGCCGGTTCGTTCAACGACTCCGAGCTGAACACGTTGATGCACGGCACGGACTTCGGGAACACGTCGATCTTCAAGTACGAGGATTACGCGGCGAAGCTCGTTCCCGTCGTCTATCAGCCGAACATCGACTACGCACTGACAGAGGCCCGGGACAACCTGAAGGGCGTCTCGGCGTTCCAGAACGCGTTCGGCCTCTACCTCCCCGAAGAGCTCTACTTCTCGAAGTAGTCGCGGCAATTCGGGAAAGTGTGGCAAGCGGTCGCTCGGCCGGTCCGCAAGGGCCGGCCGAGCGGCTGTTTCAGACACCCTCCTGCGCCCCTGGTCGTCGACGACAGTCGTCGAACGGCGCACCGAAGGGCTCCGCGGGGTGGTGCGGATTGCCCGGCGCCGCGGTGAGGGGATAATGGCGGGAACAACGAGGCCGAGAAAGAGCAGCAGATGATCCGAGGCGTCACGCGGTGACCGGGTATCTCATCCGGCGCGTCGGCCAGGCGATCATCGTCGTTCTCGGGGTGACGTTCCTCGTTTTCATCCTGAGCCGTGTGATCCCGGGCGGAGAGGCGCGCGCCGCGCTCGGGCCGCGCGCGCTCCCGCAGGAGATTGCCCAGTTCAACCGCGTCAACGGATTCAACCTGCCGCTGTGGGACCAGTTCTACCAGTACCTGCGTAATCTTCTTGAGTCGTTCAACCTCGGCTACTCGTACCACTACAACCAGTCGGTGAAGGCCCTCATCAGCGAGCGACTCCCGAAGACCCTCGTCCTCGTCGGGATCTCGACGGTGTTCGCGCTGATCGTCGCCATCCCGCTCGGCGTCCTCCAGGTCGTGCGCCGCAACAAGCCGGTCGACTACGTGCTGACCGGCTTGTCGTTCATCGGGTACTCGGCACCCGCCTTCCTCCTCGGCACGCTGCTGATCCTGTACTTCGCGATCGACCTCCGCTGGTTCTCGGTCGAGGCGCCGCAGGGCGCGACGGTCGGGGCGATCCTGTCCGATCCGCGTGGCCTCGTGCTTCCCGTCCTCACGCTGTCGGCGCTCACCATCGCCGCATTCAGCCGCTACATGCGCTCCTCGATGATGGAGGCGATGACCCAGGACTACATCCGCACGGCGCGCGCGAAGGGCGCGCGCGGCCGGCGGGTCCTGTTCCGGCACGCGCTGCGCAACGCGCTCATCCCGATCGTCACGTTGATCGGGTTGTCGTTCCCGGGCATCGTCGGCGGCGCTCTCATCACCGAGACGGTGTTCAATTTCCCCGGGATGGGCCTGCTCACGACGCAGGCCGCGCTCCAGACCGATGTGCCGATCCTGCTCGGGACGACCTTCGTCGCCTCGCTCGCGACCGTCGCCGGCTCGCTGATCGCCGACATCTTGTACGCGGTCGTGGATCCCCGCGTGCGCTACACCTAGGACACCGATGAGCGACGGAGACGACCGATGACCGTAGGACCCCCGATCGGTGAGCTCGAGCAGCTCGAGGTGTCCGCCGGGACGCGGGGCGACCTCGGCGAGATCGCCTCGGGTGGCGAGGGGATCTCGACGGGGGGGATCGCCCGCCAGACCTTCCGGGTCTTCGCCGAGAACAAGCTCGCCCTAGTCGGTGCGGGCGTCATCATCTTTTTCGTTCTCTTCTGCTTCCTCGGTCCGGTCTTTTACTCGACGAACCAGACGAACGCCGAGGCGGCGCTCATGTACTCGACCCAGAACACCCCGCCTTCGCTGGGGCACCTCTTGGGCACCGATCCGGCGGGGTTCGACATGATGGGGCGCGTCATGTACGGCGGAGAGGTCTCGCTCGAGGTCGGATTCGCGGCCGCGGGCATCGCGACGGTGATCGGCGTCGTCTGGGGCGCGGTTTCGGGCTTCTTCGGTGGCTGGGTCGACGCGCTGATGATGCGCATCGTCGACGTCCTGCTCTCGGTCCCGTTGCTCTTTCTCCTCATCGTGCTCGCCGTCATCTTCCAACCGTCGCTTCCGCTGCTCATCCTGGTGATCGCCTTCGTCGCCTGGCTCGTTCCGGCCCGGCTCGTACGCGGCGAGACGCTCTCGCTGCGCGTCCGGGAGTACGTCCAGGCCGTCCGGGTCATGGGCGGATCCGGTCGGCGGATCGTCGTGCGCCACATCATCCCGAACACCATCGGCACGATCGTCGTCAACGCGACGTTCAACGTCGCCGATGCGATCCTGTTGCTCGCCGCGCTCGGGTTCATCGGGCTCGGAGTGCCGCTGCCGCAAACCGACTGGGGCTCGATGCTCGCCAACGGCGTGAACTACGCGCTGAACGGCTACTGGTGGGAGATCTACCCGACCGGGATCGCCATCGTGCTCGTCGTCGTGGCGTTCAACTTCGTCGGTGACGCGCTGCGCGACGCCTTCGAGGTCCGGCTCCAGCGCCGCTGATCTTCCCGGTTGTCACCCCGGGTTTTCCGGGCTACTCGACGACGCGGGTTCTGTCAGCCGGTGACCCCCGCAGCGCTCGCCGAGGCGAGTTCGTCCCCGATCGGGGTCTGCAAGGGGAAGTGGCACGCCACGAGGTGGTCGGACCCGACGGGTCGGAGCGGGGGCTCCTCGGCGGCACAGACCTCCTGCGCGAACGGGCAGCGCGTCCGGAACCGGCAGCCGCTCGGCGGCGCCATCGCCGAGGGCAGCTCACCCCGGACGATCTCGTGGCGGGTTTCCCGGGCGAGGACGGGATCCGGCACCGGGATCGCGTCGATGAGCGCCTGCGTGTACGGGTGCGCGGTCCGCTCGTAGATGTCGATCGCGGGTCCGGTCTCGACGAGCTTGCCGAGGTACATGACGCCGATCCTGTCGGCGAGGTACTTCACGACGGCGAGGTCGTGCGAGATGACGACGTAGGTGAGGTCGTGGCGCTGCTGGAGGTCCCGCATCAGGTTGAGGATCTGGGCCTGGATGGAGACGTCGAGCGCCGAGACGGGTTCGTCGGCGACGATGAGCTTCGGGTTGAGGGCGAGCGCCCGGGCGAGGCCGATCCGCTGCCGCTGCCCGCCCGAGAACTCGTGCGGGTAGAGCTCCGCTGCGCCGGCGGTCAGTCCGACTTCGCCGAGGAGCTGGACGACGCGCTGGAACTGGGAACGGCGGTTGCCGATCTTCTGCACGACGAGCGGCTCGCGGACGATCGTCTTCACGCGCATGCGTGGGTCGAGCGACGAGTACGGGTCTTGGAAGATCATCTGTAGGTCGCGCCGGCCGCGCCGCAGCGCCCGTCCCCGGAGCTTCGTCACGTTCAGCGACTCGTAGCGCACGCCGCCCTTCGTCGGGCGCTCGAGCGCGACGACGAGCCGGCCGATCGTCGTCTTGCCGCAACCCGACTCGCCGACGAGGCCGAAGGTCTCGCCGCGCCGCACCGTGAACGAGACGTCCGAGACCGCCTGGACCGTGCCCATCTTGCGCTGGATCACCACCCCGGCGACGACCGGGTAGTCCTTCACGAGGTTCGTCACCTCGAGCGCGTCCTCACTCATGAAAACCGGCGCCTCAGCTTCCGACTTCCTCGCCGCGGCGGCCGTCCTTGCGCCGTGCTCGGGCATGATCCCGCGGCGGGCGAGCCGCTCCTCCCGCGTCGCCGTCACCGGGTGGAAGCAGGCGTAGAGGTGGGCCTCGCTCGTCGCCACGTCGGTCGCATCGGAACTGGGGCCGGTCGCCGCGCCGGGCAGGCTCGCCGGACCGGGCAGCAGCTCCGGTTCGGTGCTCCGGCACTCATCGGTCGCGTAACGGCAACGGGGGGCGAACCGGCAGCCGACGAGATCCCCCGACAGGTCTGGCGGCAGCCCTGAGATCGTGAAGAGTCGGCGGTTCCGGTCCTGGTCGAGCCGGGGGATGGACTCGAGCAGCGCCTCGGCGTACGGGTGGCGCATCGAGCCGAACAGCTCCTCGGTCGTCGCGGACTCGACGATCTTGCCGGCGTACATCACCATGACCCGGTCGCTGCGCGCGGCGATCACTCCGAGGTCGTGGGTGATGAGGATGACGGCCATCTTCAGGCGTTCGCGCAGCTCGTCGATCAGGTTGAGGATCTGGGCCTGGATGGTGACGTCGAGGGCGGTCGTCGGTTCGTCGGCGATGAGGAGCTTGGGCTCGCAGGCGAGCGCGATGGCGATCATCACGCGCTGGCGAAGGCCCCCGGAGAGCTGGTGCGGGTAGGTGTCGAGCCGTTCGGCGGGACGCGGCATGCCGACGAGCGTGAGGACCTCGAGGGCGCGCTCATAGGCCTCGGCCCTGCTGACCTTGCGGTGCAGACGGACGACCTCGGCGATCTGGCGGCCGATCTTCCACGTCGGGTTCAGCGAGGTCATCGGGTCCTGGAAGATCATCCCGATCTCGTTGCCGCGCACGTCGCACATCTGGCTCTCGTCGTAGGGCGCGAGATCGCGTCCGAACAGCCGGATCGAGCCCCCCGTGACGTGGCCGACGTTCGGCAGAAGCTTCATGATCGACAGCCCGACCGTCGTCTTGCCGCAGGCGGATTCGCCGACCAGCCCGACGCACTCGCCGGGGTTGACGTGGAACGAGACGCCGTCGACGGCCCTCACGTTGGCGGTGCGGAGGTGGAACTCGGTGTGGAGGTTCTCCACCTCGAGGACGGGCGTGAGCGGCGTCCCGTCCGCGGCCAACGCAGACATCGACGGATGACCTCCTCAGCTACTTGCCCGGGGGCGCTGCGATCCCGGCGAACGACACCGCGATGGCACGAGACCGGGCGACCACGACCCTTCGAGAACCTGTCCCGCGTCGCAATATCGCGCGGGACAGTCGGGCCATCGTACCGGCTCAGGCGGCTCGGTCCCAGCCGGGATGGGGTGTCGGACGGCGAGGCGACCGGGCAGCAAAGCGAACGCCCCGGTGGGCCGCAAGGTAGGTTGGCGCCGAGATGATGCGGGTCGGAGTCCTCGGGGCGCGCGGGAGATTGGGGTCGACGGTCTGCGACGCGGTGACGGCCGCCGCCGACCTCGAGCTCGTCGCCGCCGTCGACCCGCGGTCCGCGGGGGAGCCGGTCGCGGGGCTCACGGCGTCCCGTTCGATCGAGGCGCTGGCCGACAGCGACGCCGAGGTCGCGATCGACTTCACGGAACCGGGCGCCGCGGTCGAGAACCTCGTCTGGTGCGCGTCGCACGGAATCCATGCCGTCTGCGGGACGACCGGGATCACGGCGGAGGGGCTCGGCCGCCTGCGGGAGGTCTTTGGCCTGGCGGACGGGCCGAACGCGATCCTCGCCGCGAACTTCTCGATCTCGGCGGTCGTGATGATGCGCCTCGCCGAACTGGCGGCGCCGTTCTTCGACGGCGTCGAGGTGATCGAGCTCCACCACGACCAGAAGAAGGACGCGCCGTCGGGGACGGCGCTCGAGACCGCCCGCCGGATCGGCGCGGCCCGTGAAGCCTCGGGTCGCGGGCCGTTCGGCGCGGACCCGACGACCACGGTGTCCTGCGAGGGCGCCCGGGGGGGCGTGGCGGCCGCCGGGATCCACGTCCACTCGGTCCGGCTCGCGGGTCTCGTCGCGCACCAGGAGGTCCTCTTTGGCGGACCGGGCCAGTCGCTCCTCATCCGGCAGGATTCGTTCGATCGCGTCTCGTTCATGCCCGGCGTGCTGCTCGCCACGCGCCGGGTCGCATCGATGCCGGGGTTGACCGTCGGGTTGGACGCGCTGCTGTCGATCTGAGGAGCGCCCGCATCCGGCCCGCGGCACTCCCGGCGGGTTTCCCCGACCACGCAGATCTGACCGCCATGTCCCAGTCGTCGGCGATCGGCGGCTCGCGGGCGTTGTTCCCGGAGGCCGTCGTCGCCCGATGAGCCTTCGCGCGCCCTCGCGGGCCCATGCGCCGGTATCTCGGCTCGCAGGCCGGTGCGGTAGCGTCAGGTCGTGACCGCCGCGCCTCCTCCCGGGTTCGGCGCCGTCGTCACGGCGATGGCGACCCCGTTCGACGCCGCCGGGGGCCTGGATCTCGCTGGCGCGGTGACGCTCGCCCGCTACCTCACCTCCCACGGAAGCGAGGGCCTCGTCGTCACGGGTACGACCGGGGAGGGATCGACGCTCTCCGACGAAGAACGCGTCGCGGTGTGGCGGGAGGTCGCGTCGGCGGTCGACGTCCCCGTGCTCGCCGGGGCGACGTCGAACGACACGCGGCACTCGATCGAGCTCGTGAAGCTCGCCAACGACACCGGCGTCGCCGGCATCCTCGCCGTCGCCCCGTACTACAACCGCCCCTCGCAGGCCGGCGTCGCCGCGCATTTCCGCGCCATCGCCGCCGAGACGGCGCTGCCGATCGTCCTCTACGACATCCCCGTCCGCACGGGGCGAAAGATCGCAGCCGAGACGATCCTGTCGCTTGCCGCCACCACCGACAACATCGTCGGCCTGAAAGACGCAGCCGGGGACCCCTCGGCGACCGAGCAGCTGCTCGCCAAGGCCCCGCCCGGCTTTGTCTGCTACTCCGGCGACGACCTCATGACGCTGCCGCTGCTCGCCGTCGGCGCCGTCGGGGTGATCGGGGTTGCGACCCACTGGTGCGGTGTCGAGTTCGGCGAGATGATCGGCCGGTTCCACGCCGGCGACGTGCGGGGAGCCCTCGAGGTCGCCCGGGCGCTCATCGCGAGCCTCGTCTACGAGACGGGCGACGACGCCCCGAACCCCGTGCCGCTGAAGGCGATGCTGCGCGTCCTCGGCCTGCCTGCCGGTGAGTGCCGGCTGCCGATGGGGCCGGCCCCGGCGGGTCTCGAGGACCGGGCCCGGAGCGTGTTCGCCGATCTCGAGGCCTGGCGCGACGCCCGGGGCGCCGGTGGCTGAGGACGTCCGGCTCGTCTTCCTCGGTGGCCTCGGGGAGGTCGGGAGGAACTGCGCGGCGATCGAGCATGACGGCCGCCTCCTCATCCTCGACTGCGGCGTCATGTTCCCCGACCCGGATATGCCCGGGGTCGACCTCGTCCTCCCCGACTTTTCCTACCTGAAAGAGAACGCCGACCGCATCGAGGGGGTCGTGCTCACCCACGGCCACGAGGACCACGTCGGCGGGCTCGGGTTCCTGCTCCGTGACATCGAGACGAAGGTCTTCGGCTCCGCCCTCAGCCTCGGCCTCGCCCGGTCGCGGCTCGAGGACTCCGGTTCGGCGGGTCGCTCCGAGCTGATCCCGGTCGCCGACGGCGAACGACGGCGGATCGGCCCGTTCGACGTCGAGTTCATCCCCGTGACGCACTCGGTGCCGCAGGGCTTTGCGGTCGCCCTCCACACCCCTCAGGGGGTCGTGCTCCACACGGGGGACTTCAAGCTCGACCTCACGCCGGTCGACGGCCGGCTGACCGACCTCGCCCGCATCGGCTCGCTCGCCGACACGGAGGGAATCCGCCTGCTGCTCTCGGACTCGACGAACGCCGAGGAGCCCGGTTTCAGCCGCAGCGAACGGACGGTCGGCGAGACGCTCCGCCAGATCTTCGCCGAGCACCCGGAGCACCGGTTCATCGTCGCCTGCTTCGCGAGCCACATCCACCGGATCCAGCAGCTCTCCGACGCCGCGGTCGCCAACGGGCGCAAGATCGCGCTGCTCGGCCGGTCGATGCTCCGCAACGTCGCCCTCGCCCGCGAGCTCGGGCTGCTCACGATCCCGCAGGGCGCGCTCATCGACGCGGAGAAGGTCGACGACCTTTCTCCCGGCGAGGTCTGTGTCATCTCGACGGGATCCCAGGGCGAGCCCATGTCGGCGCTGTCGTTGCTCGCCGCGGGCGAGAGCCGCCGGCTCTCCGTCGCCGACGGGGACATCGTCGTGCTCTCGAGTCACGCCATCCCGGGCAACGAGTGGGCGGTCGCCAAGGTGATCGACGGGCTGGCCCGGCGCGGCGCGAACATCATCCACTCGGGCATCGCCCACGTCCACGAAAGCGGGCACGCCAAGCAGGGCGAGCTCGCGACCCTGCTCAACGTGGCGCGACCGCGCTGTTTCATCCCCGTCCACGGTGAGTACCGCCACCTGCTGCGACACGCGCGCCTCGCGATCGAGATGGGCGTCGAGGAACGCAGCGTGCTGCTCTGCGAGGACGGAGACGCGGTGCGGCTCACCGACGATGGCATCGACTTCGACGGCGAGGTGGCGGCGGGCTACCTCTTCGTCGACGGTGTCGTCGGCGACGTCGGCATGGGCGTGCTGCGCGACCGGCGCGTCCTCGCCGAGGAGGGCGTCGTCGTCGTCGTGCTCACCGTCGACAGTCGGACCGGCGAGGTCATCACCGGCCCCGAGATCATCACCCGGGGCTGGGTGCACGCCCCCGAGGCCGAGGAGCTGATCGAGGACGCCCGCACCGCCGTCGTGAAGGCCGTCGGTGAGGTCGTGGAGAGCGGGTCGCGGGAGGCGGACGCGCTACGCCGCGCCGCGCGCCGCGCCGTCGGCAGGATCGTCAGCGAGCGCACGAAACGCCGCCCGATGATCGTGCCGGTCGTGATGGAGGCCTGAGGCCCGGGCCGCGTTGCTAGGTGGTGGCGACGGGCAGGATCTCGTCGGCGAACTTACCGAGGAGCTCGCGCAGCGTGCGGATCGCCGCGGCCTCGATCTGACAGACCCGTGACGCGGTGACGCCGAGCTGCAGGCCGATCTGCTCGAAGGTGAACCCCTCGAACAGATGGAGCGTGATGACGTGGCGCTGCCGCTCGGGCAGCTCGTCGACGGCGTGGCGCAGGGCGGCGACCTCCTCGGACTCGACGGCGGCCGCCTCGGGGTCGCCGTCCGCCTGTGCGGGCAGGACGTCGGCGAGCCGGATCGCGCCGTCCGACCCCTCGACCTCGACGAGGCGGTCGAGGTGGAGCATCTGGGACGAGCGCACCCCGGAGAGCACCGCCTGGCGGGCGGCGCCGAGGACGCCCATCGTGTCGAGGACCTCGGACGCGCCGGGTTCCCGACCGAGCTGGTGTCCGAGCTCGTCGGCGGTCGACTGGTATTCGGACACGCGTTGGCGGACCGAGCGGGGGAGCCAGTCGAGCCGGCGCAGCTCGTCGTAGATGGCACCGCGGATGCACATCGTGGCGTAGCACGGGAAACGGTCGATCGAGGACTCGGGGTCGAAGCGGTCGATCGCCGCGACGAGACCGAGGATGCCGAAGCTCGCGAGGTCTTCGCGTTCCCAGTGGGCGCGGACCGAGCCGGGGAGCTGGCCGATGACGACGAGGATGAGCGGTTCGTAGGCGAGCAAGAGGTCGTTGCGGGTGACCTTGTCACGCGCCGCCCAGAAGCGTTCCCAGAGGTTCGCGTAGGACGGGTCGGTGTAGAAGAAGCGCTGCGCGACGGCCTCGGCCGGGTCCTCGACCAGCTCGGTCGTCACGGTTTCACCAGCTCGCGGCGGACTGTCATCGCCGTACGCGGCGACATGGCCACAAAGAGTGACGTATGACTCATTTGTGCCCCAGCAGTTTCAGTGGCTACTCCTAGCACATTTGCATCATATACAACGAATTCCGACCGGCGGTAGGCCCAATTTCTTGTCTTTTGCGATCTACCACTCTCGGTAACAATGTTGCCACGATGTGTAGCAAACCGAGTCAATGGGAAGCTGACCCGATGCCGACGCTGCGCCGCATCGATGACGCAACGTCACGGCGTATTCCGGATCATTCAAGGCTTTCCGGCTTCGGCACGATGCCGCGGCCGGGTCGGTGCCGGCCGCGGTCTCGCGCCAATGCCGCGGTCGGGTCCACCCCCCGGGGCTGGGACTCCGAACAGGTGAGGGGCGAGCCGTCGTGCCGAGATTCTCACAATGAGTGGTAAATAGTTCACTCATGGTGAGAATTGGCATTCGGATCGGATACCTGCGGCCGGAAACTTCAAAACGGCCTGCTCCGTGCCGTTAGGCGGGGGACCAGACAAGGAGGTGATTGAGCGATGGCGATCCTGACCCGGCGGGAGAACTCGCAGCGGTCCGATACTCCCTCCGAAGGGCTTGGGGTATTCGTCATCACGCGGCGTCACCTCGTCGTCGGGGCGATCTGGACGGCACTGATCGCGCTCGCGCTGATCGGTCCGACCGGAGGGGTCGCCTTCGGATTCGCCGCTGCCGGCACGATCGGTGCCATCGTGTTCGGCATCCACCGTTATCGCCCGGCGCGCCGTGCGCCGTGGTGGATGGCGCTCGGTGCCTTCACGTTGTTTGTCATCGGCGGCGTCGCACGTGACGACCTCCACACCCTCGGCGTGCTTACCGTCCACCGTTCGCTCATCCCCGATCTCATCGTCCTGCCGGGGTACGCGCTCCTGGGCGCGGCGCTCATCGGGATCATCCGCGCCCGCACGGGATCGATGAGCCACCGCCTCGGGATCATCTACGACGGCGTCATCGCCTCGCTCGCCGTCCTCGCCCTCTCGCTCGTGTACGTGATCGAGCCGGTCCTCGCGCGCCGTAACGCGCCGGTGGATGTGAAGCTGATCCTTTCGTGCTACCCGGCGGTCTCTCTCTTCTTGCTCATCATCACGCTGCAGATCGCGTTCGGCACGAGCCGCGAAAGATGCACCGCCGACCGTTTCCTCATCGCCGCGCTGGCGTCGATGTTCATCGGCGACGCGTTCTACATGCTCGCCGAGATCCACCTTCTCAACATCTCCAGCAATCTTCTCGATCTGCCCTACGTGATCGCTTTCGCCGGGGCGGCGTCGTGCGCGCTCGATCCCTCGATGCACACGCTCACCGAGCCCGCGGGCAAGCCCGCGCCCCGCTGGACTCCGGGGCGCATCGGCCTCGTCGCGGTCGCCTTCGTCGTGCCGGCGATCCTCGTGCTGCAGCAACGGCACTACGCGCTGAGCGAACGGCTCGTGCTGTTCGCGATGATCCTCGCCCTCACCACGGTGGGTGTCCTGCAGATCCTCCAGGCGCTGCGATCCGCCGAGAGCTCCGAAGCACGCCTCATCTACCGAGCGCTGCACGACGACCTCACCGGGCTGCCGAACCGCCAGTTGATGGAGCAGCACCTCGGCCGGCTGGTGCGGTTGGCGTCGCCGAACCGGGACCCGGTCGGATTGCTCATTATCGACCTCGACCGGTTCAAGCTCATCAACGACACGATCGGGCACAATCACGGCGACGAGCTCCTGATCCAGGTCGCCAGGCGCCTCACGGAAAACACCCGCGCCGGCGATCTCGTGAGCCGGATCGGTGGCGACGAGTTCGTCGTGGTCCTCGGCGGCAACGTCGGCGTCTCCGAGGCCCGCGCCTCCGCGAACCGGTTACGCGCCAGCCTGCGCGCGCCGATCTTCATCGACGGCTCGGAGTTCTTCGTCACGGCGAGCATCGGGATCGCCTTCGCCCACCCGGAGGACGGGTTCGACGCCGAGGTGATCGTCCGCGACGCCGACACCGCCGTCCACCAGGCCAAGGAAGCCGGTCGCGACGCCGTCGCCGTCTACGACGACTCGATGCGCGCCCACCTCACCGAGCGCGTCGAGATCGAGCGCGACCTGCGCCGCGCCGTCGAACGCCACGAGCTCCACCTCGTGTTCCAGCCGATCGTGAAGATGGGCCACAGCGAGGTGCTCGGCTTCGAGGCCCTCGTCCGTTGGGCGCACCCGACCCTCGGAGTGCTCCTCCCGAGGCGGTTCATCCCGCTCGCCGAGGAGACCGACCAGATCTGCGAGATCGGCAGCTGGGTCCTCGACGACGCGCTGCGTCAGCTCGTCGTCTGTCGTGCGGTCCCCGGGTTCGCACACCTCACGGTGGCGGTCAACCTCTCGGCGCTCCAGCTGCGCGACGAGCTTCTCGTGCAGCGGGTCGGCCGCTTGCTTGACAAGCACGGGCTGCCGGGCTCGGCGCTCACGATCGAGCTCACCGAGTCCGAGATGATGAGCAATCCGGAGCTTTCGATTGCCTCGCTCACGGCGTTGCGCCGGCTGGGCATCCTGATCGCCGTCGACGACTTCGGGACGAAGTACTCGTCGCTCGCCTACCTGCAGCGCCTGCCGGTCAACGTCCTGAAGATCGACCAGAGCTTCGTCGCCGACATGGCCGACGGCGACTCGGGGCCCTCGGAATCGCTCGTCGCGGCGATCGTCGCGATGAGCGAGGCGCTCGGGATCCAGACGATCGTCGAGGGCGTGGAGACAGCCGAACAGGCCAGGCGCCTCATGGGCCTCGGGTGCAGCGCCGCCCAGGGTTACCTGTTCTCCCGGCCAGCGCGCGCCGATCAGATCATCGACGTGCTCGGGCTCCTCACCCGGTCGCGGCCTTTCGACGTTGCGGAGCGAGCGCCGTCGGTCGAACCGGTTCGGCTCGCCTCGAAGTTCGAACTCGCCACAGACCCAACCTCGAGGCGCCCTTCAGCGTGAGCGCTGAGGCGTCGTAGATCTGGGCGACGAGCGCCGTCGCGGCGTCGAGATCGAGGGGCCGCAACGCCGGTTCGATGCCGACGCCCTCGTAGATGATCCCGTGGACCGGCGGGTCCTCCATCGCGAGCCGGCGGCGCCAGTCGGAGACGCAGCCGTAGATCGGCAGGCTGTCGTGCGATCCCAGATACGGGCGGCCCTCCGCCAGGGCGAAGAAGGGCTGGTGGAACCGGGCCTTGGACATGCGGTAGACGGCGCGGTCGAGGATCGCGACCATCCACTCGACCCCGAGCGTCTCGCCCGTGCGGACGATCGACTGGTACAGGCCGAGCGCGACGAGCCCGGTCGCCGCGGCGCTGCGGTACTGCGGGTCGATGGCGAGGGTCGCGATGTCCCAGGTCCGGTCCAGCGTGAGACCGATCCCGCTCCGTTCGAGGATCGACTCCGCCGGCTCGTGCCAGATCGGCCCGATGTCGTTGAGGGACTTCAGCCCGGGGCCGCCCTTCGTCGGCACGATCATGCGGATGATGCCGGCCGGGCGCAGTCGGCGGTGGTCGAGGACGACGTAGAAAAGGCTCGACGCCTCGTACGGCCCGTATTCGGTCCCGAGGAGCTCCGGCGTGTTGCCGAACGACTCGAGGAAGACCGCCCGCTCGACGCTCCGGCCGAGCTCGGCCGCCGGGTCGTCGGGCAAGAAGACGTAGGCGCCGAACGGTTGTCGCGTCCCCTCGCCGATGACCGACCGGGCGAGGCGCTCGAGGTCGGACCGATCGGTCTCGAGGGTCGTCACGGCCGGGCCACGCGGGTTCAGAACTCCCGGGAGACGATCTCGTCGGCCCCGAAGAACCTCTTCGTGAAGGCGACGACCGCGGGGGAGTCGAACGGGGCGCAGGTGTAGATGTCGACGCTGAAAAAGAGGAGCGGATGCTCCCAGGCGTAGAAATGGGCGCCGGAGGACTCCCAGTGGACCCAGCCCGCCCAGCCGTAGGCGTCCGAGCGGTGCGTCACGGGTTCGATGAGGCGCTTCATCCGGCAGACGTCGGAGAGTTCCGAAAGGTAGCGGCGGACCGTGTGGTCGTCGATCGGTGCGGCGGGGCAGCCCTCGACGACCAGGCGCTGCCGGTAGATCGCCGGGGCGAGATCCGGAACATCCTGTGATATGAGTGACCCACGGGGCCCGAGCATCGTCATGAGGTTACTGACTGAGGAAACTTGTCACAAGCGGACGGTATTTCATGCCAATCCGGCCAGAGCGACTGGCGGGAGACGGTCCGTGCCGAGGTCCGGCGCCGGTGGCGACCAACGGGCGCGGCACCGACGAATCCGAAGAGGGCGGCCGCGATGGCGCCGTGAAGGACCGGGACCGCGGCCACATCACCCGCCTGCACATCGCCAGTAAGCCAGATCGCTGGTCCGTTTGGAAGGGACCAGTGACCCAAATGGGGGATGTCGCCTCCTCGTACCGCCTGGTCGCGTTCCACGACGCACGCCGACGCCTCCTTCGCTACGGTGACGTGATCCGAACCCTTTCGCCTCGCACCCACCCGTAGCCCGATGCCCGCGCCGTTGCCGTCCGATCGTCCCGTGCGCTGGGGGATCCTCGCGACCGGGAAGATCTCGGCGACCCTCGTCGGCGAGATCCGCCGCACGCCGGACTGCGAGATCGTCGCCGTCGGTTCCCGGAGCGAGGATTCGGCCCGGCGGTTCGCCGCGGCCCACTGGATCGCCACGACCTACGGCTCCTACGACGCCCTCATCGAGGACGAAGGCGTCGACGTCGTCTACGTCGGCGCGAGCCACGGCGCCCACTTTGCGGCCGTCCGGCACTGCATCGAAGTCGGACGGGCGGTCCTTTGCGAGAAGCCGTTCACCGTCGACGCCTCGCAGACCGAGGAGCTCGTGCGCCTCGCCCGCGCCGCCGACGTGTTCGTGATGGAGGCGATGTGGATGCGCTGCCGGCCCGGCTTCGCCGACCTCGCCGCCGTTCTCGCGTCGGGCGAGATCGGCGAGGTCCGTCATGTGCGGGCCGCGCTCGGCTTCGTCCCGACGGCCGCGCAGGCTCCGCGCCTTTTCGACCCGGGCCAGGCGGGCGGGGCGCTGCTCGACGTCGGCGTCTACCCGATCACGCTCGCCTTCGCCACGCTCGGTGAGCCGGAGGGGATCCGCGCCCTCGGGCACGTCGAGGGAGGCGTCGACCGCACGACCGTCGTCGCGATGTCGTGGCCGACCGGCGCGACCGGGGTCCTGTCGGCGACGATCGAGGCGGAGATCGACACAACGGCGGCCTTTTCCGGGTCGAAGGGCCGGGTGGAGATCGCGGCCCCGTTCCACGAGATCCCGTCCTTGAGCGTCACCGCCGCGGACGGGACGGCGCGCCGTGTCGAGCCGCACGCCGAAGGGATCGGTTACGTGCACGAGATCGCCGAGGTGGTGCGTTGTCTGCGGGCCGGCGTTGGCGAGAGCCCGCTCGTGCCCCTCGACGAGTCGATCGCCATCATGCGGATCCTCGACGAGTGCCGCAGCCAGATCGGCCTCGCCTACCCCGACACCGTCTACCGCTGAGCGGTCGGGACCGCCCGACGGGTCGCGCTCTGCAACGTTGCTGGTGTTAGCGTTGTTTGTACTGTGACTACAGCAAAGGGTTCGTCGACGACGAAGTCCCGCCCGTCGCGGGCGGCCCCGTCGCGGACCCCGGCCGCGCACAGCCGCGCCCGGGGCGGCGCACGCCAAGCGGCGCCGTCGACACGACGGGCGCCCGCTGCGGACCCGGCGGCGCGTGAACCGGACGAGGTCTGGGGCTGGCTTCTCATCGTGGCCGGCGCCCTCGCGGTGCTGGCAGTCCATTTCGATCTCCTCGGGCGGGCCGGGATCTACGTCCGCCGTGACGGCTCCGCCGCCTTCGGCTGGGGCCTCGACGTCCTGCCCCTCGGCCTGCTCGTCACGGGCTGGACGCTCGTCGCGGGCCGCGCCCGGCGTGGCGCGATCGGGGCGGGCGCCGCGCTCGTCGCCCTTGTGCTCGCCGCGGCGGGCCTCGGCGATCTCGCCGGCGGCCATCCGACGGCCTCGGCGACGGCCCGGATCCTCGGGGGCGCGGGCGGCTTCGCCGGCGCTGCGATCGGCGGTGGTCTGCGCGACGTCATCGGCGCGGCCGGGGCGGGCATCGTCCTCGGGGCGGTCGCCTTCGTCGCCGTCTGCGCGTGTCTGGCGCGTTCGGTGCGCCAGGGTGTGCTCGCCATCGTGCACGCGGTCCGGGCGACAAGCTCGGCGGCGGCCGGGTTCTTCACGGCGGGCGCGGACGACGAGCGCGCGCCGCAGGTCATCGCCGGGGTCGCGCTCGCGCAGGGCACGCCGCTCGTCGACTGGCCCCTCGGCGCGGACAACGCGATCGAGGCCGAGCCGGCCAACGAGCTCGCCACGCTCGTCGAGGAGACGAGGACGACGCGACGCAACGGTGGGCGCGGCCCGGTCCTCGGGTTGGCCGACGAGGAGAGCGTCGTCACGGTCCCCCACGCCGTGGACCCGCTCCCCGCCGCGGAGTTCCTCCCGCCCTCCGCCGTCGTCGAGCAGCTCGGGCTCGGGGTCGTTCCGGCGCCCAGTAACTGGAAGCTCCCGCCGGAACGCCTGCTGAAAAGGACGAAGGAGCTCGCGGCGGACCGGCAGGGGATCGAGGAGCGCGGGAAACTCCTCGAGGGCGCGTTGTCGTCGCACGGTGTCGCGACGAAGGTCACCGGCTACACCGTCGGTCCGACCGTCACGCGCTTCGAGCTCGAGCTCGCCCCCGGTGTGAAGGTCGCCCAGGTGACGAGCCTTTCGAAGGACATCGCCTACGTGATGGCGTCACCGGACGTCCGGATCTTGGCCCCCATCCCGGGCCGCTCCGCGATCGGCGTCGAAGTCCCGAACCACGACCGCCGGCTCGTCACGCTCGGGGACGTGCTCTCGTCGCCCGAGGCCCACCGGGCGCTGCATCCGCTCGATGTCGGTCTTGGCCGCGACATCGCCGGCCGCCCGGTGATGGTGAACCTCGCCGAGATGCCGCACCTTCTGATCGCCGGGGCGACGGGATCCGGCAAGTCCTCCTGCATCAACTCCCTCGTCACGTCGATCCTCATGCGCTCGACGCCCGAACAGGTCCGGCTGATCCTCGTCGACCCGAAGCGGGTCGAGCTCGGCCATTACAACGGCCTTCCGCACCTCCTCACGGAGGTCGTCGTCAACCCGAAGCGGGCTGCCAACGCGCTCGCCTGGACCGTCACCGAGATGGAGCGCCGCTACGACCTCCTCGCCGAGGTCGGGATGCGCGACATCACCGGCTACAACGCGGCGGTCGACCGCGGTGACCTCGCCGAGGGTCCCTTCGACGGACCGGTCGTCCGGGCCGTCGCCGACGCCGACCTCGCCGAGAATCCCGACGCGGCAGAGCGCCCGCGCTACCAGCGGCTTCCCTACGTGCTCCTCGTCGTCGACGAGCTGAACGACCTGATGATGGTGGCGGCCCGCGACGTGGAAGAGTCGATCTGCCGGATCGCGCAGATGGCGCGGGCGGTCGGCATCCACCTCGTCATCGCGACGCAGCGCCCGTCGGTCGACGTCATCACGGGCGTGATCAAGGCGAACATCCCCTCGCGTCTCGCCTTCTCGGTCTCGTCGCTCGCCGACTCCCGGGTCATCCTCGACCAGTCGGGTGCCGAGCGCCTCATCGGCCGGGGCGACCTTTTGCTGCTCACTGCCTCGTCGAGCATCCCGCGCCGGATCCAGGGGCCGTGGGTCTCCGAGGAGGAGGTGCACGCCGTCGTCGCGCACTGGCGGCGCCAGAGCGACCCGCTGTACATCGACGGCATCGTCGGCGACGAGAACGACCGTGGCGGTGCCGGACTGTTCGGCGACGACGACGACGAGGAGTTGCTCCGCCAGGCGATGGAGCTCGTCATCCGTTCGCAGCTCGGTTCGACGTCGATGCTGCAGCGCAAGCTGCGCGTCGGCTTCGCGCGGGCCGGCCGGCTGATGGACCTGCTCGAGCGGCGTGGCATCGTCGGACCGTCGGAGGGATCGAAGGCCCGGACGGTCCTCATGACGCTCGATGAATACGAAGAGATCCCGCGCTGAATCGATCGTGCCGCTGCGGCCCGGGACGTCGTCGCCGTCCCGCGTCCCCGCCGGCCGTCGCCGTCGCCCGGCGTGCCGACTGAGGTGACCGTGCTCGCCAGGGCCCCCGCGTCGTCAGCGAATCTCGGCCCGGGCTTCGACGCCCTCGCCCTCGCGCTCGACCTCTCGGTCGAAGTCGAGATCCGGCCGGCAGCCCGGCTCGCCCTGCACGCCGAGGGCGAGGGCGCCGACCTCCCCCAGGACGCCTCGCACCTGGCGGCCCGGGTCGCGGCGTCGGTCGCCGGCCATGATCGCCTCGAGATCCGTGTGCGCTCGTCGATCCCCGTCGGCCGGGGGCTCGGGTCCTCGGCGGCGCTCGCCGCCGCGGCGGCGGCCGCCGCCGGTTCCGACGATCCGCTCACCGTCGCGGCGACCTTCGACGGCCACGCCGAGAACGCCGCCGCGTCGGTCCTCGGTGGGCTCGTCGCCGCCACCTTCGTCGAGGGGCGGGTGGTCACGTGCCGGCTGCGGCTCGATCCGAGACTCGGCTTCGTCGTCCTGGTCCCCGACCGGGTGCTTGCGACCGAGGAGGCGCGCGCCGTGCTGCCGGACGTGGTCCCGTTCGGTGCCGCCGTGGCGAATCTCGGCCGCCTGGCTTTGCTCGTCGGCGGGCTCGCCGACGCGTCCCAGCTCGTCGCCGCGGCCGGCGAGGACCGTCTCCACCAGTCCGCCCGCGCCGCGCTGTTCCCTGAGGCGCCCGAGCTGCTCGCCCGCCTCGAGGCGTCCGGGGCGACGGTTGCCTGCTGGTCTGGCGCCGGCTCGAGCCTGTTGGGGATCTGTGCCTCGCGGGCGGGGGCGGACGGGGCGAGGGACGCCGGAGAGGCGGCACTCGCCGAGCTCGGCGTCGCCGGGAGCGCCGTCGTCCTCGAACCGGACCTCGCCGGTCTGCACGTCGTGCGCGACTAGCTCCGTTTCCCCGCAGCACGCCACCATGGGATCATCGGGCATGGCCAACCGGCACGTCTTGGCGGAGCACTGGCCGCTTTTCGACCTCGTCGTCGCGACCCCGCGCCTCACCCTGCGCTATCCGAGCGACGAGGACCTCGCCGTGCTCGCGGCGATTCCGTCCGAGGGCATCCACGAGCCGGGTCGCCAGCCGTTCCACGTCGCCTGGACGGAGGTGCCCTCGCCCCGGCGGGAACAGGAGTCGCTGAAGTGGTGGTGGGCGAGCCGCGCGAACTGGTCGGTCGACGACTGGGCGCTCACGCTCGCGGTCGTCGTCGACGGCGAACCGGTCGGGGTCCAGGACCTCATGGCCAAGCACTTCCCGGCCCTCCGCTCGGTCTCGACGGGTTCCTGGCTCGTGGGACGCGCCCAGGGGCGCGGCGTCGGGGCCGAGATGCGGGCCGCCGTCCTCGAGCTGGCGTTCCGCGGCCTCGGTGCGCTCGAGGCGCACTCGGCCGCGTACGACTGGAACGAGGCGTCGATCCGGGTCTCGGAGAAGACCGGCTACGCGCCGAACGGCGAGGAGCTCACGATGCGCGGCGCCGAACGTGACCGCACGCTCTGCTTCCGGCTCGGACGAGAGGCCTGGACCGCACGTGCCCGCGACGACATCGAGATATCCGGGCTCGAGGGCGCGCTCGCGCTGTTCGGCCTCGGACCGGACCGCGAACCGCTCGGCTGACCCTCAGGCGTCGTCGACGCCCTCCTCGATCTCGTCGAGACCCTGGACGAGCGCGTTCCAGGCGAGTGTCGCGCACTTGATGCGGACCGGGAACTTCACGACGCCCTGCAGGGCGCCGAGCTCGCCGAGGGTGCCCGGATCGACCGGAGCCCGATCGGAGCCCTCCGGAGCGCTGCCGTCGTCGCCGGGCGACTCCTCGATCGCCATCATCGACTTGAACGAGCGCACGAGGTCGCGCACCTCGCCGACGGGGCGGCCCTTCACCGCCGCCGACATCATCGAGGCGGACGACTGGCTGATCGAGCAGCCCCGCCCCGTGATCCGCAGATCGTGGACCGCGCCGTCGCGCACGTCGAGGAAGATCACGATCTCGTCGCCGCAGAGCGGGTTGAATCCCTCGACGCGATGCGCCGGGGGGACGGGTAGCTCGCCGCGGTTGCGCGGGGAACGGTAGTGGTCGAGGATGATCTCGCGATAGAGGTCTTCGAGTTCGTTCATCTCCGCCGCCTGCACCTACCTTTCCCGTCCCGGTTCTCGCGCCCCTCCACGGGGTGTCAGGAGAACAGCTTCCGCACCGTTGCGAGCCCGTCGACGAGGGCGTCGATGTCGGCTTCGTCGTTGTAGAGGTAGAGCGACGCCCGCGTCGTCGCCGGGACACCGAGGACCCGCATGAGGGGCTTCGCGCAGTGGTGGCCGGCGCGCACGCAGATCCCGTACTGGTCGAGCACCTGGGCGATGTCGTGCGGGTGGACCTCGCCGAAGGCGAAGGAGATCACGCCCGAGCGCCGGACGGGGTCCGGTGCCGGGCCGAAGATCCGGATCTCGTCGTAGGCGTCGGTGAGCCGCCTGAGCGCGTAGTCGACGAGGGCGGTCTCGTGAGCGGCGACGGCGTCGATCCCAACGGTCTCGAGGTAGCCGACGGCGGCGCCGAGCCCGATCGCCTCGGCGATCGGCGGTGTCCCTGCCTCGAACTTCCAGGGCAGCTCGTTCGGCGTGAAGCCGTCGAAGCGCACGTCGCGGATCATCTCGCCACCGCCGAGGAACGGCGGCATCGCGTCGAGCAGCTCGGCCCGGCCCCAGAGCGCGCCGATCCCGGTCGGCCCGAGCATCTTGTGGCCCGTCAGGGCGAAAAAGTCGATCCCTGAGCCCCCCACGTCGACGTGGCGGTGCGGGGCGAGCTGTGCCCCGTCGACGAGCACGAGCGCGCCGGCGGCGTGGGCCGCGGTGACGATCGGGTCGAGGTCGACGACCGTGCCGAGCACGTTCGAGACCGCAGTGACGCCGACGAGCTTCGCGCCGGCGACGAGCCGGTCGATCCCCGACAGGTCGAGGTGGAAGTCGCCGCCGAGCGGCAGGTAGCGGATCGCGAACCCGAGCTCGGACTGGAGCATCAGCCAGGGGACGAGGTTGGCGTGGTGCTCGACCTCGCTCAGCACGACGACGTCGCCGGCGCCGAGGTTCTGGCGTCCCCAGGCGAAGGCGACGAGGTTGATCGCCTCGGTCGCGTTCTTCGTAAAGACGATCTCGCGCTGCGGGTCCGGCGCGCCGATGAACCGGCCGAGCCGCAGCCGGGCTGCCTCGAGCTGGCGGGTGGCCTCCTCGGCGATCGCGTAGACGCCGCGGTGGACGTTCGCGTGGGTGGTCGCGTAGTAGACGTCCATCGCGTCGAGCACGGCCTGAGGGAGCTGGGCCGAGGCGGCGGAGTCGAGGTAGACGAGCGGGTGGTCGCCGTTCCCGCGGGAGAGCAGCGGGAAGTCCTTCTTCAGCGCCCCGACGTCGAGGACCGAGGTCACTGCCGCCACGATTCGTAGCCCTCACGGTCGAGTCGCGCCGCGAGCTCCGGTCCTCCCGAATCGACGATCCGCCCGTCGATGAGGACGTGAATGACGTCCGGCTTGAGTTCGTCGAGGATCCGCCGGTAGTGGGTGACGACGACGATCCCGAGCCCGGGCCGGTGGGCGCGGACCTCGTCCACGCCGCGGGCGACGATGCGCACGCCGTCGATGTCGAGCCCCGAATCGGTCTCGTCGAGGATCGCAAGGTCCGGCTCCAAAAGCGCCATCTGGAGGATCTCGTTGCGCTTCTTCTCGCCCCCGGAGAAGCCGTCGTTCAGGTAGCGCGAGGCGAAGCCGACGTCCATGCCGAGGCGCTGCAGCCACTCGTGGATCTGGACGCGGACCTCGATCACCGAGACCTCGGTCTTCCGGCGTGCCGCGACGGCCTGGCGCAGGAACTGCGCGATAGGTACGCCGGGAATCTCCTCGGGATACTGGAAGGCGAGGAACATCCCCATCTTGGCGCGGGTATCCGGCGTCAGCCCGGTGATGTCCTCACCTTTGAAAAGGACCTTGCCCTTGGTGACCTTGAAGCCGGGACTGCCGAGCAGCACGTTGGCGAGGGTCGACTTGCCAGAGCCGTTCGGGCCCATCACCGCGTGGAGCTCGCCGGGCCGCACGACGAGGTCGACACCGTTGAGGATCTTGTTGTCGTCGGCCGAGGCGTGCAGGTCCTCGACGACGAGGAGCGGGTCGGCCAGGGCGGCGTCAGGGGTGTCGCCGACCAGGGGCGCGTTCTTCGCCGCGGTCACCGTCGCCATGCCCCCATGTTATTCGATCACCGGGATTTGCACTACACGTATAGGGGAAATTCCGCGCTCACCAACCTCGCCGGATCCACGCGTCGAGCTGGGGTCGTTCGTCGCCGATCGTCGTGTCGGCGCCGTGACCCGGCATGACGATCGTCTCGGGGGGCAGGGGGCCGAAGAGCCGCCCGTCGATCGAGGTGATGATCTGCGCGAAGTCGCCACCCGGGAAGGTCGTGTTGCCCGGCCCGCCGGGGAACAGGGTGTCGCCAGAGAGCAGCACCGGGGAGCCTTCGATGAGGAAACACATCGAACCCGGCGTGTGTCCGGGCGTGTGGATCGTGCGGATGCGCAACTGTCCCACGCTGATCACGGCGTCGTCGTCGAGCAGCAGGTCGTACGAGGGGAGCATCGCGGCATCCTGCGCGGTGACGGCCACCTCGTAGCCAGCGTCGCGCAGCGCCGGGACCGCCTGGATGTGGTCCCAGTGGCCGTGCGTCTCGACGACCTTTCTGACCCCGAGCGCCCGGCACGTCTCCAGCAGCAGATCGTGTTCGTTCGCCGCGTCGACGAGGAGGGCCTCCCCGGTCGCCTTGCAACGGACGACGAAGACGTTGTTGGCGATCGGGCCGACGACGAGGCGATGGATTGCCACCTGGCCGTCCTCGTAGTGGAGCGACACGCATCACGCTACCGCCCGGCACGGTCTTCCGAACGAGAGCCGGAGAGGGGGGTCGCGCGGCCTTGAAATGTGCCGTCCGGCGGGACGCGCCCCAGGAGCCTCCCTGTCAGAAGATTGGTGGAATCCATACCGTGCCGCCGCCGCCCTTCGATTCGACTGAGACGCGCTTGTCCCAGTATTTTTCGGCTACCCGCGTTCTGACTTGGCAGTCGGTCACCTCGGTGACTCTCAGCAGTTCGTAGTTAGCGGTCCGCGATTTGGCGCGGGCCGACAGGCCAAGGAGGAGGCGCGAGAGGAGATGGGCGGGTCTCGGGCGGTCGCAGGAAGAGTTGCG
>Ga0187881_10001644_pt1 | contig 23018 bp, 22 predicted proteins | sample June2016WEW_19_1_2_FD_133017 | JGI IMG/M metagenome (GOLD analysis project Ga0187881, IMG submission 133017) | Peatland microbial communities from SPRUCE experiment site at the Marcell Experimental Forest, Minnesota, USA - June2016WEW_19_100 | ecosystem: Environmental > Terrestrial > Soil >...
CATGGAGCGAGCCCCCCCTATTGCAGCGCCGAGAGCGAGCTCGAGTCCCACCTTTTCGTTGACCGCCCACTCCACATAGCCGACGGAACCCACGCCCTCCTCGACAAATGAGAAGATGGCTTCGATCACTTCACTGGATGGCGTTCCGGGGTACCCTGTGACGAACGCCATGCCGGACTCGAGGGCTCCGAGGGCGATCGCCTCGTTCCCCATGAGGGGGACCTTCTTCCCGGGTTCTAGCAGCAATCGAGGTCACCTGACCAAAGAGACAGCCTTGCAATATTAAGCATTTCAGCCTGGCATTCTAGTGATTTCATATGAGCCGCCATTGGGAGACCTTCACGCTCCTGCTATCGCTTTGACCTCTTGTCGGCGGCAGCCTTGATCCCTTTCACGATGTTGGTGTAGCCCGTGCACCGGCAGAGGTTCCCCTTCAGGGTCTCCCTTATCTCGTATTCCGTCGGCGCCCGATTCTCCCTGAGCAGCGCCTCCGAAACCAACACTATGCCCGGCGTGCAGAAGCCGCACTGGACGCCTCCTTCTTCCAGGAGGCTCTCCTGCGTGTCGGCCAGACCTCCCGCCGCTATCCCTTCGATTGTAGTCACCTCCCTGCCCTCGGCGTCCGCGGCTAGGATAAGGCAAGAGAGGGCCGGCTCCCCGTCGAGGAGCACCGTGCAGGCCCCGCATTCGCCTATGCCGCATGCATACTTCGTCCCTGTCAGCTCGGCTTCTTCTCGGATGACGTTCAGCAGCAGGGCGTTGTCCTGGATTTCGAACCTGTGCTCCCTCCCATTTAGGCGCAGCCTCAGCATCCTAGTCACTGAATAGCCCCCCTGGCCCGGTCAAGCGCCTGAACCAAGGTGCGCCGGACGAGGACTGAGACCAGTCTCCTCCTGTATTCGGCGGTCGACCTTACATCCGTAATGGGTCGGGCCTCCTTCGATGCCTCCTCCCCTGCCTTTCGCAGGAGCTCATCGGAGGGGACCCCTCCTACTAGGACGCTTTCGGCAGCAGCCGCCCTTATGACGGTCGGGGCCACGGCGCCCAGGGCCACTCTGGCGCGCGATACCTTACCACCATCCAGGGTCAGGGAGGAGGCAACGTTCACCTTTGCCAGGTCCATGTCCGTCCGTGAGATGCGGGCGAAGGCGGTTCCAGTGTGAGGCGGCAGGTAGGGAACGGAAACGCCGGCGAGGAGCTCTCCCGGCGCAATGGCTGTCTTCCCCGGTCCCCGGAAGAACTTCGATAGAATGACGGACCTAGTCCCGGCGAGGCTGGCCACGAAAACCGTCGAGTCCAGCGCAAGCAGCGCCACTGAGCCGTCGGCGGCGGGGGACGCGTTACACAGGTTTCCTCCGATGGTGGCCATGTCGCGTATCTGGACGGAGCCCACCGCGGATACGGCCTCTGCAAGGAGCGGAAAGAATCGCCTTACCGCCTCCGACCTCTCAAGCTGGATCATCCTGACGGCGGCACCGATGTGGAGGCCGTCGCTACGCTCTTCGATGTGCGCTAGCGAGGGGATCTTCCTGATGCTCACAACAGCCCAGGGCTCGACGCCGCGCTGCTTGGCCTTGACCAGCAGGTCAGTCCCGCCGGCCAGTACGACAACACGCCCACCCTGGCCGCCCAGGAGCTTCAGAGCTTCCTCGAGGCTTTCTGGGCAGTGATATTCGAACGACACGGGCACCAGGCGCGTGTTGACGCTGTTAATGTCCTTCAAAGATACACCTCTACGCTCCTCCGACCCTCTCCTTCCGTTCGAAGGCCTCAATCAGGCGTTCGGGCGTCACCGGTAGCTCGTAGAACCTCAGGCCTACGGCGTTGTGGATGGCGTTGATCACAGCTGCCGCGACCGGATTGTAGGCACCTTCGCCTATCCCCTTGGCGCCGAAGGGCCCCGTGGGCTCGTAGGTGTGCGCGAAGAACGTTTGGAAGTCCCCGATGCGGGGGAGGTCGGGCGCCGTGGGCAGCTTGTAGTCCACCAGCATCCCCCCGTTCATGAGATCACCCGTGAGCTCGTCATACGGCGTGTCCTCCAGTACGGCCATGCTCCAGCCCATGGCGAAGCCTCCCTGCAGCTGCCCCTCGGCCATCTGAGGGTTGATTACGGTTCCTACGTCCGCTGCGGCTACGACCTTCAAAGGTCGGACCGTCCCCGTCTCCGTGTCCACCTCGACCTTCACGAAACACGTCACGAAGTGAGGGGGGCCGGAGGTGGGCCTGTAGCTGTCGATGGCCGCCACCGTGCCCCAGTTCTTCTGCCGAGCATAGGAGGCGACCTCGCCGACGGTGGCCCTCTTGTCTGGGAAGGACTCGGCCAGGATCACACCTTGACCCAGCTTTTCGTCCGGGACAATCTTTAGCGTGCTCTGGTTGGCGTCCAACATCTTCGAGGCGTAGACCAGGAGCTTTTCTCTGGCTTGAAGCGCCACCTTAAGGACGGCACCGCCGCCGGCGTAGACGCCGCGAGAAGCGTGCGTGGCGACATCGTAAATGGTAGTCTGAGAATCGCTTTGCACGATGGTCACATTGTCAAGAGGTACGCCCAGCGCCTCGGCGGCGATCTTGGCCAGCGCCCTGTAAGTCCCTCCGCCGTGGTCTACCAGCGCCGTCACTATGTCGACCGTGCCATCCTCGTTTATCTTTACCATGGCACCGGAATAGTCTATGACCGCGCCGGAGACAGGCGATCCTGCGCTGGAAGTGTGGAAGCCCCTTGCCATGCCTATCCCCTCCCTAAGGACTCCCCTCTTCGACTCCGGCACTCCCCTTCCCTTCCAGCCGATCATTTCGGCGCCCTTCACCAGCATCTCTTCTACCCCGCAGCTCCGAATTATCGTCTTGACGGTTATCCCCTGCCCGTAGAAGACATCTCCCTCGCCGACGTAGTTCTTCAACTTAAGTTCCAACGGGTCCATGCCCAGCTTGTCCGCCAGCTCGTCCATGAACGTCTCCACCATCCATGATGTCTGGGGGTTTCCGTAGCCCCTCATGGCGCACGATGGGACCTTGTTGGTGTACACAGCCCGGCCGTCGTATCTGAAGTTTCTCCACTTGTAATATGAGGCCCACCAGCCGAAGACGGTGCTCAGGATAGGATACGCCTGGACCTGATGGGCCCCAATGTCCATGACCATCTCCAGGGTCGAGGCCGTGAGCGTGCCATCCTTCTTCGCACCCACCCTGAGCTTGAAGTTCATCGAAAAGGAGGCATGGTCGCGCATGTCCTCCTCCCTGGTGTACACGATCTTGACGGGCCTTTTGGCCTTGATCGCCATCGCCGCGGCGATGGGCACGAGGATGTTCGTGTGAATGCTGGAGCCGAAGCTGCCTCCCAGGGTAGGCTTTTTCACGTTGATCTTGTTCATGGGAACGCCGAAGATCTGGTGAATCAAGATCCTGGTGTTGTGGATGGTCTGGGTGGTGGCCCAGATCGTGAGGATGCCGCTCGACTCTGGGATGACGAGCGCCGCCTTGGTTTCGAGCTGAGAATGATACCTCCTGCTGGACCGATACTCCCTCTCAAGGATGACGTCCGCCCTAGAGAAACCCTCGTCGCAGTCGCCATTCTCTATCTTCATCGCGCAGGCGACGTTCTTTTCGATGGTCAGAAGCTTGTCCGCCAGCAGTATCTTCTCGTGCACCAGACGCTTGCCCGACATGGCCTCTTCCGTGTCCATCACCGGCTTCAGCACTTCGTAATCTATCTTGATCATTTCGGCGGCCCGTTGGGCCGCCTCCTCCGACTCCGCTGCAACGACGGCGATGGGCTCGCCGACATAGTTGGGTTCGTCGGTAAGAACCCTCCAGTCCTTGTAAGTCGTCTCCTCCGTGCTGGCAAGCCGCGGGTTGAACTGCTGTCGCGGCACGTCCTTGTAGGTCAGACACACGGCCCCAGCTTTCTCGGCGTCCGACGTGTCTATGGACCTCACCTTGGCTCTGGGATATGAACTTCTGACGATTCGCCCGTACAGCATGTGGGGAGCTTTCATGTCGGCTGCGAACTCGCTGCTCCCCAATGCCTTGGGGACGGAGTCGAGCGGCCCAATATCCTTCCCAATTACATGAAAAGGCTCCCTCATTTGCCGGATTGAATTGTCATTCGAATCATATATACATTTGAGACGCCTTGGGAGCCATGCGGTCCGCGTTGATGTTGGACCTGCATGGCAGTTCAAAGAACGTGCGGCGTGAGATGCGGGGCAGTGGCTGACGGCCATCACTGAAGCCAGACGTCGCTCAGAGCTGGATTGAGCAGCTACTTCACGGTGGGGCCCATGCCTTTGGCCTTTGAAGGGTTCATGCTTCGTCTGGTCCGATCGGTTGACTTTGGCTGAATCGTTGGGAGGATTCTAAGCGATGTTCTAATAGCCGGTCGCGTCAGGCCAAACAAATTCGAACGACCGTGCCGGCCCTTCTGACGTGGTTCCTCTGGGTTCAATCCTGCCTGTCCGCCGTCGAGGGCGGCTGGCATCCCACTGCGCTTCGTCATCGGTGGCCGCCGGGCTTGGAATTTCAAAAGAAGAGTGTGATTTAGAACGTCAGCAAAAACGTCAGTCGTGTATGCTCAGGGCGAGGCGGATTCGACCATCGTGAAGGTGGAGGGTCTTTCCAAGAGCTACGGGAAGTTCAAGGCGGTGGACAACATCAGCTTCGGAGTCAAGGAGGGAGAGATCTTCGGCTTCCTCGGCCCGAACGGTGCTGGGAAGACCACCACCATCAACATGCTCACGACCCTGATCAGACCCTCCTCGGGAGACGCCACTGTCTGCGGCTACGACATCAGGAAGGACGCGAATGAGGTCCGAAGGAGCGTCGGGGTGGTTCCGCAGGAGTACACGGCCGACGAAGACATGACCGGCCTGAATAACATACTGCTCTGCGCAGACCTCTACGGGATGCCAAGGAGCGATTCCAGGGAACACGCCGCCGAGCTCCTCGAGCTGGTGGAGCTGCAGGACGCCGCTCACAAGAAGGTGAGCACCTACTCGGGCGGGATGCGCAGGCGGCTGGAGCTCGCCTGCGGCCTCATAAACTACCCCAGGGCCCTCTTCCTCGACGAGCCTACCCTCGGCTTGGACGTCCAGACCCGCGCTGCAGTCTGGAAATACATCAAGAGCCTGAAGGAAGAGTACCACATGACTCTTTTCGTGACGACTCATTATCTTGAGGAGGCCGATTCTCTCTGTGATAGGATCGCTATCATCGATCATGGCCACATCATCAGGATCGGGACCCCCGATGAACTGAAAGCGAGCGTCGGTGGAGACATAATCGTGGTAGGCATCGAGGGGGCCGCGCCTGACATATCGTCCGACCTCGCCCAGGTGGTCTCTGTCAAAGAGGTCAAGCGTAACGGGAACGAATACCGCATCAAGGCCGAGCTCGGCGAGCAAGCCTCCCCACAGATAATGGACCTCGTACGGTCGAAAGGGCTGCACGTAACGAAGATTTCGCTGACCAAGCCCACCCTGGACGAAGCATACCTGGAGTTCACGGGCCGAAGCCTCAGGGAAGAGGAAGGGAACAAGTGGGAGGCACGCTCCCAGCGGCGGACGATGGGGAAGGCCAGGTCTTAGAGGTAAGATTGCTTTGGTAGAATCTGAGAATGGAAAAGTCGAGGAGGCCTCGGGAGACTACGCGCAGACGGAGGTTCAGTCCCGCGCCGCTGCGGGTGTCAGAGAGAAGAAGTTCAGGGCGGCTCCGAAGCTGGACCGGAGCCGCATTCATGGCCTCTGGTCGCTGACGAACAGGGACCTAAGGAAGTGGTACACGAACCCCGTGCAGCTCTTCGCTTCTATGATCCAGCCTGTCGTCTGGCTGGTCCTCTTCGGCAAGGCCCTCAACTTCGGAAAGTTCATAGCGAGCGCAGGCGGCTCTCAGGCTGCGCAGAACGAGATCCTCCTAGGCTTCTTCGGCACCACCAGCTACTTCTCTTACCTGGCCTGCGGCATGCTGGCCTTCGTGATACTGTTCACTGCGGCTTTCAGCGGGCTCTCCGTCGTGTTCGACCGCAGGTTCGGCTTCCTAAACAAGGCACTGAGCACGCCCGTGGCTCGAGGCACCATCATAATGAGCAAAGTCCTCCAGAGCGTCGGAAGGTCAATGGCCCAAGCTGCGGTGATTCTAGTCATAGCCGTGGTCCTTGGTATGGACACTTCGCACCTATCCATCCTCGGCATCATAGCCGCCTTCACCATCCTCTTCCTCATGTCCATGGGGCTTTCTTCACTCTTCGTAATGTTCGCGCTGAGATCGGGCGACTGGCAGACCCAGATAGCCATAATCAACCTGATCAACCTCCCCCTCCTATTCGCCAGCAACGCTCTCTTCCCGGCAAAGGAGATGCCCACCTGGCTTCAGGGAGTGGTGAACGTCAACCCGGTAAGCTACGCCAACGACGCCGTCAGGTCCTTGTTGCTCGGATCGACGGCCAACTACGGCCTCGCCGTCGACTTCGTCTACCTCTTTGGGTTCGCCGCGGCGCTCTCCGCCATCGGGATAGTCCTGTCATGGAGATTTCTGGCGAAATGACGTGGTCGAAACCCTTGCCGACCGCATGACTTCAGCGGAACCCTCGGACGTGGCTTCGCCCGAGACGCCGTATCCCGCCAACGGGACTAGGCTAACTTCAGGATGAGATAACGCCGCTCTGCGTACCCCAAGGCTTATATTTCCCTCAGCCAAGCTCTTCAAGCTGAAGAGTTTGACTGCAGCAACGAGCTTAGCAACATCGACGGGATGGAAGTCAACTATGGCCACGTCCGGCTGAAGGACCGGTCGGCAGCCAAACTCCCTTTGTGAACACCTGACCGCATTCATTCTCTGTTTGGCTGTCAACTGGCAAACCTTCCTCTTGAAAGGGAGTGGTCTTGTGTTGGCCTCGATCAGGATATTCGTACGTGGGAAGAACGCATGGCTAGGCCACTCGTTGTCTATTCTCGCTTCGACGGAGGGGATGCTATGACGTCGTTTTCAAGAGCTCTCGCTCCAGCCACGTCAGCCAACCTAGGTTCTGGCTTCGACGTGTTGGGCGTAGCCCTGGACTGCCTCCATGACGTCGTAGGCGTGGAGGTCGTCAGCGGCGAAGGAGTGCGCATCGAGGCCACCGGAAAGGGCTCGCGCTCGGTCCCAATCGATCCGGGTCGGAATACGGCCGGAGTTGTTGCGAAGGAGCTCCTGGCGGCATCGCGGGAGAGGCGCGGGCTCAAGCTGACCATAGAGAAGGGGATAGCTCCCGGAAGCGGGCTCGGTAGCAGCGCGGCGAGCGCGGCCGCGGCCGCCGTGGCGGTGAATGAATCTCTCGGCCTAGGCCTGTCACTGATGGAGCTGGTGCCCGTGGCCGCAAGAGGGGAAGTCGCGTCGGCAGGCGCACCACACGCCGACAACGTAGCCCCTGCCCTGTTGGGTTATTTCACCTTAGTGAGGTCGTACGATCCAATCGACGTAGTGCAGCTCCCCTCGCGTGGTGTCGTGGAGTTTGTAGTTCTCATCCCGTCGATTGGAAAGAAGGACACGGCTGCCATGAGAGCCGTCCTCCCCAGAAGCATCGAGCTGTCACAGCTCGTCTATAACGTTGGACGGGTCGCTTCTCTCGTGGCGGGCATCGTCACGGGTGACTTGGAGCTGATGGGAAAGGGCATGTCCGACGCCGTCATCGAAAGCGCGCGGTCCCACTTCTACCCAGGGTTGCAGGACGCGAAAGAAGAGGTCCTTCGGTCGGGAGCAAAGGGGGTGGCCCTGAGCGGTGCGGGCCCCTCATTGATAGTGCTGGTTGGAAGCGGCCAGAAGAGCAAGGACGCAGTTGCTTCGGCTGGTATCGCTGCCTTCGCGCGCCATGGAATCTCTTGCGAGGCCCTAGTGACCCGGCCAGGGCCAGGAGCCAGGCTGATCAGGGGAGACCCTGCTTGATCTTGAAGTGCGTCACCTGCGGCCACGAGCAGGACGCCGATGCCGTCGCGTACCGATGCCCCAAGTGCGGCGACCCGCTGGAAATCAGGCTCGACACTGAGAGGATCAGGGAGGTCGCCCGAAGCTCCTGGCGCGAGCGTCCCATCTCGGTCTGGCGGTATAGGGAGGCGCTGCCAATCCATGACGAAACAAAGATAGTCTCGCTGGCCGAAGGGGGCACAGCCCTTCACAGGTGCGAACGGCTGGGAGAGAAGCTGGGCCTGCGGTCACTCTTCGTGAAGAACGAAGGGGAGAACCCGACGGGCTCCTTCAAGGACAGGGGAATGACCGTCGGGGTGACCAGGGCGGTCGAGATGGGCGTCAAGACCCTTATTTGTGCCTCCACTGGAAACACATCAGCTTCTCTGGCGGCCTATTCTGCAAAGGCCGGAGTGCGCTGCGTAGTCCTCGTTCCTTCGGGCAACGTGGCGCTGGGGAAGATGGCCCAGGCCGTCATTCACGGTGCCCAGATACTACAGGTCAGGGGGAGCTTCGACGATGCCATGGGCCTTGTGCAGGAGCTGTCTCTCCGACACACTGAAATCTACCTCCTGAACTCGATAAACCCGTTCAGGATCGAAGGCCAGAAGACAGCTGCCTTTGAGATTTGCGACCAGCTGGACCCGGCGTCGCCGGACAGCGTATTCCTTCCAGTCGGAAACGCGGGGAACATTACAGCCTACTGGAAGGGCTTCAACGAACTGGTTGACCTGGGCTTCACGCAGTCCCTGCCAAGAATGATGGGGATACAGGCGGAGGGGGCTTCGCCCATCGTGCGCGCCATCAGAGAGGGCAGAGAGGAGATAGTTCCCGAGCCGAGGCCCGAAACTGTGGCGACTGCGATCAGGATTGGGTCACCGGTCAATTGGAAGAGGGCGATGAGGGCCATCAGGGATTCAGGAGGGGCGGCGGAAGCCGTCTCAGACGGCGAGATACTGGAGGCGCAGAAGCTCCTCGCAAGGCTCGAAGGGATATTCGTGGAGCCGGCTAGCGCTTCCTCCATCGCGGGGCTGGCCAGGTTGGTAGGCGACGGCAAGGTGGATCGAAACGAAAACATCGTCTGCGTTGCAACGGGCCACGGCCTAAAGGACCCGGGCGCCGTCTCCGGGATGTCGAGTCCGCTGGTGATGGATGCCTCGATGGAGTCCATCGAACGATGCCTCGGCCTCTTCGAAGCATCGAAGGCGCCTGTTTCTCAGGGAGGGAAGTGAGCTGAGGATCGTACTGCTCGGCTTCGGCGTGGTCAACCAGAGCCTCGTGAAGATGCTGGTGACGAGGAAGGAGGAGCTGCTCGACCTCCATGGCTTCCGCCCGCGGATTGTCGCCGTCGTCGACCGCGGAGGCGCCGCCGTGAACCCAAAGGGGTTAGATCTTGCGACCCTCCTCAGGAGCAAGGCGGAGGAGGGAACAGTGGCGGCCGTTCCGGGCTTCGGTCACCCTTCCCTAGGCCCGATGGAGGTGATACGAGACGTAGCCGCCGAGGCTGTCGTGGAGGCCACGCCCACCGACTTGCGTAGCGGTGAGCCGGCCATTTCTCACATCAAGGCGGCCTTCATGGCCCGGAGGCACGTGGTGACTTCCAACAAGGGACCTCTGGCGCTGGCTCTGCCGACTCTGGAGGGGCTGGCCAAATTCAACCACGTATCCCTGAGATTCAGCGGCACGGTGGGGGGAGGGACCCCGGTGCTGGAGATCGGGAGGTTCCTCCAGGGCGACAGGGTGCTGGCGATAAGGGGCATCCTCAACGGCACCACGAATTACGTTCTCACCGAGATGGACGAGAGGGGCATCTCCTTCGATGAAGCTCTAGCCGGGGCGCAAGAGCTGGGCTATGCCGAGGCGGACCCTTCCGGTGATGTGGATGGAGTGGACTCGGCCGCGAAGCTTGTGATCCTCGCCAACTGGACGATGAAGAGGAAGTGCACATTGAAGGACGTCGACGTGACTGGCATTCGCGGGGTCACCTTGGATGACATGCGCCGCGCCAGGGCCGCCGGCCGCACCATCAAGCTCTTGGCTACCATAGACGGCGGGTTGAAGGTCCGGCCTACGGAGATGGACAGGCAGAACCCGCTTGCCGTCAGCGGCGTGCTGAACGCCGTGACCTTCGTGTCGGAGTTCGCCGGCGAGGAGACCATAGTGGGAAGGGGCGCTGGAGGCCCCGAGACCGCCAGCGCCATCCTCAGGGACCTCATCGAAGTGAAGCAGACCCTTGCCGAAACGACCTCCGCCTTGAGCTGAGAGTTGAGTAAGATGAAGTACATCATGAAGTTCGGTGGAACCGCCGTCGCGACCGGCCCTAGGATACGGAAGGTAGCCAAACTTATCCAGACCTACAGGACCCAGGGCCATCAGGTCGTCGCCGTGGTTTCAGCGCTGGACGGAGTCACCGAGGACCTCGTGATGGCGGCTGAGCGATGCCAGGAGGGCGACGGCCCTTTCATAGAAGAGTTCAGGAACGGGATCCTCTCCAAGCACCTGGGAGTGGCCGAGGGTGCCGTCGCGGACCGCCGGTCCCTGGACGAGATCAAGGTTGACATCACGACGAAGGTGGCCGACCTGCACAAGGTGCTGACGGGAGTGGCCTACGTGCGAGAGGTGTCCCCCAGGTCGAAGGACAACATCCTCTCGTTCGGCGAAAGGCTCTCCACTCCCATAGTCGCGGCAGCCCTGAGCTCCTTGGGCGTGCCAGCTAGGTCCCTTACTGGGGGTGAGGCGGGGATTCTCACGGATTCGAACTTCGGGGAGGCGCATCCGCTGAAGGGTGTGACCTACGCTGAGGTCGAACGTAAGGTCTCCTCGCTCCTGGCGGAAGGCGTGGTTCCGGTCGTCGCCGGGTTCATCGGCGAATCCCAGGAAGGCGCCATCACCACCCTGGGAAGGGGTGGCTCGGACTACACGGCCACGCTGATAGGGGCCGCCGTATCGGCCGATGAAGTTTGGATTTGGACCGATGTGGATGGGCTGATGACGTGTGACCCGAGGATCATGCCTGATTCGGCCGTCCTGCAGGAGCTGTCCTTCCAGGAAGCCGTCGAGATGATCGTCTTCGGGGCCAAGGCGATGCACCCGCGGGCGCTGGAACCGGCGCTGGAAGCCGGTATCCCCGTCAGAATAAGGAACGTTTTCAACCCGAAGAACCCGGGGACGCTCATAGTCAAGGATCAGAAGGTTAGGGCCCACAGCCCCGTCAAGGCCATGACCGTCGCCAGGAACGTGGGGGTCGTGACCGTCAGCGGGGCGGGCATCGTTGGCGTCCCCGGGACCGCAGCGAAAGTGTTCGAGATCCTGGGCAGGAATGGGATCAACATCATGATGATTTCACAGAGTGTGTCAGAAGCCAACATCTCTTTCGTGATCAGGGACAGCGTGCTCGAGAAAGCTGTCAGCGCTCTCGAGATATCGCTCCTCGGGAGCGGTCTGATTCGCGAAGTGACCTCTGAAGATGGCGTCTGCGTAGTCTCCGTGGTGGGAGCCGGGGTTAAGGACACCCCAGGCGTAGCGGCTAGGGTGTTCTCGGCCGTCGCCAAGAAGGGGGTCAACGTGAGGATGATAGCCCAGGGCTCTTCGGAGATGGGCTTCTCACTCGTCGTCAAGGAGTCCGACAGCACGTCTTCGATACAGGCCATCCACGCCGAGTTCGATCTCGCCAGGGCCGAGCGATAGAGACTTCCCTTGCCGACCGAGTCGCCGTCCCGATGGACGGGGTACCCCATATCTCTTGCAAGCTTGGATTTCGCTATCCCAGACCGGGGGCTCCCTCCCTCTATTCTGGATGCGCGTGCGGATGAGAGTGGGACAGGGGGCCATGCCTGTGCGCATGCTCGTGAATGAGATTGGCTCTCAGGAGAAGGTCAGTGTCTTCAAGGAGCTCCTCCGTCTGACCTTGGGCGACCATCCTGTGCTGCTCGTCGAGGATTATGCAGCGGTTGGAGGTCTCGTAGGCTAGCTCCAGGTCATGCGTAGCCGTCACGATGGTCTTGCCTCCCTGATTCAGCTCCCTGAGGAAGTCCTGTAGCCAAACGCGAGTGCGGGGGTCGAGGTCCGCGCTGGGCTCGTCCAGCAGGAGGACGTCGGGAGCCGATGAGAGGACGGCCGCAATAGCCACCTTTCTCTTTTCACCTTGGCTCAACGCCTGAGGGCTCCTGTCTTTGAGGCTCAATATCCCCAGGAGCGAGAGGACGTCGTCTACACGCCTCTGCGCTTCGCCCTGGTCCAACTCTAGCTGGAAAGGAGCGAAGGACACCTCCTCCCAGACCACGGGCGAGAAGAGCTGAGAATCGGCGTCCTGGAACACCATCCCCACCTTACGTCTGAAATAGCGGGCATACTCACTTCTGTTCAGCTCCATTCCTCCTTCGGTCAGAGGAGACCCGAAGGCTTTGATGGTCCCCCGCGAGGGGAAGATCAGAGCGTCCATCAGCTTGAGGAGCGTCGATTTCCCAGATCCGTTCGCTCCCAGTATGGAGATGGAGTCCCCCTGCTTGACTTCCATGGAGACGTTCCTGAGCGCGGGACGGCCTCCGGCATAGTCATAGCAGACACCGTCGAGCCGGTAGACGGGCTCTCCTTCTTGGGCCATGTCATATCACCGCGACGTTGCGAATTGTCAGGAGGATGAGTGCGATCATGATGAGGAAGCCTAGAAATGCCCAGTCGAACGGCTCGGATCGGAAGGCCGTGGCCTTCCTCACCCTGCCGTCGTAACCCCGGGAGATCATGGCCAGGTTGACAAGTTCGCTCATGTTCATCGAGCGACGGAACAGAACTCCGATGATGGAGCCCAGCCGCTTCCTCATGTCCCCGGTCCGCTCGGGCCTCAGCATCCTGCTCTTCATCGCCAAGGACATATCCTGTGCGATTCCGACGAGGACGAAGACGTATCTGTAGGTCATCCCGAGTACCATGACGAAGGCCCTGGGGACCTTCAGGCTTTCGAGCGAGGCCAGCAGGTCAGTCCAGGGGGTCGTCATAGCCAGAAGCACGACGAGCGATACGGCAGCGCCAGTCCTCATGACGAAGAGGATCGCGCCGGTCACACCTTGGACCGTCAACGCTATCGTCCAGGGGGACACCAGTGGGCCCAGAACCTGCCCCCTTGTCAAAAGCACAAGAAGAGGCTTCCCCGGGACTACGAAGCTGAACATGGCTGGCGCTGCGATGACCAAGGTGAACAGTGGAACGAAGAGCCAGACCCTCTTCAGATAGTAACCGAGCCTTACGCTCGAGGCGACCGCCAGGAGCAAGGTGACGGCGATGACGGCCAGCACCCATTCCACGCGGGTGACGAAGATGACGCACACGAGGAGGGCCAGCATTCCCACGAGCTTGAAGCGCGGATCGACGGACTGCAGCAGCCCTTCCGCCCTTGCGTATCCTTCCGAATAGCTGGACTCACTGAAGAAACTGGCGAAGGCTCCTATCATCCAGTCTAGAGTGCTCTTCTTGCCTGGGCCGGAGGCGGTGGAGGGTGGACAGGGACCGGTGGCTGATCCCTGCTTCAACCATTCAGGAATCGCGTTGGGCCCCCTCCCCCTTAGAGCGGATCCTGTACCACCCAAACAAAAGGAGGCCGAGGACGGATGTGCCCACGGCGGCCGAGAGCACGTATGCCAGGCTCAGCGACGTGAAGCTGGCAAGCCCCGGCAGGCTGTAGCCCGCCATAGGAGCGCTATACAGTCCCTCCATGCCCGTGAGCCCAGCAGGAGCGAACCTGACCAGAGACTCCAGCTTGCTAGCCCCCCATTCGGCGAAGGCCTCGCCCGGGGCGAGGAGGCCCAGAGGGACCAGCACCACCAGCGCGCCCAGGAGGATCCAAAGCCTCCTGGTCCAGGAACGGCCATCGGACGATGTCATCCCCTCCACCTTCGCGACGGGCACGCTGGCTGAAAGGCTCGGGATGCTCCTCGTGATGCTGGGGGCCAGCAGGGAAGGGTCGGACCGTAACAGATAGGACACTAGGAAACCAGTCGCCGCCGCGTCGACTAACCCGAAGATGAGCCCGTACGATATGAACATGGCAGGAATGGTCACCGACAGCGGGAAGGGAGCATACAGTGGAGTGCCGTCCGCGGTGTGGTACAGCAAGGGCTGGAGTCCGAGCTCCACAGCACAACAGAAGGCGGCGGCGTTCAGGCCGATATATGCGGATGCGGCCGCAGCCAGCCAACGGCGGCGAGAGAGGAGAGGTGCGCGCGCAGCCAGCACCCTGTAGACAAAGTAGCTGACGAAGGACATTACGAGGCCCATGTTGAAAGAGTTAGCTGCGAATGTCGTTATCCCCCCGTCACCGAACAGGAGCGCCTGAATCAACAACGCGCCAGTGACCCCTAGGAAGCCGCACCACGGGCCCAGGGTCAGGGCCAGGATGGCCGCGCCCACTGCATGGCCCGTCGTCCCGCCGGGGGCGGGGAAGTTGAACATCATGATGATGAACGAGAAGGCCACGCCGAAGGCGAGCCATGGTATCTGCCTGGTCTTGAGGCTCCCTTCGACCTTCCTGGACGCGAGGAACCACAAGGGAATCATGATGACGAAGAAGAAGACGCACGTAAGTGGTCCAAGGTATCCGTCGGGAATGTGCACGACCCATGCGAGGCGCTGCGACGGTATTAAAATCTTTGTCGTTGGTAATACTAATCTAGTTTATAGCTTGCTTGAGTAATACCGGAGGCAGATTGATGCACCCAAGAGGAGGTGTGGCCAGAGTGAGCCTGTCACTTCCACCCGAGCTATTGTCCAAGTTCGACGAGGCGGCGACCAGGGCTGGCTTCAAGGATCGCTCGAAGGCCCTGCAGGCGACGATGCGAGACTTCATAACGGAGCAGGCGCAGACTCTACGAGACGACAGCCCGATCACCGGTTCGCTCTTGGTCCTTTATGACCACGAAACGAGGGGGATTGATGCGGCGCTGACGGACTTGGAGCACCATAGTATGAGGCTAATCACCTCTTCCATACACGTACACATGGATTCCAAGCGATGTCTGAAGATAATAGTCCTCCGTGGGCGGTTCGGGGAGATGAAAGTCTTAGAACGAAACCTCAGGAATTTGAGGGGCGTGCTTCAGCTCAGAGTATCCTTCCTCAAGACGGAATCCGATTGACCTGCAGAAGCGGACCTTTAGCCCTATATCTCTGCTTGAGCGCCTTGAGAGCAGACTGCCGCTAGCAGCTTTCGCGAAGCCAGGCCGGCAAAGGACGCCCTCAGCGGACGAAGAGCGCGTTGCATACCTGAATGCTCCTACTAGGAGGGCTATCCGAGAAGGATCCCCCAGTTCCCCTAGGAGCCTGGTCCGTTCAGGAACGGCGCAATCCTCCCTATGAGGGATTCCTTGGGAGCGGCGCCGACTATTCTGTCCACTACGTTCCCGCTCTGCGATATCAGTATAGTCGGGATCCCCTCTATTCCGAAGCGGTACGAGGTCCTGGGGTTCTCGTCCACGTTCATCTTCCCCAGGACGAGCTTTCCTGCGTTTTCCTTCGCGATCTCCTCCAAGATGGGTGAAACCCAACGGCAGGGACCGCACCATGGCGCCCAGAAATCGACCAGCATCAGCTTCTGACTGCTCAACGTCTTGTCGAAGTTGGCGTCGGTCAGCTCCACGATATTGTTTGAAGTCCCCTCCTTTGCCTGCGAATTCTCCTTCTCCCACTGCTTCCTCCTCTTATCAAGGAGCGCAGCGATGTCATCTTCAGCTTCACTGTTCATTTAAGCCCGCCGCGGAGCTCGATGGTGTCTATTCCCGGCCTAAAAAAGTTGCCGGGATTTTATCCTTACATCCGCACCTCTGGCCGCCGTCTCTGACAATCTTTAACCGTAGGTGCCATCCTTGAAGGGCCAGAGGGTCCTTGCAGCTCATCCGCAGAGGACCGGCGTTCCTCACCGTGTGGGCGTTCCGAGTGGTCGCCCTCCTGGCCCTACTGTATTCGCTATACCTTATTCCTCGCCAACAGTTCTGGATCTCGCCCCTTGGCGGTACCAGCCCCTTCTCGGTGGGCTCAGCCAGCGTCCTCTACCTCCTGTCGCAGTATCAGTTCGCGCGCGAAGGCCGTGGAACAGGGGACTCAATCATCCTCGGCGTCCTCTTCGCCAACGCCTTCCTCGAGGCTTACGAGATCATCTATCACTTCACCTTTCCGATATACTCCCTCCAGTTCCCGTTCCTCAAGGGAACCGATGTCAAGTTCCTCGTCGTCGAGCTTACCATGGTCATCCCGTTGTTGCTCGTCAGGAAGCATCTTTCCTTCAAGAGGGTCAGCGCTTGCGCACTCGCTGCGTTCATCCTCAGCATGCTTGTTTGGGTCCTCTTCGGCTTCCCGCAATACTTTGCGAGCGGCTTCTTCATTCCACCCGTCCTGCACACCGCCGACCCCTACCATGTGGCCCTCGCGCTCAACTACGGCTCCAAGATACTCCTGGCGGTATTCTTCGTGACGCTACTCAAGATTAGGAGGCCAGGTCGCGTCGCCTTCTGGAGAAGGAAGTCCAAGCCCCTGCCCGCCGAAGGCACCGCGAACGCCGCCTGAACTTTGCTGAAGGGTTTATAGCCCTCCGCGGGGAACGAATCCCCGATTGGGCATGGTCGTTCAGGTGAAGGAGATCATGGTCAAGAAGGTCACTTCGCTAGCAATCGAACGCAGCGTCCGGGAGGCAGCAGAGCTGATGAGTAGGGCCGACGTGGGCAGCATACTCGCCGTCGTCGACGAGAGGCCAGTGGGCATCGTGACCGAAAGGGACATCGTGCGGAAGATAGTCGCCGAGGGTGTGGACGCTTCGAAGATCCGCGTCGCCGAAGTCATGTCAACTCCGCTGGTCACCGTCGCTTCGACCGCCTCCATCGAAGAAGCTTGCGAGCAGATGACGACTTACAAGATACGTTATCTCCCCGTTGTGGAGGAGGACGACATAGTGGGCATCATCGCAGCAAGAGATATCGCCATGGCGTTGGCGAAGGAGCAGAACTTCGAGGACGTCAGGCTGAACGCTCTCGCCGGGGTGAAGTTGGGCGCGCTCCCTTCCCCTTACGACTGAAGGATCAGCCCATGGCGACGGTTCAACCTAGGAGGCGACGGCTTCGGATGTGCCTCTAAGGCTGGCAGAGAGTGCCTTCCAAGGGAGTCACTGCTGAGCGCTCGTTGCCGGTTACCCAAGTCATAATAAGCCTCTACGATATCGAAAACGTTCCAGGTGCCGTAGAGTTGGCAGAGTTCAGCAGGAAATGGAAAGCCTCGGAGGAGCCTGGCCTGAAGGACAGGCTCAGCGGGTTCTTCAGGTCGGACGGACCGCTCAAACCCAAGATAGAGACCGCCAGCAGGGGCCTCCAGTCTTACATAGCCTTGCTTGACTCGACCAGCAGCAAGCTGCGAGACCGAGACGCCGTCATCTTCTCCAAAGTGGTCCACTACATCCAAACCCGTGACGGTCAGCACGCTGCCGTCTACGCCAACGAGCTCGTGGAGCTCAGGAAGCTCGAAAGGCTCATCTCATCGGTGCAGGTAGCCTTCGAAGGCATCCTGCAGCGCCTGAAGACGGCCACGGATCTGGGCGACGTAGTGACCATACTGGCACCTGCCGAGGTCATCTTGAAGAACGTAAGGCCAGGGCTTCAAGGAGTCATCCCCGAGGCAGAGCGGGAGATATCTGAGGTCGGCGATCTCCTCAGTAGCGTCATCAGCGATGCCGGGATCGTAGGCGAATCCGGCGTCAACTTCGAAGCTGCCAACGAGGACGCCGAAAGGATCCTGAGGGAAGCAGAAGGGCTAGCCGAAGAAAGGATGAAGGACAAGTTACCCGAGGTCCCTCGTTTCAAGTACACCGAGGAACAGGGATACGGCCAGTAGTGCCAAGCGCTGTGGCCGCCTACCGCATGGAGCCTATAGCCAGCGGCGCCACTGGACCGCCCTCAAGGCACATATCAGTCGGGATGGTTGAACGGGAACACCCCTCGGGCTTCAAAGAGGTGGAGGACATGCAGCACGTCAGGCGGCCGAACGATGGAGGCTCATCGCTTCGTATCCTGCAGGTAAGCACCCCTCAAGTGGAGCCTTGACCCTTCGATAGTGGGGGCCCAGATGCCGGAAACCGGTAGGATCAGGGATTCTGTTGCTGGCGGACGCACCCAATCCGGAGGCCTTTGCATCTCCGATCAGCTCTTGATTATCCTTAGCGCCGTGGTCCTCATCTCGGACGTCCTTCAATTTGGAGCTGCCGCCAACGTCTTCGTCGTCATACATGCAATGTGTGTGATGCTTCCCCTGGCTTTGATTTGATTCGTTTGGTTTCTGACGGGAAGACGGTTCGCCATCGCATTGTTGGCCCTGCTGAGCCGGCTAGCATGTTACTAAGAACAACATAACAATATATACCCCTTTTAATAACTGGTTCTGTCGTGCCTATCGTTAGCCTTTCGTTCCCAGAGCAGATGATAAAGGAGATGGACGAAGTCCAGAAGTCGCTGGGCTTCACTGGCCGGTCCGAGCTCGTTAGGTCCGGCATCCGTCTGCTCCTTCAGGATGTCAGGGACAAGAGCTCCATAACGGGCAACGTGAGCGCCGTGGTCGTGCTCACCCACAACGAGGAGGACGAGGAGGCGGTGACGCGAATCAAGCACAAGTTCGACGGCATCGTGCGCACCCACATCCACAACAAGACCGCCAAGAAGAGATGCGTCGAGCTCTTCCTCTTGGAGGGAGCCGGCTCCTACGTGACCTCCATGACCAAGGAGTTTCAAAAGGAGGACGGCATACGCAGCGTTAGACTTCTGATCATCTGAACACGTGCAAGCGCTTCTTATTCAGTCATCACTGAGACAGAAACACTACGAGCTTCTTGAGGAGCATCACGACCAGAAGCATCGCCAATGCTACCAAGACGATGGCGCCCCCCGGAGCTGCGTTCGGCATCAGCAGCGAAAGGAGAAGCCCAAGGACCACCGCCGCCACGCCGAACACCGGGGAGATGAAGATGGTCTGCTTGAAGGAGCGGGCTACCTGCATGCTCGACAGGGCGGGCAGCACCAGGAGCGCCGATATGAGGAGGATCCCGACTATCGGGATCGAGACGACCACGGCTATCCCCGCAAGCACAGCGAGGAGGTAATCGTACTTCCAAGTCACGATGCCCGCCGCCTGAGCTTGCACTTCGTCGAACACGGTGTAGAGGAGCTCCTTGTAGAAGAAGATGAGGAAGGCGGCGGCCGCGATGGTCACGACGATGGCAGCGTAGATCTGCTGCCATGTCACCAGCAGGATGCTCCCGAAGAGCAGGCTGTTCAGGGCGAACCCGTAGTTCAGGGTGACGCTCGTGATGAATATCCCCGAAGCGAGGCCCAGCTCGAGGAAGACCGCCACGGCCGCGTCTCCTGCCAGCCTCCGGGAACGGATCACCTTGGTGATCATGATCGAGCCCATGACGACTATCGCGCCTCCTATCCAGTACGGGTTAAGGCCGGAGAGAGACGGGAAGAGGCTGCCCACCGCCAGGCCGATGGCTATGCCGCCATAGGCCGTATGGGCCAGCCCATCCCCTATCAGCGAAAGCCTCTTGAGTACGATGTAGACGCTCAGCATCGAGCTGAGGAGGGCGACCACGATTCCTATGATGAACGCCCGCTGCACAAAGCCGGCGGACAGGTAGCCGAGGAGGGAGCTAAGGATGCTCTCCATGCTCCACGACCTCTATGGGGTACCCGTAAGCCCTGGATAGTATCGAGCCCGCATCAAAGTCCTTCGTCTTCCCGTCGAAGTACAGCGTCCTGTTGACGCAGACTATCGTCTTCGCAAGCCTCGTCACCACTCCGATATCATGCAGCGAGAGGATCGTCGTGATTCCAAGGTCCTTGTTCAGATGCTCAAGTATGGAGTAGAACTCGCTCTTAGCATGAGCGTCCACCCCGCTGGTGGGCTCATCGAATATCAGCAACTGGGGGTCGCCAACCAGGGCCTTCGCCGTGAACACCCGCTGCAACTGTCCACCTGAGAGTTCGTTGATGCTCCTTCGTCTGAGGTCGCCGATGCCCAGGCGCTCCAGGGCCTGGGCCGCCTTGGCGTGATCCTCCGCGTCGAACCAAGGAAAGTGATTGGAGAGGGGAACTCTCCCCAAGAGCACGGTCTCGTAGACTGTCGCCGGGAAGTTCCAGTCCTTGGTATGAGGCGTCTGAGGCACGAACCCTACCTTCCTGAGGCTCTCAGCCGACACGGGAGCTCCGAAAAGCTTGACGTAGCCTGCAGTGGGCTTCACGAGCCCAACTATGACGCTGAGGAGAGTTGACTTGCCGGCGCCGTTCGGGCCGATGAGGCCGAGGAAGTCGCCTGCTTGTACCTTCAGGGAGATGTGTTCGAGGGCGACGATGTCTCCTGGGTACGTCACCTGAACGTCATGGAGTTCCACGACGGGCTGAGCGGAACCCTGAGCCAAGTTCTGCCGTCCGCCGTCATGAATCGATTCGGCGGACTTTACGCTTTCCATTTCCGGCTTCCCCTCTTTCAAGCCAATCAACCTCCCAAGTGGTTCAGAGCCAACGTTAGGACCAGCAGGTTCTGCGCCATCAGGGTCAGGTAGGTCTGCCCTTGCGCCTGCTCTTGGGGCGTGAGACCCTCTATCGGGTTCATCGGGACAAGCGTGGCGTTGGTCTGGCTCGCTATCGCTTCGGGCACGGCCGCGTTCTCAAGCGATTCGTAGCCGACGTAGAGTAGGTGGTTCTGGTTTATCGCGTTGACGACGTTGGTGATGTCAGCAGCAGTGGGCTCCTCTTCGAAGGGACCGAAGACCGGAATCTGCGTCAAGTTGTACTGCTGGGCCAGGTAGCCGAAGGCCGTGTGGAAGGTGACGAAGTCCCTCGTAGCGAGGTTCGAGCTGGCCAAGCTCTTGAACTGCTGGTCCAACGATTCGAGCTTCGCGTCGTATGTGTTGGCGTTGGCCGTGAAGTAGGCCGCGTCAGAGGAGTCCGCCTTGATGAGCCCTTTCAATATGTTCTGAACCATGGTCATCGCATCGACCGGATCGAGCCAGATGTGGGGGTCGATGGCCCGATTGGCCACCTGGAACTGCGGCGGGACCGTTATGAGGGTGACGTTCTGGCTGCAGTCCACCACCACAAGGTTTGGATTGTCGGCAGCGGCTATCGCCTGCTGCGCCCAAGGCTCCAGGCCTGCCCCGTTCAGTATGAGGACGTTCGCCGACGCAATGGCCTCTATGGCTGCCGAGGTCGGCTCGAAATCGTGGATGTCCTCTGTTACGGGAACCAGGAGCGAAACGCTGACCTTGACACCTCCGACGTTCAGGGCCCAGTCTTGGAGGGGGAAGAAGGAGGCCAGGACCTTGAGCGTGGGGGTATTGGAACTGGGGCCGGGGGACGACGTCGAGCCTCTCGTATAGACTAACACGTATGCTCCGAACGTCGCGGTCATTATCAAAAGGATGACGATAACCGCCCACAGGCGTCCGGTCCTGGCTTCTCCTGTGCCCTCTGCTCCCATCATACTCGACTCGTCCTGACGTTCTAATAACTATTACTAAGTCATTATTAAAGATGGCTCCTGACTTCAACGTATGTTATTAAAGCAGATGCAGTCTGAATGGATGCTGATGTCCAGCAGGATCGATTTGTCCCGGGAGAGGCACGGAGCATCGCGTCGGATTGTGGTCCCACTCCCTTCATCGCGTCTAGGGCGCTTCAGGACTCTCTGCGGACGGCGCCGGCCTCGACCTCTTGGGCGCGAAGAATCAATTGTCCAAAGGTGTGCCCCGTACTGTTGAGGCGTAGCCGGCAGGACCAGAACCAGATTTGATTCTGGTTCAGGGCTTGGCTGACCGGAACGGTGGGACCTTTATCCCCGCACTCATGATAGTCTTGGCGTGCGCTTCAAGTCTCAAGTGATATCTTGCCGTGTCGTTACCCATCGAAGCATCAGATGATATCTTCACATCAGAGTATGCCTTGTAGTTCCACTTTGAGCCGGCCAAACGTCAGTCCCGCTTAGAAGCGGATACACGTCCACCCGGGCCCCTCAGGTGACGACAGGCAGACTCACGTAAGGAGGAAACCAACTCTGTCTCCATGGCCGTCAGTTGGTCCCAGATGCCTGTGAGGTCATACGGGAATGGCCCCAATGAGGTGTCCAATCAGGTAGCCCACGAACCCGGCTGATAGTCCGATTAACGTCATCTCTAAGCCGCTCCACCATATAGAGCCCACCGTCGTTTTCGCTTCGTATGCACCGATGAAAAAGAGCACCGCCCCACCAAGAATCGCTGACGCGATCGCCCCGGAAGATATCGTCGCTGCCGTAACGAAGAAGAACGGAATCAACGGTATGATCGAGCCGAAAACAGTGGAGGCCAGCACGACTGCGAAGCTGCGCCTGGCCGCGCCCTTGTCGACCGGAGCGAGCTTATGTTCGAAGGACATCATGACTTCTAGCATCGCTTTAGGGTTCGACGCGATGTGGTCGGCCACGTCATCGATGTCTTTGCCTTCGTAACCCCATCCTTTCAAGATATCTCGGACCTCCTCAAGCTCAGAGGCGGGAACCTCTTTCATCTCAAGCAGCTCCCGAGAGACTTTCTTCATATAGTGCCGACGCCTGGCTTCAGTAGAAGTGTAGGCGGCAGCGCCCATCGAAATCGATTCGGCGCAAAGAGCTGCGAGAGCCGCAGCGTAGACTATCCTCACATCGCTCGTCGCCGCGGAAACCCCCAATAGGACGCCTAGCAGGGCGACAAGCCCGTCCTGGCTCCCTAGGATGAACTCCGACAGATACGGGTGCGAAGAATTAAACTCAAGCGATGGTTCCGATTTGGCCGTCTCTCTTCCCCCCAGCTACGATTGGAAAACACGAAGAACGAAATCTGATTGATCGACCGGCAGGGCGCTTGTCCGTGTGGCCATAATTCAGGGAGTGGACCGCGCTCGCTTTTAGGAGTTGCTCCGCCACATCCATAAAGCCTATATCTCCCGCCTCGTCTCTGCGAGGAGGATAGCTAATGTTGTTCGCACCGTTGCTGTTGCAGGGTTCGGAATGGCTGGTAGTGGTCGTCATCGTGGTCGTCCTGATCTTCGGCG
>Ga0187881_10001655_pt1 | contig 22914 bp, 23 predicted proteins | sample June2016WEW_19_1_2_FD_133017 | JGI IMG/M metagenome (GOLD analysis project Ga0187881, IMG submission 133017) | Peatland microbial communities from SPRUCE experiment site at the Marcell Experimental Forest, Minnesota, USA - June2016WEW_19_100 | ecosystem: Environmental > Terrestrial > Soil >...
CCTGTTCACGAAAAGCTTCAGGAGCTTCATGGCGATCTGGGGGTTCCCCATCATAAGCGGCTCGAAGTTCTCCCGCGTGAACTCCAGCGCCTTCACCTCGTCCAGGGCGATGGTTGTAGCGGACCGGGGAGCCTCCTCAAGGATGGCCATTTCCCCGAAAATCTGGCCGGGCTGCAGGATGGCGATGTTCTTTTCCAGTTCCCCCATGATCTGCACAATCTGCACGCGCCCTGACTGGAGGAGGTAAAAGGTGTCTCCGGGCTCATACTCGCAGAAGATGATGTCGCCCTTGCGGAAGGTGACCATGAAGCGGTTGAACATGGAAAGATCAGGGCCGCTGCTCATGAGCCTCCCCCCTCAAGCGCCCTGAGCGCCTTTTTCACTTTGCGGATGACCGGGTCCTCGTCAGTCCCCATGGTCAGGATTTTCTTGAACAGGCCTGCCGCCTTGGCCTTGTCCCCTTTTTCCTCGTAGGAGCGCGCAACAAAGAAAATGGCATCCTTCATCTCAGGATGCTTGGGGAACTTCTGAACGATTGCGGTGAACGACTTGATGCAGGAGTCGAACTGCTTCAGGTAGAAGAGGCACTTGGCCATCTCGAACTCCGCTTTCGTCGAATACTCGGCGTCCGCGCCTCCGTCGATGATCTTCTTGAACGCCTTGAAAGCCTCCATGTACTTTTCCTGGCTCACAAGGCTCACCGCGTTGTAGTACTGCTGCGCGAGGTCGGAGGCGTCCGCTTTTGCCTCCGGGGGCGCCGCCGGCGCGGGAGACGCATTAAATGCCACGGAGACCATGGGCGCCGCCGGCGCTGCCGCGCTGGCCGGCGGTTCTCCCGACCCGTAGCGGGAGAGGAACTCCTCCGCCGAGACGATCTTGGTTGTCACATCGGCAGCAAAAGCTCCCGACGGGTAGTACACGAGGTAGCGCTTGTACGCGTGCAGGGCCTGCGCGTAGCGCTTGTTCTTCATGTAATACTCCCCGATCTTGTACAGGCCGGTCTCGGGATTGATCTGCTCGTCACCCACCAGCAGCGTCTCCACCTGCTTGTGGATGCGCCGAAGCTGGTTGGAAAACACTTTCAGCATCTTTGTGATGATGCGGGTGTTCTTGGTGGCCAGCACCTCGAACTCCTGCACGGAGAAAGCCATCACGGTGGAATCCTGGAGGACCATTGCGGTTTCTTCCCGCGGGTAGTGGCCCAGGGCGGATTTAACGCCGAAGAACTCTCCCGTCTTGATGAGGTCCCGCATCTCCTGCGTTGACTCGATGTCCACGTAGCTCAGGCTTATCTTGCCGGCGTTGAGCAGATAGATGCGCTCACTCTGGTCGCCCTTGAAGTAGATGATCGAGTTCGCTCTGTACTGAACAGCCTTGGGCACAGTCCACCTATTCCTGGAAAAAGCTAGGTGTCAAGAGGGATGAAGTCAAGGACCTTGCGGAATCCCACTGCCTTCCGTACCCTCTCCATGAGGCCTGCCGGGTCGCCCCTGACCAGCATCTGGCGTCCCCTTACGCTCACCGCGCTGTACTGCCCGCCGCGCGCCGTGAAGAGCTTCTCATGCCGCGCGTCTCCGTAGATCGGTGTTCCCTCCTGAACAAGGAGCTCGATGTCCTCCACACGCATCGCAACGAGCGACTCCCATGGATCGTCCTTGCGCTGCCTGATGACAAGAAGGTCCGCAAGCTTGCCTTCTGCCAGGTGTCCGGTCTCCTTCTGCATGCGGAAGGCTTTTGCCGGATTGACGGTCACCATGTCCACCAGGGTCCGGGCAGCAAGGTCTTCTCCGTACATCTTTCGATAAATATCCCGGGCAAAACGCATCTCCTCCAGGATATTGACGGAGCCGGTGGCCGTCGAATCAGTGCCGAGACCGACATTGATGCCCGCCTCCAGCATCTTGCGGATCTTCATAGTGACATTGAACATGAACACGTTGGACGCCGGACACCATGCGATGTGCGCGCCGGCCCGGCGCGTCTTCTGGATGTCTTCATCCGAGAAGCCGATGCAGTGGATGAGGACGGTGTGATCATCCAGACACCCCAGCTCTTCCAGGATGTCGACGCCCCGCTGGGATTCCTCGTCGAACCCTTCCTCAAGGTGCGTGATGAAGGGGAAATTGTTCTTCAGCGCGCGCGCATGCTCGATCTCGATTCCCTCCCCCCACTTCAGATCATAGGAGGAGCTTTCATGCGCGAGGGTATAGTTGCGAATGACCCGCATGGGAAGCCGCGGGATGAAGGGCTCGTTCCATTCGTGCGGGAAATGATCGTTGGCCGTGACGACGCCGGAGAACAGGTTCTTGTACGCGCTGAGAAAGTATCGGTCCTCCGTGCTGGTCTTGGCTCGTTCCACCTTGACCACGTCAGAATTGCGGAGGTCCCTCTCCCAGTCCAGCCACTTGATGTAAAACTCCCCTGGAGCCGGCCCCACCTTGGGCAGGTAGTTGCCGTTGAAATGGTCGTGAATGTTGATGAGGGCGGGGAAAGCGGCATATCCGTCACCGAAGCGAAGCTCGAACTTGCACTTCCCACCGAGGCGACCGAGCTTCTTCTGGTCGACCTGGATACTCGTGCCGGCCGTTGCGGTGTCAGGCGTGACGACGGTAAGACCACTCAACGAGTAGGTGGTGAGCATGCATCTTCCTTCGCAAGTTCTGGCATATTGTAGAATTGGCGCATCCTCATGTCAAGGTTTCGCTTCCGTCGTTCGGCGACGACCTCATCCCTGAATGAACGCTTCCAGCTCGCTGGACAGCCGAAGCTGTTTCAGCTTCACCAGCGCCCTCTCCTGAATCTGCCGGACCCTTTCACGCGTGATCCCGAGTATCCTTCCCGTCTCCTCCAGGGTGAAGGGTCCCTCTCCATCGAGGCCGAAGCGCAGCTTGATGATGCGCATTTCACGCTCGTTGAGCTTGTCGAGGACCATGGCAAGAGTATCCTGGAGGGCCAGGGCAAAGGCTGATTCGAACGGCTTTTCAGAGGCGTCATCGCGGATGAGGTCCGAGAGCCTCGTCGGGTTTTCTCCTGCAACAGGCGTATCGAGCGACGTCGGGTCCCACGACAGGCTGATGAGCTCTTCGACCCTGGATTTCGGAATACGCAGGTACTCGGCGATCTCAGCGTTGCTCGGCTCTCTGCCCAGCTCCTGGGTGAGCTGCCGCGCGATAGAGAAGCATTTCTTGATGGTGTTGAGAAGATGGATGGGGATCTTGATCGCCTTGCCGTTTTCCGCCAACGCTTTGATCACAGCCTGCTTGATCCACCACGTTCCGTACGTCGAGAATCTGCACCCCTTGCGATAGTCGAAGCGCTCCACAGCCTCAATGAGGCCGATGTTCCCCTCGTCCACAAGGTCGAGAAGCGACACGCCGCGGTGCTGGTACTTCTTGGCCACGGAGACCACCAGGCGGAGGTTCCCTAGAATCAGCCTGTTCTTCGCAAAGGTGATCTCATGCTCCAGCTCCGCCTTGCGGCGAAGGTAGGCCTTGCGTGAGACCCTGAGGGCGGCCGCCTTCTTCTCCAGCCCGGCCAGCTCTTCTTTGGCCCTCTGGATGGCACCCCCGATATCCTGCTCGTCCTGCGCCGCAAGAAGCGGATAATTGGATATCTGCCTGATATAGAGGGCAAGAAGATCCCTCTCCTGTGTGGCCTCCCGACGCGGCGCTCCGCGTGTCTCTTCCCGCCGCAGCGCCCCTCCTGCCTGCTCCGCACGCCGTGGCGCGCCAGCCAGCAACCCCACTGCTGCCGGCGACTGGACGGCAGTGTCGACACGGGCCTGCGTTCCTCCCTGGCCTTTTTCAAGGTGCCTTCCCATATACACCCTCTTACGCGTGACTCTTGTCGGAGAAAAACTTCTCCGGATCCACAAACTGCCCGTTTGACCCCTGAATGCTGAAGTAGAGTTTCGCCCCCCCTCCCTGCGGGCTCACTCCGAGCCGCGCGATCTCGGTCCCGGGATTCACGCGGTCACCGACGTTCACAAGTAGCTGCTCGTTGCCGGCATAGAGGATGATGTCTCCGTCAGCGGACTTGATTATGACGGTCTTTCCCCACCCCCAGTACGGACCGACCCACTTCACCTCTCCGCTCGTCGCAGAGTGGACGGGGTCTCCCTCGGACCCGAAGAACACGAGACCCGATATCTTGCCCCTGAGCGGCTCATGACGGCCTGAATGAGGCCATATGACTTCATCAGAAGCCGGCGGCAACGGGAGAGTGTCCCGCGATGAAGAGGCCCGCGCAACGCTGTCCTGCTGCGCCGGCCGGGTGACCGAAATCGATTCGATCGATTGCGATTGCGCCACTGCCGTTCGATCCGTCGGTACATAGAGCTTCGCGCCGACCTTGATCCGGCTTCGTTCCGTCATCCCGTTCAGTTCGAGCAGCCTGGCAAGCGGCACGCCAAGAGAGCGGGATATGGCGAAAAGCGTGTCCCCTTTTTTTATGACGTACATGGAAGGAAACCGGATGACGCTTCCCGCCTTCAGCTTTGAGGCATTGTCGATTCCATTGTATGCGCTCAACACATCCACCGGAACCTGTGCGCGCTTGGCGACGGAAAAAAGCGTTTCGCCTTCTCTGATCGTGTACGAGCTTTCCCCGGCCGCTAGGCTGGCCGCTATCAGAAAGAAAAGTAAGATCGAGAGCGAACGCATCGCTTTTCGTACCATAGAAAATCCTCAATCTATGTTCGGCTTCGCACCCTATTGTCTTGACTCGACTGGCGGCATAACGCTAAAGTTTTCGGCAAAGTAGAGGGATCGACGGGCCAGCACGTCCAGGTAGCGCCTGCCCGCCCTTCCGTCCGTCCGTGGACTCGGGCGGGCCAGCACGTCCAATGCCACGGAGTACCGTGGCAGGCCGGAGTGGTGGAACTGGCAGACACAGGGGACTTAAAATCCCCTGGTCCGAAAGGACCGTACGGGTTCAAGTCCCGTCTCCGGCATTCGCCCTTTGCGACAAAAATCGCTTCGATGTCCTTGGATTTTGAGGCGCACACCATTCTGCTGTGAATGCCCCGTTGCACCTTCTCTCCATTCATGGCAATGGTATTCTCGGTCGGTGGAGGCACGAATGGGCTTGTTCGGGAGCGATAAGCTATTCAATATCCGCGACAGCAAGGAGCTCCTGCACGCCCTGTCGACCCGCAAGCATTGGGACAGCATCCGAAAAGACGTCCTGAGCGCACTCATCGACAACGCAAAGGGCGATGTGCTGAAGATAAGCCGTTTTGTCTTTGTTTCCGAGTACTACGACTGCGTGAGAAACAACTTCGTCGACCTGTCAAGAATATGGGAAGACCCGAGGCTTGCCCTCTCCTCGTTCGGAGCCACCCTCGTCGGCCTTGCAAGGGACATCATCCAGCACCTGGGCGACTTGCCGCAGGGCTCAGAGAGGCAGAGCCAGGCATCGGGCCTGGTCGAGATCTCGTTCCTGTCGGCAATACTCTGCGACCAGCACCTTCTTGCGGCATTCAAGGGACTGGCGTCTTTCTACCACGCGACGGGAAGGGAGGAGCTTGCGGCCGCAACCTGCCGCCAGTACGATGAAGCAGAGCGGAAGCTCCTGCAGGCAACGGACGAATACCTCCGCGCCTACCGCGAGACGAAATACAAACCAGTGGCGGCCGCGCTGCGGGCAGAGATGGATCGTCTGAAGGCCGAGCTCGGAATGGCCTCTGGGCAGGGTCCGAAGCACCTACCGGGCTGATCCTTCGCGCTGGCTGATCATGGCTACGATCTCCTGGTAACTCAGCTGCGTCGCTCCGGCGCAGAGCTGGCGGAAAAGCTCCTCCGCTTCAGATGAAAGAAGAGCCCTGCCGACGTCGCCGGGCCCAGGGCTCGCGATGACGAGCCGCCGGGCGCGTCCGGCGAGCTTCAGGTTGCCGAGGTTCCCCGCGCCGACAGGGAACGAGCAGAGTATCGTCAGCTCCGCTTCCTCCACCAGCCGGGCCGCCCTGGCCACGTCCTGATCGGAGATCCGGGAGAAAGCGCCCACCGACTCGACAGTCAAGGCGAGGCTTCGCCAGAGCTTCTCGTCCGAATCGTATTCATGCGCGACGCCCCCTGAGAGACGGCATCCCATGCGGTACAATTCCCGGGTGATATTTACCGCGCTCCCTGCCCCGCCGATAACGTGCACTCTGGCCGACCTGCCGCCCGTGCGGCCGGGGACCACGGTCACTGTCAGGCTTCCTGTTGCCGAGCTGGGGGAAACCAGGGTGCGAACGCCGTAGATGCGGTCCAGCAGCTCCGGCTTGAGCACGGCCTCCGCCGGACCTGATGCCGCGATAGTCCCCCTGTCCAGGAGCAGGAGCCGAGTGCAGTACTCCGCCGCCACACTGAGATTATGCACGGAGGCGATCACGGTCCGGCCTGCCCGCGCAATCTCCTGAGTCAGTGAGAAGATCCTGTCCTGGTGTCCAATGTCAAGGCTGGAGCTGGGCTCGTCGAGCAGCAGCACATCGGTGTCCTGGACCAGAGCCCTGGCAAAGAGAATCAGCTGCCTTTCTCCGCCGGAGAGCTCAGCGATGACCCTGTTCTCGATTTCCGGCAAACCCACTGCGGCCAGCGCATCACGGGCCTTTTGGCGGTCAGCCGCGGATTCACGCTCGAACCTGGCCAGGTGAGGATACCTGCCCATCAGCAGGACCTCCATGGCCGTGAACGGCAGCGCTTGCATGGACTCCTGGGCCATGTAAGCAACCTTGCGAGCCCGCTCGCGCGCGCTCATTTCACCAAGCGGACGTCCGCCAAGGCGGACCGCTCCCTCCGTGGGCGCAAGCGCTCCCGAAAGCAGGCGCAGGAGAGTGGTCTTGCCCGCGCCATTTGGACCGATGACCCCGACAAGCTCTCCCCGTCCGACCGCAAGGTCAATCGAGTCGATGATACGCACTCCGGCGACGGACCACGCAAGTCCGTCGGCTGCCACCAGCGGGACCGAGGCCGGCAGCCCGCCGGGAACAGGCGTGGAGCCGGTCATCGTACGCCCGCAGCCCGCCTCTGCGTGCGCAGGACGAGGCTCAGGAGGTACGGGCTGCCGATGACCGCGGTGATGATCCCGACCCGTATCTCGAAAGGCGGAGCTATGATCCTCCCCACCAGGTCGCACACGACGAGGAACAGGCCGCCCCCCAGCGCTGAAGCAGGGACAAGCTTCCGGTGATCTGGACCCACGAGCATTCGAAGCAGGTGAGGCACCAGGAGCCCGACAAAGCCGACCGGCCCGCTTACCGAGATGGCGACTCCTGTGACGATTGCGCTCAGAGCGAGGAGCAGGCGTTTGACGCTCTCCACATGCACGCCAAGTGAATGGGCGCCTTCCTCACCGAGGCTGAAGATATTCAGCTCCCGCGAGAACAGCGCCAGCGCCAGGACTCCCGGCAGGAGAACGGGGGCCGAAAGGAGGACGTGCTGCCAGGTGCGGCCGTCCAGTCCGCCCATGGTCCAGAAGACGTACTGGGTCACCTCGTACTGACGCGCAAACAGAAGAAGGCCTGAGGTAATGCCGCCGCACAGCGCCGAGATTGCCATCCCGGCGATGATGATGAATAGAAGCGACGTCGTTCCACGCGAGCTCGAGAGCAGGTAGATCAACGTCGTGCAGACAAGCGCGCCGGCTATCGTGAACAGAGGAAGAAGGAGCTGCGACTCTCCGGCAAGGCCTGCGGTGATGGCGATGACAGCCCCCAGGCTGCCGCCCGCGGAAACACCCAGGATCTCAGGACTGGCCATGGGGTTCCTGAAAAGCCCCTGCATCACGACGCCGCAGACAGCGAGAGAGCATCCCACGAGCGCGGCTGCCATGACTCGCGGCAGGCGCAGCTGAGTGATGATGACCTGGGTCGTGGCGTCAGGCACAGCGAATGAATGAACGCCGAGCGCCTGGGCAGCCATGCTGAGGACGGAAAGGGGAGGAATCGCAACCGCACCGATGCTGACGGCCAGAAGCAACGCGACCGCCAGGAGCACGGACAGCGCGGCGAAAGCAAGGGCCGGCTTCGTTTTCACTTACTTGGCGGGAGGGTTGGCATACAGCCACTCCACCGCGTCGTGCAGCATCCGCGACAGGACAACGACCTCCATGTTGCCGCCGGCCTTCTCAATGGTTCGGGAAAACTCCTGCGGCGTCGAGCGCTCGCGGAGGTTCCCCCGCAGCGCCGACACTTCCTTTTCAAGGCCCGGGTCCTCTTTGGCAACCACATCGAGGAGATACAGGGAAAGGAGCTGCAGGACAGGGTCCCGGCCGGATTGCGCCAGCGAGGCAAGCTCCGCCTTTGCCTCATCTGCGGACTTCATCTGCAGCAGGCTGAAAGCGTGATTCCAGCGCACCCAACCACGGTCGGACACACGGCCGGAGGAAAGAAGCCCGCGGAAGAATGCTTCCGGCTCTTTGGGATCTTTGGCAAGCAGATAAGGGATTCCGAACTGGAGGCTGAACTGGCCTATGAAGCGCGGCTTGCGGCCGCGAAGGAAAGTCTCCAGCGCGCGGATGCTCTCCGTGTTGGAGGTCACCAGATACGTGTTCAGAAGCAAGCGCACGCGCATGGGAGACACCCACCCTCGGTGATATATCCTCTTCTCGAGAAATCCTGCCACGCTGGTCCAATCCTCCCGCTCCAGGCCCTCGAACAGGCTCCAGTTGAGGATGAAGTAGGTGTCAACCGCCCCCAGGGCGGCCAGGAACACCAGCGCTATGGGCCAGTTTCGCGTCCAGAAAAGCGACGACCAGTCGCCGCCCAGCATGAAAACCGGCGTGAGGAAGATCACCAGGAATGCGACCCCAAGGACCACGTTGAGGATCACAAAGATGGCTTTTAATTTCATGAAAAACCTCTATACTAGTTGTAGGTCAGGCGCGTATAGTAGGAGAAAAGGGGTCCCCAGTAAAGGGGAGAAGGGACAACAGACCATGAAGGGCATGCCACTCTCGGAGCTGGTGCCCAACACATATTTCGATCAGCCCGTCTTTCTGGACAAGGGATTCATACTCCTCACCCCGGATTCGTCGGTCACCCCTGAGCTGGTGGAAAGGCTCAGGAAATGGAAGTATTCCGAAGTCTTCACCGAGGGCGCGAGGAAAGACGTGCCCAGCTACCTTTCCGGCACAGAGGCGACGGGAGTCGGACCGCAGACGATTGATGAGGACATCAGGGCAAACAGGCAGGCTGCAGCTGCCAAGGCATTCTACACCGAGCTTTCCGGTTTCGCTTCCGCGCTGTTCGCCGCCTATGTCAGTGACGGCGTCATGAATCTCGGTGAAGTCACCGAATGGACCAAGAAAACAATCCAGATGGTGCACGACAACCGGGATTCGCTCCTGCGTTTCGTCGATATGAGCGCGGACGGCGACAGGTACCTGATCAGCCACGCGGTCAACACGACAATCCTCTCCATGGCCATCGGGGAGTTCCTCAAGGCTCCTCCTCACCGACTCATCGAGCTCGGCAACGCGTGCCTTCTCCATGAGATCGGGATGTTCAAGCTCCCCCCGGAGCTGCGCCGCTCTTCGCAGCCCCTCAGTGAGGAACAGAAAAAGGTCCTTGCCACTCACACGCTCCTTGGATACAGGATCCTGAAGGGCATTTCCGCTCCCGAGAATGTCGCCCTCGCCTCCCTCGAGCATCACGAGAGGGTGGACGGTACGGGGTATCCGCGCGGGCTTTCCGGCGACAAGATCACCGAATACGCGAAAATCATCGCCGTGGCCTGCTCGTACGACGCAATGATCTCAAGCCGGCCGTTCAAGTCGGAATCTCTGGACGGTCACTCCTCCATACGGGACCTGTTGCAGAAGCATCGGGGACATTACGATGACCGCGTGCTCAAAGCCTTCGTCTACACGATGTCGGTGTACCCCGTGGGGACCGCGGTGCTCCTCTCAAACAACAGCAAGGGCCTGGTCATGAAGACGGACCCCACGCGGCCGCGGTGTCCCATCGTCAGGGTTTTCGTGGACCCGGAGGGAAGGAAGCTCCCTGACCCGCCGCTTGTGCAGGTCACCGAGGGAAAAGGGGGGCTGGCGATTACGCGTGTCCTCGGGGCAGAAGACGCAAAGATCATCAGGGACATGACGTGAACGTCCGTGTGACCTACCCGGGAGGGCAGGTGCGGGATTTTCCTGCGGGAACTCCCGTCCGGGAAGCCGCGGCTGACCCCTGCTTCCCCCGCGCCTCCCATCCAACGGTTGCCGCCCGTCTCAATAACGAGGTCGTAAGCCTCGAATCCGGATTGACGGTGAACTGCACTCTCCAGCCGGTGGACCTGGGGAGCAAGGAAGGGGTCCTGATCTACCGCAAGTCGCTGTGTTTTCTCCTTTCCATGGCATCAAAGAAGGTGTTCCCCAGACGGCGGCTCGTGGTCGGGCACTCGCTGGGGCAGAGCTACTTCTATTACTTTGACGGCGTTGACGAGCTTTCCGAGGCCGAAGCGCGGAACATTGAAGCTGCAATGCGTGACATAGTCAGTCGGGATGCGCCCATCATTTCCCTGATGCTTTCCTACCGGGAGGCCATGGAGTTTTTTGAAAAGCATAATCAACCTGACACCGTTCTCATTCTGAAAAACCGCAACAACCCGGCCATCCGCGTGAACTCCTGCGAAGGCTACCTGGATCTCTCCCATGGCCCGCTTGTGCCGTCCACAGGGCTTCTTTCGGTTTTCGCCATCACGGGATATCCGCCCGGGTTTCTGCTGCGCTATCCTCCGACGGAACAGCCCCTCCTCCTCGGGCCTTTTCAGGACAACCCGGTGCTGTTCTCCATTTACCGGGAATACAAAAACTGGGGAAAAATACTGCGCGTGGGCTCCGTCGGAAGACTGGACGAACTGATACGCGACGGAAGCATCCAGGAGTTCATCCAGGTGGCTGAGGCGCTGCAGGATAAGAAGATTGCCGAGATTGCGGACAGGATCACTTCCAAGAGGGACGTCGTGCGCGTGGTCTTGATTGCCGGCCCCTCTTCTTCCGGCAAGACGACATTCTCAAAAAAGCTGATGATCCAGCTTCGCGTTGTTGGCAGGAACCCGGTGACAATCTCCCTTGACGACTACTACCAGCCCCATGCGCTCACGCCGCGTGACGACCAAGGCAAGCCTGATCTGGAAGCGTTGGGCGCGCTCGACGTCGAGCTTCTCAACAAACACCTCGTCGGTCTCCTCCGCGGGGAGGAAGTGGAGACGCCGCTTTTCGACTTTCACAACGGGACGCGCAAGCCTGCCGGCCTGCGCATGCGGCTTCCCGAGCGGGCAATCCTCATCCTGGAAGGGATCCATGGATTGAACGACGCCCTGACCCCTCTGGTGGAGAGGAGCCAGAAGCACAAGGTGTACGTCTCAGCCCTGACCCAGCTCAACCTCGACGACCACAACAGAATAGCCACCACGGACAATCGGCTCATCAGAAGGCTTGTGAGGGACAACCAGTTCAGGGGTCACTCGGCCGCGCAGACCCTGTCCATGTGGCCGTCCGTGCGCACGGGGGAGGACAGAAACATCTTCCCCTTCCAGAACACCGCCGATTCTGCCTTCAACTCGGCCCTTGACTACGAGCTGGCCGTGCTCAAGGTGTATGCCGAGCCCCTGCTGGCTTCCGTCAAGCCCGATGTCCCGGAGTACCAGGAAGCCAGGAGCCTGCTCTCTTTCCTGGAGAACTTCGCCCCGCTTCACCCCCGCTGGGTGCCCGCGACATCGATCCTGCGAGAGTTCATTGGGGAGAGCGCCTTCAAATATTGAGGGGGAGGGCGCTAGTCCAGCACCACGGACTGGCCTGGCGAGGGCACAAGAGCGTTCCAGCCCTTCCTCTCGACCAGAGTCGAGCTGAAATGCTGGGCGACCTCAGGCTCTCCATGGATTATGAAAGCCCTGCGCGGAGAACTCTTCAGGAACGAGGCCCAGCGCAGCAGCTCTTCGCGGTCGGCATGACCCGAAAACTCGGTGATCCGGGAGACGCGCGCTTTCACCGCGTGCCTCTCTCCCAGAATGCGGACTTCCGGGGCTCCCTCCACGATCTGCCGGCCCAGCGTTCCCTGCGCCTGGTAGCCGACAAACAGGATCGTGCTCTCCGGACGCGAGATATTGCGGACCAGGTGATGCTTTATCCGCCCTCCGGTACACATGCCCGCCCCCGCGATGATGATGGCGCTCCCCGTGATCCTGTTGATCGCCTTGGAATCATCCCTGGTCCTGGCCATGACGAGGCCGGGCAGATCGAAAGGAGAGCGGTTCTGCCGGATCAGCTCGTGCATGTCGGGATCAAAAAACTCGGGCCAATGGCCGAAGACGTCGGTGACCTTCGTGGCCATGGGGCTGTCAAGGAACACGAGGAGGTGCGGGATCCTGTTCGCGATGAGAAGGCTGTTGAGGTGATACAGGACTTCCTGGGATCTCTCGATTGCGAAGCTGGGAATGACGACGTTCCCCCCGGATGCCACTGCGTCCGTGACCGTTTTTTCAAGGGTCCGTCCGATCTCCGCGTCGCTGCCATGCAGGGAGTCCCCGTAGGTCGATTCCATCAGAACGTAGTCGGCCTGATCGCATGGGCTGGGATCATTGATGATGGGGCGATCCCAGCGGCCTATATCCCCGGAAAACAGCACCGTGCGCGCGCTGCCGTTGGCGCCGAAACGGACCCGGATGGAGGCTGAACCCAGGATGTGCCCCGCCTCGAAATACTCGGCCTGGATTCCCTTCCAAACATTGATGGTCTCCTGAAACGCCACGGTCTGGAACAACGAAGTCGCATTCCGGGCGTCCTTTTCCGTGTACAAGGGCGCAAGCGGGCGCGGATCACTGCGGCCTTCCCGTGCGTGACGTGACTTCTTGTTCTCCACATCTTCCATCTGCAGACGGGCCGAATCCAGCATCACGATCTCAGCGATTTCCGCGGTAGGCCCTGTGGCGAAGATCTTCCCGTGAAAGCCCTCTTTCACCAGCCGGGGAATCAGCCCGCAGTGATCGAGATGCGCATGGGTCAGGAGCAGCGCATCGATGCGGTCAGGGGGAACGGGCAAAGGCTCCCAGTTCTTCCCCTGCATGTCGCGCTCCTGGCAGAGCCCGCAATCGACAAGCAGCGTGGCGCCTTCTGCCTCCAGGAGGAACCGGGAGCCCGTGACGCTCTTGGCGGCGCCCACAAAGACGAGCCTGGCCGGCATCAGATTCTGCCTCCGACCCTTCTGTCGATGAACACGATCCAGACCGGGATCAGGAGACCCGCAAGGAGAAGCACCACCGGCCAGAGGATGCTCCAGCGCGCAAGAAGAATTCCCAGGAGGTACAGGAGGGAGACGGAGACGATTATGAAGCCGACCAGAAGGCTCCAGCGCATTCGCTTGCCCTGCATTGAGTACAGGTAAATCACCAGGAACGTAATCCCGAGGCAGAAAAGCGGGATCACCGGGTGCCAGCCCAACAGAGGGGAGTGGCTCCCTGCAACGATCCACGCCGCCGACCCCAGGGAAAAGCCGGACGGGATCAGCATCCACCAGTGGCTGCGCAGGGAATAGAACAGGGTCAGGAAAGACAGCCCGAGACCGAGGGCGAAGGCCGCAGCGGAATCCAGGCTGAAGATGCGGTTCAATCCGAGGACAAGGGTCACGATCCCGCAGGTCAGGAGCTCCCCTGCGGGGAGCATGAACCAGGACATCCAGCTCCCCGCGCCCGACAGGAACAGGAAGATCAGTCCAACGACGATGAAGAGTATCCCCAGGACCCGGGGCAGCACGAAGTCGCTGACGGGGATGAGCTCGAAGTTGACCAGCAGGAAGAACAGCCCGCTGACTACCATGGCGATCCCGACGAAGTCGGTACGCCAGAAGAGGAATCGAAGCCGCGCGTCGGGCCCCTTAGGCGGCCTCATAACCCTTTGCCAGCGCCCGCCGGTTGATTTCGTTGAGCTCACGGTGCCGGGCCGACACGGCCTGGTCCAGGCACGCGACCACGGCATCCATTGAAGCCACGGCCGGGCGCCGCTTGAGCAGGGCCCCGAGGGCAGCCATGTTTGCGGACCTGTATGACCCGGCGGCCCCTGCAAGGTCGTTCGCCGCGATCCCCAGCACGTCGATATCGCGACGATCCGGCAACGTGTCGATGAGGGACTTGTTCCAGATCAGAAGCCCGCCTTCCTGCACGATGGGCTGAAACTTGATGAGGGACGGCGTGTTCAGCACGATGCAGACGGACGGCCGGGGGACAAGTGGAGAGGCGATCTCGGCGTCCGAGACCACGACGGAGCAGTTTGCCGTGCCGCCGCGCATCTCGGCCCCGTAGGAGGGGATGTGCGATACGTGCCTGCCCTCAGCCATCGCCGCAAGACAGAGTATTTTCCCCGCAAGGATCACTCCCTGCCCGCCGAACCCTGCGATGAATATTCCTTCGTACACGAGCCGGCCCCCTACCTGTCCCTGAGATTTCCCAGCGAAAAAAACGGAATCATGTCGGAATCGATCCAGGCAGCCGCCTCGCGCGGCTCCAGCCCCCAGCCCGTGGGACACATGGAGAGCACCTCGATGAATGAATATCCCCTGCCATCCACCTGGTTCCGAAGCCCTTTCATCAGAGCCTTCTTGGTGCGCAGCACATTCTTCACGGAGTTGACCGCGCAGCGTTCGATGAAAACAGGCGCCTCCAGGGTGTTCAGCAGCTCGCAGGCCCGGATGGGGAAACCGACATCGTTGGGATTTCTCCCGTAGGGCGATGTCTTGGTCTTCTGGGCCTGCAGCGAGGTGGGGGCCATCTGTCCCCCTGTCATTCCATAGATGGCGTTGTTCACGAAGACCACCGTGATCCTCTCACCCCTGTTGGCCGTATGGATGGTCTCAGCCGTGCCGATGGCCAGAAGGTCGCCGTCCCCCTGGTAGGAGATCACAATGCGATCCGGGTGGACCCGCTTGATTCCCGTAGCCACCGCAGGCGCCCTTCCGTGCGCAGCCTCACATCCGTCGACGCGCAGGTAGTTGTACGCGAGCACGGAGCACCCGACCGGCGCAACCAGGACGGTCGTCTCGCGAATGCCCAGATCGTCGATGCACTGCGCCAGGAGCTTGTGAATGATTCCGTGACCGCAACCTGGGCAATAATGGTTCGGCACATCCGCGAGGGATTCGGGTCTCTTGTACACCAATCGAGCGGGAGCTGTCTCAACGGGCATATGATCTGATCCTTTCGACAATTGCATCGACCCCCGGCGTAATGCCGCCGAGCGCCCCAAGGAAATCGACCGGTACGGCCGAGCCTACGGCCAGCCTCACGTCTTCCACCATCTGCCCCGCATTCATCTCAACGACCAGGAGCTTCTTCGTGCTCTTGGCCGCCTTTGCGAGCGCCCCCTCCGGGAAAGGCCACAAAGTGATTGGTCGAAACAGTCCGGCCCTGATCCCTTCTTTGCGCAGCGCGCTCACCGCGGAGCGGCAGATGCGGGCAGAAAGCCCGAACCCGGCGAGGAGAAACTCCGCGTCGGCGGCCTCCGTTTCTTCCCAGAGGACTTCCCGGCCCGCCACGTCCCGATACTTTGCCTGCAGCTGGAGGTTCAGCTTCTCAAGGGCATCCTCGGGGTTCAGCCGCATTGAGGCGATGATGTGGGTATCCCTCCCCTTTGCGCCGGTCAGGGTCCATGCGCTCTTGTCGAAGCTCTGGCCCGAGGGCTTGGGCATGATGATGGGCTCCGACATCTGTCCGATGAAGCCGTCGCCGAGGAGGATGACAACCATGCGATACCTGTCCGCGAGGTCGAAGGCCCTGACCGTCAGGTCCGCAAGCTCCTGGACAGAGCTGGGGGCAAGCACGATGCAGCGGTAGTCCCCATGGCCGCCTCCCTTGACTGCCTGGAAGTAGTCCCCCTGGGCGCCGGCGATGTTGCCGAGCCCCGGTCCGCCCCGCATCATGTTGACAACCACCGCGGGCAGCTCTGCCCCCGAGAGGTAGGAGATTCCTTCCATCTTGAGCGACACTCCCGGCGACGAGGAAGAGGTCATCACCCGCGCCCCGGCTGCAGACGCGCCGAAGACCATGTTGATTGCCGCGATCTCGCTCTCCGCCTGGATAAAGGTCCCCCCAACCTTGGGAAGCCTCAGCGCCATATACGCGGGCAGCTCGTTCTGCGGGGTGATGGGATAGCCGAAATAGAACCGGCAGCCGGCGATGATGGCAGCTTCGCCGATTACCTCGTTACCTTTCCAGAGAACGGGCGTTCCGTCGTTGATCCTCTCCATGTGCTACTCTCCCGAGGCCGCGGCGAACCTCAGCACCGTGATTGCGGAGTCCGGGCAGATGATTGCGCACGACATGCACGCGGTGCATCGCGATTCATCGAAGCACACCGCGAAGGGAAGCCCCTGACGGTTGAACTGGTCTTTGGACATCGCGATGATCTTTTCAGGGCATGCCCCCACACAAAGAGTGCAGCCTTTGCACCTTTCACGGTTGATTTCCGGGCGTCCTCTTGACATGGGGATTCTCCTGAATCATGATGTTCCACCAGATTATCATGTTCGACACTTTCTGACAACTGAAGAGAAGCAGCTGCACAGTCTTTTCCGGGAGACAGTCTGCGCTGGAGAGTGTCGGAGCCTGCACAGGAGGACTGTTTTGGCAACGTACCAGGAATTGTCGGAGGCTATCCAGAAAGGCAACGCTCCAAAGGCAAAAGAGCTTACAGCAGCGCTCCTGGCGGAAAAAAACGGGGCGGGAGAGATCCTGAACCGGGGTCTTCTGGACGGCATGGACAAAGTGGGGCAGTGCTTCAAGTGCAATGAGATCTACATCCCGGAGGTCCTCATCGCGGCGCGGGCAATGAACGCCAGCATGGACATCCTGAAGCCGGAGCTGGTCAAGGCGGGCGTCAAGCCCGTCGGCAAGATGCTCATCGGAACGGTCAAGGGGGACCTGCACGATATCGGCAAGAACCTAGTCAAGATGATGGCGCAGGGCGCCGGAATAGATGTCGTGGACCTGGGGATTGACGTGTCGGCGGACAAATTCATTCAGGGCTTCAAGGACAATCCTGACGCCAAAGCCATTGGCATGTCGGCCCTGTTGACCACCACAATGACAGGAATGAAGGACGTCATTGACAGGTTCGAGAAGGAAGGACTGCGCAAGAAGGTGCGCTTTATGGTTGGCGGAGCGCCCCTCACGGACCAGTATGCAAAGGAAATCGGGGCGGACGGCTATGCACCTGATGCCGCCAGCGCCTCGGAGAAGTTCAAGGCCTTTCTGAGAGCCTGATTCCTAGCGGCCTGTAGGGCGATGGCACGTTTGATCCAGACAAACACATCTACCGGATATCGCGCTTCGCGCGATCTGCCTAGGGACTGGGCGGGGCGTAATATCCGGTTTCGTCCCTGCCGCTCGTCTTCTGCACACTCACTTCGACCTCGAAGGGAATGTACGCGTCTCCGAAACGGGACGGCATGGGCGAGGCGTAGCGGATGGTGTATGTGGGGACAACCCTCGCGGCTGTCTCCCTCACAACGTCCTTCATTCCTCCGGGACTGAAAGCGTCAAAAACCTTTCCCCCCGATTCGGAGGCAAGGTACCTCAATTCTTCGCCGGCACCCTTCGGCCCGAAGACAACGGGAGAGAAGGCAATGGAATTATTGCGAAGGTATGCCGCCAGCTCGATGAGGGAGTACGGGGCGTACGCTGAGCCGCTCAAGGCGCCTGAGGTGAAGAAGATGATTGCCCGCTTGGCCCCGCTCACCGAGGTAAGGAGGTCATCACCGGCCAGACGGACGGCGGCGCCCAGTTTCCACTGCGGAGAAGGCCGTCCCTGGAGAGAGAGCGAAATGAAGCGCAAACGGGTCTCCCCGAAGTCTGCTTCCTTCTCCGGCGCTTCTCCGGCGGAAATTGCCTGGATCCTTCCCACTCTCGTCGTCTGGTCATAAACGTCCCCAACCGCCTGGCGGGCGTCTGCAAGGGAGCTTTCGAAGTCCGGAGACCTCTCGATGACAAGGGAGACGTCGACGGATTTCACGTCGTTGTTTGCGCGTGCCATGATGGTCTGTCCGACGGAGTAGTGGTTCTCGGTAACGATGAAGTTGTTGATCCCCAGGCCGACAACGGGCCTGCCCAGGCGCGTCTCAACGGATATGTCCGCGTAGACCTCAGGGAACTTTGCGGAGTTGATGCGGTCCACGTGCACGAAGAGTCCCGCGTACAGCGATGCGGTGTCGGTGAAAAGAACGATCCTGCTCAGGTCGAAATCCACGCCAAGGACCTGCCCGTTGGGGGTCGCCGCCTGCTGGACGAGCCGCTTGGTATGACCACTCGTGTCGCCAAAGGCGGTCCAGATCTCCTTCTCCACGTCGCATTCCCGGACCCCATTCCCATCTGCCACCAGCAGCATGCCATCCGGGGTGAAGGAGATGCCCTCCGGCCCGGCCAGCACGCCGTCACCGAGGGTGCCGATGGGGTTGCCGCTCAGATCATAGATGAGGATGCGCTTGGAACCCTTCTCCGATACATAAAGTCGGTCTTCGTTGACTGCAATGCCCGTGGGACCGTCGATCCCCGGGATGGACTGGACGAAGTTGCCGGAGAGATCGTAGCGCACGACGCGGGAATTGCCCCAATCCGTCACCCAGAGATACCCCTTGCCGTCAAGCGCCAGATACTGGGGCCCGACAAGCATTCCATCAGCCCGTCCGGTGCCGCCGAAAACGGCGATCTTGTCCCCTGCCGGCGTGCATTTCGCAATTCGGTTGGCGCCGTATTCCGAGACGTACAGCGTCCCGTCCGACGCTTCCTGCACATCGTAGGGATGGTCGAACCCCGCAAGCCCGCCCCTGATCACGGCAACAAGCCTGAAGTCTGCGTCGAACCGAAGTACCTCGTTCGAGCCGAAGGCCACCACCCAGAAAGTCCCGTCCGCCCGCGGGCGCACGCTGGTGGGCCGTTTGAAGGCGTAGCCGCCCTTGAGGGCGCCGTCCAGCTCTGCGGAGATGACCCACGTCGCGTTGTTGTCGATCTCCCGGCCAAGGCCACGCCGCAGCTCGACAACGGAGATCCAGTCGCGAAGCAGCGCGTCCCCCGCGCCCCCTGCCACCACCTGGTTCCAGGTCCTGATGGCTTCCTGCTCATAGCCGGACTTCCAAAGGGTACGGCCCAGCCAGCGCTGGGCAAGAGCGTTCGATGTCTGGTAGCTGATGGCCTTTTCAAGGGAAACGAGGGCGTCGCTGTAGAATCCGCGGTGGAATGCCTGGACCCCGCGTCGAAGCTGCTCAGCGGAGCGCACAGCGTTGAAATCGAGGGTCTGGGCGGAAAGAACAGCGGGCAGCAGGCAGAGGAAGGACGCTAGCAGCGGTCGCAGTTTCACACGGTCAGTATAGAGGAATCAGGCGTATGTATCTACGGCGTGCTTTGTGCCCGGTTCGAGCTTGATCTCTCCCTTGATGCCGAGATACAGAATGGTCTTGATCTCCTCCGCATTCATGATCGGAAGATCGTTCATCTGAGCGTTCGACACTGCAGGAAGAGCTACGTTATCAACCTTCATAGGCTCACTCCTGATCTGATTTTCGACCGTTTCTCCCAATTTAATGAAATAAATTCTACAGTGTGCCTATGGTCGTGTCACGTCCTTGAGGACGTCCATCAGGGCGCGCATGTGCGAGGCGATCTCCTTGTTTCCCGGAGCGAGGTCCAGCGCGCGCCGGAAGAGCACGCGCGCCTCGTCGTAGCCCCCCACGCGGAAAAGCGCCCATCCCAGGGAATCGAGATACGCGGCATTCCGCGGCGCAACCTCGACTGCCTGCCTGCACAGCGAGACTGCCTTTTGCGGGTCTATCTTCTCTTCCGCATAAATGAACCCGAGAGAGTTCAAAGCGTTTGCGTTCTTCGGCTCCATTTCCAGGGCTTTTTTCAGGGTTTCGATGCTCTCTTTCACCTTTTTCTGCGCGTAGTAGACGAACCCGAGGGCGGCCAGGGCCTGGGACGACTGCAGCCCCAGCTCGCTCACCTTGGTGAACTCGAACTCGGCAAGACGGTAGCGCCCGGTCACCGAGTAAATGTAGCCCAGCACCATCCGCGCCTGCATGATGTGCAGGAAGCTGAAATGCGAGCTGACCACCTTCTCCAGCGCCAGCAGGGCGTCCTCGAACCTGCCCAGCTGCGTGAGGGCCAGACCGGTGTAGTAGTCCAGCTCGGGCGTCGCGCCGGTTTCCGCTTCCACTTCATTGAGAGCGGCGAGGGCCTGCTCGAACCTGTGGGAATGGTAGAGCTTGACCGCCCGTTCGAACTTCTCGTTCATTTGAACCTCACCCTGCGGTACCTGTCCTCGATGGACACCCAGTTGCGCGGGTGCGCGTGGATGGGGGAAATCGATATCTTCCCCTCGGACAGCGCCTGGCAATCGGACCCGGCCTCGTAATGGGCTTCGGGCACAGCCCCGTGGACAAAGCAGAACGTGTCCCCGTTCGGAGCGCGGTAGGTGCTCAACCGGTCGCGATAGATCCTGCGCGACGGAAAGGTGATCACCGATTCAAGATGATCGGCAGCTAACGCTGGAAAATTGATATTGAGAAAATGGTCGTCGGTCCACAGCTCCCGAAAAGTCTCGAGGTTTCGAGCCACGAAGCCGGCGGCCTGTGAGAAGTCGAACGGTGGCGCATAGGCTCCCAGGGAAATCGCCACTGACGGCACCCCCATGAGCGCGCCTTGACGGGCCCCGGCCGCCGTGCTGGAGAACAGGATGTCAGTGCCCAGGTTGGGACCGTGATTGATTCCCGAGATGACCATGTCCATCTTGGGCGGGATGAGCCCGAGCAAAGACACAATCACGCAGTCCGCCGTTGTGCCCTTGCAGGCGTAGCGGTGTTCCCCGCGGCAGCGCGCCCGGATGGAATCACGGAGCGTTATGGAGTGGGATGCGCCGCTCTTCTCCCCCTCCGGCGCCACGAGCCACAGCTCGTGCTCTCCCTTCAAGGTCGTTTCCAGCTGGCGGATCCCTTCACTCTCTATCCCGTCATCGTTTGTAATCAGGATCCTCATACGCGTCAGGAGCGGTTTTCCAGGATATGGGCGCCGGGCGACGGCTTGCAGATGTAGATTTCCGGGCGGAACCCGAAGATACGCTCATACTGCACGATGTGATCCCGATACTGGGGGATCGCCTCCTCCTCGATCAGGGTCACTGTGCATCCCCCGAAGCCCGCGCCCGTGAGGCGCGACCCATAGACCCCCTCCGTCTCCCATGCCCTCTTGACCAGCCAGTCCAGCTCCGGACAGGAGACTTCATACAGGTCGCGCAGGCTCTCATGGGAGCGGTTCATCAGCTTGCCGAAGGTGACGAGATCTCTTTTCTTCAGCGCTTCCTCGGCCTCCAGCACGCGCTGGTTTTCCTCCACGACATGGAGGCACTTCTTGCGCGTGCCCTCCGGAATCACTCCCATGCTGTCGCGCACATCGTTGGAGGTATAGTCACGCAGCGCCGTCCCCGGCTTCTTGACCGAAAGGATGTCGACGCACTTCCTGCATTCCTCCCGCCGCTTGTTGTATTCCGAATCCACCAGGCCGTGGGGGACCTTCGAGTTTGTGATGAGTATCTTCACGCTCTTGAGAGACAACGGCACGAAATGATACGTGAGGAACCGCGCGTCCAGCAGCATGGCGTGTCCCTCCCTGGCAAGGCGTGAAATGAATTGATCCATGATTCCGCATTTCACGCCGACGAACTCGTTCTCCGCGTGCTGCGCAAGCTTGGCCAGGTCTTCACGGCCCATCTCTATGCGATACAACTCCTGCATGGCAAGCGCTGTCGACACTTCCAGGGCGGCAGAGGAGGACAACCCGGCTCCCTGCGGGATGTCCCCCTGGATCGTGATGTCCATGCCGCCCAGCTCATGCCCCCGGGCCAGGAACTCCGCAATAATGCCTTTGGGATAGTTGGCCCAGCGGTCCTCCTTTCGATAGCGCAGCGTGGGGAGGGTGGCGCGCTTCCTGTCCTTGTAATCCACGGAATAGAACCGCAGGTGGTTGTCTTTTCGACGGGAGATTGCAACGCGAACGGTGAAATCTATTGCCATGGGGAAGACAAAGCCGTCGTTGTAGTCGGTATGCTCGCCGATCAGGTTCACCCGGCCGGGAGCGCAGGCTATGATCTCTGGCGCCCTGCCGTACTCCTCGGCGTGGCTTTGCTTCACTTGCTCCATGCATAACTCCCGCTGTTGAAAGGCTTTCCGGAATTGCGACAGTATAGACAAAATGATAAAAGAATTCAATAAAAAGCTTCAAAAATGTCGAAAATTCTAGCAGAATGGAAGATCTACCCCATTTTCTTCAGTACGGGGAAGAGGTTTCCTTCCCTGCGCATGAGCAGATTTTTCACGTCGGCGATCCTGTCGGCGACAAGCCGATTTATTACGTGATCGCAGGACTGGCCAAGCTCGAATACCCGCTTGCCGCGTCCTCCTTCCCCCTGTGGATCACACCCGACAACCTCTTTGGCTTGGTGGAGCCGCTCGCGGAATGCGCGCGGCTCGGGTCAGTGCAGGCGCGGGAGAGGATCATCCTCTACAGGTGGAATCTCGACGGCTTCTACATGGCGGCGGGCGTATCCTGGGAGCTCGGCCTGGCGGCCATCACCGGCATGACCCGGGAGCTGCGGATCATGAACGCGGAGTTCGGCGAGCGTCTGGGACGCCGCAAGGAAGGCAGGCGCTGATGGAATCGTACGACGAGATCATGAAGATCGCCTTCCAGGCGGAGGATGCACTCGATGCGAAGGTGATCGAGAAATTCGGCAAGAGGTTCCATGACAAGCAGGTCCTGATCCGGGAGGGCGAGATCCAGCAGAAGATCTACTGGGTCATCTCGGGAGAGGTCTACGTGACGCAGAAGGTGGGGGAGAAATACCGCGTGATGACGACCCTGGGCAGGGGGGAGCTGATCGGCGAGATGAGCTTCTTCGACAAATCAG
>Ga0187881_10001660_pt1 | contig 22824 bp, 21 predicted proteins | sample June2016WEW_19_1_2_FD_133017 | JGI IMG/M metagenome (GOLD analysis project Ga0187881, IMG submission 133017) | Peatland microbial communities from SPRUCE experiment site at the Marcell Experimental Forest, Minnesota, USA - June2016WEW_19_100 | ecosystem: Environmental > Terrestrial > Soil >...
CTTTTCCGCCAGCACGATGGCGTAGCAGTCGCGGCCTTCGGCCAGGGGCGCGGGCGAGGCCCAGCCTTGGGCACTGCGGAAAACCAGGATGCGCACCGGCACCGGTGTCCGGAGGTCCGGCTCGCCGACGATCTCGCCCAGCGCGTGGCGGAACTCTTGGAACCGCACCATGGTCTCGCGTCCGGCGCGCGCACCCGCGTCGGTGAGCACTTCGAACGGCCCCGAGGCGAACTTCACCCAATGGTCTTCGGCCGCCAGCAGGCAAGGGAAGAGACAAAGGATGAAGAGCCGCCGCATGCATTTCTATTATCACGCCGGGGCCAGGCGGGCGTGGCCGAGCGCCTTTTTGCTAGAATGAAAGCTCACGCCGTGGCGCTATCGTCTAACGGTTAGGACGGAGCCCTCTCAAGGCTTAAATACGGGTTCGATTCCCGTTAGCGCCGCCAAGGTTTCATAGAGTTACGGGCGGCTGGGCAGCACGGGGCAGCACGCGCAAGGAGCCAGAAGAAAAGCTCCGCCCTGTCGCGCCCCATCCTTGGGAGCGTTGACAGCCATGTTTTTCCCGAAGTTCCGAGGCGCCGCGCCGGTTCCGCGACTGCCGTGACCGGCGTTTATCTGCCCAGTGGCACTAGTTTCCGAGTGGGCCGTCAACCATGTACAGCGAATCAACGGCCGGAGGGAATCACATCTCCGAAACGGCTTCTTGGCCAAGTGAGCGCAGGATCCATCCGGTGGCACGCAGGCCCTTTTGAACTTTAGGGAGGCGTAGTGGATTTTGAGTGTGGGCGAGCCCGAATGACACGAAGGACCGAGACGTTTCTCCGAATGCTGCTAGAATGGAGCCGTTTCCAGGAAAACCATGAGACTGCTCGTGACGCTGGCCGGGCTGATATCCGCTGTGTCTTGCCTGGCCCAGCAAAAAGCCGGATGGAAACTCACGTTTCAAGACGAGTTTAACGGCGCCAGACTGGACCTCTCCAAGTGGAATCCCCAGGACCCGTGGGGTAGGGTGCGCAATCGCGAATTGCAGGCTTACGTGCAGGACGCCTTCGCAGTGTACGACGGGATTCTGCACATCAAGGCCGAAAAACGTGCCGCCGACTACGATGGCGCTACGCGCCAGTACACTTCCGGGATGATGACCACATACCGGAAATTCGCTCAGAAGTACGGTTGGTTTGAAATCCGCTGCCGCGTGCCCAAAGGCAATGGCCTGTGGCCTGCGTTCTGGATGTTGCCCGAGCCGTTGGGCTGGCCGCCGGAGATCGATGTGCTCGAAAACCTCGGTCAGGACACCGGGGTGGCGTACTTTACCAATCATTTCACCGGACCGGACGGCAGACACGCTTCCAAAGGGTCGGGCAAAGTAGCCACGCCCGGCCTCTCCGCCGATTTTCATACCTACGCCGCCGAGTGGACCCCGGAAACGATCGTCTGGTATTTCGATGGCGTCGAGAAATTTCGTTCCGACCAGGGAGTGCCCCAACAGCCCATGTACCTCCTGGTGAACCTGGCGATCGGAGGCTCCTGGCCCGCGCCGCCGGACGAGACTACGGTGTGGCCGGCCTCTTTTGACGTGGACTACGTGCGCGCGTACGCCAAAGAGCAGTGATCCCAGGAAAGCTAGCTAGCGGACCTTTCCCAGCGGTTTCCGTACCACAACGGCACCTTCGAAGCGGCCAAGGAGATTCTGTCGCGGGCCGTCGAACGCTAATTACACTCTTGGGACAAAAGCCCTTCATGCATCGCTGCCGGCACCTGCCGAAGGGTTGACTGGTGTCCCCTGAAGAAGCGCCGTAAGCTTGCCTTGCAGCACCTCACCAGAACGGTAGTACGCAACAAAGATAACTATCGAAAGCACCGCAATGGCGACTCCAATCAGTGAATCGCTGAAGGCGTCGTAAAGCCCATGCAGGAGCGCCGTGGTTGCCAATCCCGCCAACAGCAAGCCTTTCTGTACGTGACGGTTGACCGACCCCAATGCAATGAAGTAAGCAAAGATACCAGCCCACACCGCATGCAGCAACGGCAACGTTATGAGTCGAGCCAACTGGAGGATCAGGTAATCGCCGAACCCAAGGCGTCCGTAGGAAAGCCCAAGAGCATACGAAATCGAGTACTTAGTCGCTTCGGCGATTCCGAAAGCGAAACCCGAAACACAACCCAGGAACACAATCGTGTTTAGGCTGTCCAGATTTCGCTTATGAAGATAGAGCCACCAAATTGGCAACGCTTTGGTAGCTTCCTCGACGATCCCCACCCCAAGCACGAAACCGAACAGTCTGCCTGCAATCGAGGCGCTTGCAGCAGCCGAATAGAGCGAACTGACGAAAGGAAGCTGTTGCAGCGCCAGCACGAGGGATATGCCAACCACCATAGTAAACAGCGATACTTTGGCGATTGGCACGACAGCCAGCTTTGGCATGAGCATAAAGTACAACACCACCGCCCACATCAAAGCGAAGTAGACACCGAAGACAAATGCGATTGCGTCAAACGCCACCTGAGTACTGGAAACCCAGAACACCAGAAGGAGCGGAAACAACGCCATCGCCACGAACCACCTGACCCACAGGAGATTCCACGGCTTATCCGCCATCCACTCCTTGTAAGGAACAAGATTGGCAAAGCCGATGTGTTTGCACTCCTGAATGGCTCTCTCAAGGAAGCTACTCTGAGTGGAAGTCCTCTTCTCGAACACGGAAGCACGATTGGAAACCGGCGCCGAAGCCGAGGGGGTTTCCGGGGAGGTGGGCGATCCACACTCGGCGCAGAATCGTGTGCCGGGAACCAACGGCTTGCCACACATCATGCAGAACGCGTTCATCTTTGTCTCCATTGAGGACCGTACCCGATGCCGCCCCACGTAGTCTGCATCCGGCTCTCGAAGCCGGATGGGTGCATCTCCGATAAGCGTTCCAGCGAGCCCGTCCGTTCACACCAGCGCACGAGAGCGGCGAACTCCTTCACGCCGGCAAGGGTCTTACCGACGGCGGTGAACCCACGGTAGAAACCGGGGGCCTCGATTTCCGATTCTGCCGTCCATTGGAAGCCGCCCTTGTCGTTGTTGCGTTTGAATTTGAATTGTCTGACGAGCATCAAGGCTTCACGTCGAACCCCGCCATCCGCTTACGCATCAGGTACATGGCGGCGGCGCACAGACCAGCGGCCAGGAGGATTACTGCAAACGGCGAGAGGGCGGGAACCATCGCTGGCGCCTGGCTTGGCGCCCAAGCGATGCCGAATACGTTGTAAGTGGTGGATACCCCGCTCACGGTATTGGTCCAAGACGTGAGAGGCGACGAGGTAGTGGAGTATGTGAAACTGCCGGGCCCGACACCCGAAATGGTCGAGACTTGAGTGGCGGTTCCCGCTTGCCCAAGGTAGGTAGCACCGAGGACACTGGTCGTCTGAACCGTGCCGTCCGTGCTGATGGCAAGCGAAACCCCCGGCGAATTCAAGTTCTTCAGTAGAATTGTGAAGATCTGGCTCGACGGAGGACAGGCCGCCAGTGCATTCAGGAAGGCCGGAGTGAGAATGCCGGCAGTGCTTGGGTTGGCGTTATTCCTAATTGCGAGTAGAGCATCGTAGAGGTCGTAATTCCCGTACCCCCCGTTGACCAGTTGGGTGATGAGGCCGCTCCCCTCGTTGCTGAGGATGAAGGTGTCCTGACTGGTGTTGACGCCGATGATGCCCCACACCGGGCAGACTGCCACGGACAGGCAGAGCAAAACACCAGCCAGTACGGAAATATTACGAAAACGTTGCGCGATTCCCCCACTCCTTCCCGGAGCACGCCCAGGAAGCATCGAGTGTACAACCTTTCGTGTGCCGAAACAAGGCTTTACGGATTTGTTTTTTGGGGTTCGGGGTGGCCGCCCCCGTTTTGGCGTAGAGCCGGGTGGATACGGTGAAGATGGTTGCGGCGGCGTATATTGAAGCCGTTCATAACGCCCTCGCAGCTTGGCTCATGCGCCGTTGGGCGCTGCCCAGGAGCGGCAGGAGACCGGCCCGAAGTACAACATCATCCGGGCCGCCGGAGAGGCGGGGACCCATCAAGCGAAGGGGTTTAGGACTCGCACGTGTCCATATCGCTGCCCGTGACGGAAGTCTTCGGAGTAGACGGTGTCAGTTCCAAGTGCCTCGGCGGCCGCGAGGATGGCCGCGTCCCAATAGGAAATCGCGAATCGCTCGGACTGCTCGATCGCGATTCGCACTAACCGGTGGTCGATAGTCTGACAGGGAAAGGCCGCCCACTGCTCAATCCACTCTAGGGCCTGCGCGGCGGAAAGCGGGCGAGACGCCTTCCTTACCACGGTCACAAAGAATTCCTGCAAGACCTGCGCCGAAGTACCGAAGTCCGTCGATTCAATGAGCTCAACAGCGCGCTTTCTCTTGGGTTCGTCTTTGCCCGTTCCTACCGCCGCGTAGACAAGGACGTTGGTGTCGAAGAACGCCCTAACGGTCATGCAAGTCCTCCCGGGTCCACGTTTTCTTGCCAAGTCGCCCCTGAGATTGCGCGCTCAACTGCCGCAATCGCGCCCGGGCGCGCTTTGCCCGGTCCTGGTGCGCGGCGAGACTGGTCAAGTAGTCGCGGACCAGAGCGTTAACGGTGGAGTTGCATTCGGCGGCATGGCGGCGCACAGCAGCCAGGACATTCTCGTCTACGCTGAGAGTGATATTCTTCATGACCACAGTATATGTGTAACTGTGTGAACGCGCAAAAACAGGGCAGAGGCCGCATAGACAGCGCATAGGCCAGTTGGATGGCGTTCCCAAGGTCCGGGAGGACTTGGCCCTGCACACGCGCCCGGTTTGCTCCCACAATTAGTTCATCAGGTCGACAGACCCGGAATCGATGGCGCGCCTGGCGACCCTCACGAAACTCGCGAGAGAGCAGTCGAACGTGGCATTGCGAACACTGCAGCCGGGGATGAACACTGGGCCGATCGCAGGTGGCGCAGTGAGCGTCAGGCCGGTTCGATTGCGCAGTTGGTCCATAGTCTGAGTGACGTACGAGGTCCGGACGAGGTACTCCCCAGTGCTCTGCGACTGGCGGAGCTCGAAAACGAGGGCGCCGCCCGGAGCAGCGGTGTCCGCCAGGTAACCCGGCAGAATCCAGTCGAGACGGAACAGGCCGGCGAGTCCGGTGATATTCGTGTTCGCAGCCATCAACATGATCACCTTGGTCGACGGGTTTGCCAGTGCGCCGGTCATCACATTCCCGGTGGCTGCCTGGACCAGAGAGCGCACGATATGGGAGGCCAGATTGGAACTTTGCACGGCGGCCAGATAGGGCGTGCGGTACTCCAGATCGAGAGCAAGGTTGTACAAGCGCGTGATCTGGCTGATGCCGCCTGCCGTCAATTGGCCCCAACCGACGTCTGCAGCCGGCATTCCATCCGCGTACTCCATGACGAATGGATCGATGGCAATAACGACAGTTCCCAGGCCTCCGATGCTTACCGGCGAAGCGGAACCCGTGATGGCGATCGGAAGGGTCGTGACGTCGAGCTTACCTGCCGGAGCAGCGGGCGCCGGAGTCTGGCTGGCCGGATAGTTAAATAAAATCGAACGCGTGAGGGCGAGCTCGGGGCCGTACGCGGTGGCTAAAGACTGTTCACTATCGCCGAGACGTCCCCGTACGGCGGCGACCGCCATCTGCTCATCGATCTGCGCGACGCCCGCGGCCACCGGAGAGAACAGCGGGTCGCTGTCCTGTTGAGGATAGAAATTGATGTTCATACTGGCCCCCGGGAGAAGGCCGGCCCAGAAGGCTTTGGCCGTGTCAATGATCAGTTGACCGTTATTGGCCCGGAAGTATACGGAGGAAGCGTCGGCCGAATCTTTGCCGGTCAGCATTCCCTCCTGCGTGAGCCAGAGACGGAAATAGCCGCCGAGGATCGTCTCATTCGTAGCGCCGTTGACGGTCAGGTTGGAAACACCCGGAACGCTGAACACCGGGAATGGTTGGGTGGAGAAATTGTTGAGAGTGCTGTTGTCCACAACAGGAGATCGAACGCCGTGACGGCCGAGAATGATGACCTGCTTGACTTTCGTATCATCGACGGGCTGCGCAGCAAGAAGCGAAGCGCAGGAGAGAGCCAAAGCGGCGATCCTGAACGAATGGATTTCCATGTTGTAGTAGTGCCGGACGCTGGATTTCCTCTCTGATTTCTTTCTATCTCCATTGCGGCACTGTCTGGCCTTGAAGCCGGTCGCGCACGCGGTTGAACAACGGGAAACCTGGACGTAAGAGCGCCAGCCTGTCGAAACCCCGATCTTGGCGTGATGGCCTTTCATGTTCCCGTCGCCGCAATCTCCACCGCGCGCGGCCGACCACCCGAGGTTCAGCACAGCCCACACAAACCTCCGGAAAAGTTGCTCGGCCACCCAAGCCGGCAAGTGGGATATGACAAGCACGAAAAGGCGATTACCCAAGCGGCTCGCATGCCCGGCACGAGGTTTCATGACGTTCGGCACTTCTGGGCTTCTCACTCATGGCGAACGGCGAAACTGCGGCCTACGTGCGCGATCGGATGGGCATTCGAGCATCAAAGTCACCTGCGATGCAGAAGGCGCGCGGTAAATCCGAAGTGGATGTTAGCAAAACGTTAGCAATCGAGGTGGAAGGGAAAGCCGAAGCCAGATGCAAATGATTGATGGAATTGGTTGCGGGGGGTGGATTTGAACCACCGACCTTTGGGTTATGAGCCCAAATGAAACGGCAGCGCCGTCCCGCCTGGTGTTGCACGGAATAGAGAAACCAATGACTTGCACGGCTCGGAATCGCGTGGTTCCGCCTCTCGCCGGGCACAATCCTGGGCACAGCTTTTGCCGGGCCGGTCCAAACAGGGCGCGCGGCGTAAAATTCGGCGCCCGCGCCTATAGGCGTCCCCAACCCACCCAAAAATGCGGCTACGGGCGCGCTAAGCGCGGCTACGGGCATTCTACTGGCCGCCCCCACGCCCCAAAACGGGCGCGGGTCGTTCCCCTGCGGCTAAGGTCGCATTCTGGCAGGCATATCACGTTCTAAAGGATTCGCCAGTTTCAAGTTCACCTCATCACTTTTCCCCGACCGCGCCCTTGGGTTGAGTTGCCCGTTTGGCGGTTTTCTCTGGGCTTAGCGAAGACGGTGGCCCAGCGCAGATCTCGCCCTTCCTGTGTCTGAAATGGGGCTGCTGGGATTTGACCGGGCTTACGGGCTTGCGGCAATAGGGGCAGAAGAAGAGGCTTCCGTGAAGGCTTGCGTGCAGGCTTTTTCCGTGCGCACGGACCCCGTAAAGAAAATGGTTCACTGCGTTGGCCAGCTCGATGTCTATCAGACACTTCCGTTTAGCCATGTGGAACTCCTTTGTCGTTTTCAGGGTGTTTGCCTTTCCCGCCGAGCCAGCGCGGTTGGCCGCGCCGACTCAAAAGACCCAACTACTAAAAACTGATATTGATCATGTCCGGGCGATGAAGTTCTGGAGTGCCTCGGCGACTTTATCCCAGTCCAGATAGTGCTTCTTCCGACCTCGCACGAGTGTCATGCCGCCCTTGGTCACCCGGATGACGCCGGTGTAAGACTGGCCCCAGAACTCCATCGCCAATGTGTCCCGCGGAGTGTGATTCACACTGATCGACTTCAATTGCCAACGTCGCTGACCAAAGCCGCGCGGCTTTCTCTTAAAGGTAAATGTAGATTTTCGGTTTAGAGGTGCGCTTCTCATTGTGAAAACAGCCTCTCGATCTCGTCTACATCTTGTCCATAGTGATTCCGCCGGGATAAGCGACGCAGGAACCGTTCATGACGCCAGTATAATCCCCGATCATGCGGAGCTGTCTAGTGGTAGCTGAAACGGGAACATCAGCCACGTTGCCACTAAAAGACGATTGCCTCTGCACGCCGCGAGAATCAACAAAGGTCAGCGTCAAAGCGATCGAGTATTCGGCGCTGAGCGTGCCCGCAACAGTCCCATTTGCAAAACACCAGTTCGTGAAAGAAATCGTACCGCTCAGCGCGTTACCAGTCTGGGTCAGATTCGCTGCGACAGATCCTTGTCCTCCTCCCGTTGTTGAATCCCATGTGCCCTGCCAGACTCCGGTCACGTTGATCCCAGGAGACGGCGGCGTTGTGATGCTGAAGTAGGCGGTGTTCGACAGACCTCCGCCGGGCGATGGGTTGCTCACGATCACCGGGGAACTCCCCGCTACAGCGAGGTCCGATGCAGTGAGGGTGATGTTTAGTTGACCGCTGTTGACCAACGAAGCCGTGTGCGAAACTCCCTTGAACGTCACCGAAGAGGAAGCGATGAAGCCGCTCCCATTAATCGTGAGCGTCAGCGCACCCGATCCGGCCACGGCGGAGGCTGGTGCGAGACTCGTGATGGAGGGTTTTGGATTGCCCGAAGGGGCCGGAGTTATGGTGAAAAGAGCGGTGTTCGAACTCCCTCCACCAGGGGGCGGGTTGCTCACAACTACCGCGGAACTGCCAGCGGTGGCAAGATCCGACGCCGCAAGCGTGATCGTCAGTTGACCGCTGTTGACCAACGAGGCGCCATGCAAGACGCCGTTGAAGGTGACAGATGAGGAAGCCATAAAGCCGCTTCCACTGATCGTCAGCGTCAACGAACCGGTTCCAGCCCCGGCAGATGACGGCGATAGACTCGTGATAGAGGGTTGCGGGTTGGGCGAGGGCGGGAACGGCTGAATCGCCACTGTCACGGTGTTCGATGCCACCCCACCAATGGAGACCACGACTGGCACGGCAGGGCCGGTCGTTATTCCGGCGGGTACCTGGGCATTCACCTGATATAGGCCTACTAAAGCTGGTGCGAGACCAGAGAAGAGCACTTGCGCACTTGCGCCCCCGATAGTGACTGTTGAGGTTGTGGTCGTTTCGGAAAGCGGGCTGCCTGAATCAGGAAAACCCGTTGGCGGTTGGTTGGTCACCGCCCCGAGGCCAGTACAGTAGATCTGAATCACATCACCCACAGATGCGGGGTTCGAGGAACCCACTAGCCCGTATTGCGAGTCGAGTATCGCGCCCTGCCCCGTACCTTGCCCATTCATGCTGAAGATGCCCGGCGCGAAGGGGGCGAGATTGACCGTCTGTGCGACGCTCGTTTGACCGCCCAGTGTGGCAGTCAGGGTAGCTTGTGTCTGTCCAGTTACTTCCCATGGCACCTGGAGATTCACCTGCCCGGCAGATGCATAGTAGAGAGGCGTTTGCTTCCCCCCGAACTGCATCGAAAGCCCGGAAAGGCTGATTGGCAAAGGCGCTCCGCTAGCCTGCGAGGGCGCGCTCAATGGAAAGCTGCCGTAAGCTGAGGCGATGCTTCCGGGTGCGATTGCACCGGACACTGAACTCGCCGCATTCACCACACCTCCGGGACTGATCGAAGGGACTCCTGAGCCTGAGGTCGTGATTGTCGCTGAGAACAGCAATCCAGCCGCACCTTCCCAATTCGGTGCATCTATGTAAAACCAGTTTGTGCCGACATGCAGGAGGGGAGCGATACCATCGCAGGTCAGTATGTGTTCCTGAGTAAAATTTGTAACGCTGTTTTCGATCAAGCTATTGCAGATGGCCGTTCCGTTCAGATAGACACCTGGGTTCGTACCGCCCAAAGAGTCATCTACGGCGTAATGCATGGTCAGTGAGGAAGTGGAAAAAGTGTTCGCTATCGTGAAGCGGATTGCGTACAACGCCGTGTTTCCCTGAGATGAGGCCGCATTAGCGTTCGTGCCAATCCAGCTCGCCGCACTATCCACGCTTAGCCCAGATATCCAAGAGGCGTTCCGGCTCACGATGAATGCCGCGGGACCGTTTTGGGCACTGGAAAAATCGGTCGAGGTAAAGGGATGGCTGAAGTCGGTATCGGCAGGTCCGAGCAGGAAAGTGACGGCGCTATCCCTGGCCCCAACGCTGCCGTTGCCGCTCCGAACAGTTACGCTCTCGGCAATCGCGAGCGGGGCCATAAGCAGCAACAGCGCACCGAAACGGTACGCATAGGAGTTGAACATGGGCCTGATCTCCCCTTTGGGCTGGCGCGCATGAACCGTGCGTTTTCGGACGGGGCGTCGAAACTTGAATTCGTTGTCGGACAGGCACTGTGTTGCGCCTTTGCGGCTCCTGATAATATTGCACCAGAATTCCGGGTCCAAAAACCTCCAACCATAATCATAGAACGTTTTGGCTTTGGTCTTGCTGTAGCAATTGTAACTTAAATCGTACAAAACGATGCTCTGAATTCCGGAAAGATGAGGAGTTGCCCGCTTCTGAGACCCAAATCCTGCGGTTCTTGGCGAACAGAGTCAAGCTCCTGCGGCGGTCGCGCCGGTGGACGCAGGAGAAACTTGCCGAACGGGCCTCCATGCAGCGCAGCTATCTGGCCGATCTGGAGCGTGGCTACAGAAACCCGTCGGTTCGGACGCTCCTGAAGCTCGCGAACGCGCTTGGCGTCCGGATTCGCGATCTCTTCGAGCAGGGACCCTAGGGCTTACGCTCGGGGCCTTCTTAGGGCCAGCCCCACAAAATAGCCCTCCACATGGTTGGAGCAGGGGTGATCCGGTCAATTCCAAAGGGCAAACCACCGGCAGACCGCCCGGAGGCCGGCTGGCGGGTCGCTAGGGCCAGGCTGGGCCATTCTATAGGTGGCCCGTACGCAGCCCCGGCAAGCCCTTGCTCGTATTTTTCAGTTGCTTTGGGAGGCGAAAGGGTGTGGACAGAATCGTCACGCACCGGGTTTTGCTCCAGTCCCCCGTCGTTGCTTAGGGTGCGTCAGCAAATAAGTGTGTCAACTTCGAGGTAGTAGGCTGTAGTTCCAATCGCCATGAAACCGGTCTCTCCGGAGTTGGAGTTCAGCCATTTGCTGATCGGAAACCTTGACTCCGGCGGGATAGACATTGGTGTCGAGTTTGCTTTTCACGGCTAGGCCGGTCGTTGTCGTGGTGGCGGCGATGAGATTGATGATGACCTCGTGGCTGATCAGCGGTCTACCGCGCCAGTTCTGGCTGATGAATGAGAACAGGCGGTGTTCGATTTTGTTCCACTTGCTGGTGCCCGGCGGGAAGTGACAGACCGAGACCTCCAGCCCGGTTTCGTCGGCCAACTGTTGCAACTCCCACTTCCACAACCGCACGCGTGCGCCATTGCTCCCCCCGGAGTCTGCGGTAATCAATAGACGGCGCGCTTGCGGATAGCTGGGGCGCCCCATCCAGCGCCACCACCGGCGAATGCTCTCTACTGCAAAGGCCGCCGTGTCGTGATCGACTCCCACGCTGACCCACCCTACGTTGCGCCCCAAGTCGTAGACGCCGTAGGGTGCCACCTTGCCCTTCCCCGGCTCCCGGATTTCGAAGTCGTGAACCCGCACGGGTTCGGGTTCGCCTTTCGGCTGCCACTCGCGCCCCGCGTTCTTGAGATCCCCCACCAGTTCCTTCTTCTTGGTGTCCACCGAAATCACAGGTTCGCCTTGCTTCAGGTATCGCTGCGCCTTCCGGTTGATGTATTCAAACTGTTGATCCCGATCCGCATGCTGGCTTCCCTCCAGCGTCTTCTGGTTTGCTTGCAAGCTGTAGTCCATGGCGTGAAGCACTTCGGCCACTGTTTGATAACTGACGGCGTGACCTTCCCGCTGGAGTTCCTCCGCCAACGTGCGCACGCTCTTGCAGGTCCACCTCAGGGGGGATTCGGGATCTCCGCGAGTCGTCGGATCCACCAGTCGATCCAAATCTGCCAGCAGGGTCGGGTCCCTATCGATGGTCCTCTTTCGACCGGCACCCTTCCGCCGGATTCGGGATGACGCCGATCGCGTCCCGCGCGCCGCCGTCTGCCGGTTCAGTTCCTTCATCCCTTCGGTGATCGCTCGGCGGGATACCCCCGTCGCACGCGCCACCGCCGAGATCCCTCCATACCCGATAGCATCGCTCTCGGCGGCGGCGACCAGGCGCCGCATCCGCTCGTCCAGGAAGGCCGCCAAAGAACGAAACCGCCGCCGGATGTCCTTGTGGTTCACCACTCCACAAGTATAAAACAAAACCAGGTCAACTTGTTTTACTAATTTCCTGACAGGCTCTTACTGCACCGAGACGGTCACGTTGTTCTGGCTCGTGTTCCGGCCGATCGACACTAGGATTGGCAGGTTCCCCGACTGCGCGTTTGAGGGGATCTGGACGTTGAGCTGCATCATCCCGGCCACCAGGCCCGGAGCCTCCCCGGCGTACACATAGAGCGCCGGCTGGCCGTTGATAGTCACCCCGACCGCCAGCAGCGGCGCCGGCGTCACCTGCGGAGGCGGCAAGTTCGCGGTCGTAATCGCGCCCGTGACGCTCGGCGGGCTGGTCTGGCCCTCGCCTGTCAGATACACCTGCACGATGCTGCCCTTGGCCGCCGGATTCCCCGGCCCGTTCACGCTGTTGTCCTGGTTCAGGATGGCCCCCGGCCCGCTCCCCGAGGCGTTCTGCGTGAACAGCCCTGGGGCGGTGGTCGCCGAGGTCAACGGGTACCCGTTGGAAGTCTGTCCCAGGTACTTGATCCACACCGACGGGCTGGCAACGGAGGCCATCTCATACGGCACCACCGCCGACACCTGTGTGCTGCTGGCGTAAATCATGGGAGCGGCGATGCCATTGAACAGCACCTGCACGCCGCCAATGGTGGTCGCCAGCTTCCCAATGGACGGGTCCGTGGTCGCGTATGCCGCGGTGGCCGGTCCGATGTTCGTGCCAAAGATCGTGACCAACTCGCCTGGGGAAACCGCCCCGGTGGCATAGCTCGCCGCGTTCGTCACGCCCTTGATGGTGGGTAGCGGCGCCGTAACGTTCGCGATGATGGTAGTCGGGTCACTTGCAGAAGCAGCGGCGGAGCCACCCCCCGATACACTCACTTGGTTGGTCACCTGCGATTGCGCGTTGGCAGCCACGTTCACAGTGACGGTGATTGCCGGATAACTCGCGCCAGCCGCCAGGCCATCACTGCGCGTGCAACTGCTACCGCCCGCCGGGCACGTCCACCCCGTCCCCGCCATCGAGACCAGCGTCAGCCCCGCGGGGACCGTCTCCGTCACCGTCACCGTCCCGCTGGTCGCGGCGGCTCCAACCCAGTTCCACACCGTAACCGTGTACGTTGCCCCGGTCTGTCCCTGCGCCAAGTTTCCAGTGTGCATTTTGGTGATGCTCAGTGAGCCCACCACCCCCGCCTCGTTGACTGTAACCGCGACTCCTGCAATCGAAACCGTGGCCGTGCGCGGCCTGCTCGGATTCGCGGCCACACTGAGCGTGACGCTGCCGGAACCGGTCCCAACAACGCTTCCGGAGAACGTGATCCAGGCCGGCAGGCTCTGAATTGCCCAGGCGCAGGACGGGCTGGTCTGAATGGTGACGGTGAGGTTCCCGCCCGCAGCAGCGGCGAACAAAGAGAGCGGAGTAACGGAAGCCGAGCAGGAGGAGCCGGAGGGAGTTAAAACACGGATGCGGTCGTTACCAGAGTCGGCGATGTAGAGGTTGCCAGCGGAGTCCACGGCGACTCCCCACGGCTCGTACAACTGGGCGCTGGTGGCCGGGCCGTTGTCGCCGAAGGACGCGCCGCCCCCTGCCACCGTGGTGATCACTCCATTCGAGACCTTGCGGATACGGTTGTTATAGTAGTCGGCGATGTAAAGGTTGCCAGCCGAGTCCACAGCGACGCCGTTGGGACCACTCAGGGCGGCGCTGGTGGCCGGGCCGTTGTCGCCGCTGAAACCCTGGGTCCCATTTCCCGCCACGGTGGTGATCACCCCGTTCGAGACCGTGCGGATGCGGTAGTTACCGGAGTCTGCGATGTAGAGGTTGCCGGCGGAATCCACGGCGACGCCCCAGGGATAGGCCAACTGGGCGCTAGTGGCCGGGCCGTTGTCGCCGCTAGAGCCTTCCGTCCCGTTTCCCGCGACGGTGGTGATGACCCCGTTCGAGACCTTGCGGATGCGGACGTTACCAGAGTCGGCGATGTAGAGGTTGCCGGCGGAGTCCACAGCGACCGCCATGGGAGCACTCAGGGCGGCGCTGGTGGCCGGGCCGTTGTCGCCCAAACCAGAGAAGCCGCCGCCCGCCACGGTGGTGATCACCCCGTTCGAGACCTCGCGGATGCGGTGGTTACCGGAGTCTGCGATGTAGAGGTTGCCGGCCGAATCGACGGCGACCCCCATGGGATCGTACAACTGGGCGCTGGTGGCCAGGCCGTTGTCGCCCCCGTAGCACGACGTGGGCGAGATCGTGCGAGAACACGGCCCGTTTCCCGCCACGGTGGTGATCACTCCATTCGAGACCTTGCGGATGCGGCCGTTGCCATAGTCGGCGATGTAGAGGTTGCCAGCAGGGTCCGCGGCGACCGCCATGGGACCGGCCAACTGGGCGCCGGTGGCCGGGCCGTTGTCGCCGCTGAAGCTTTGCGTCCCGTTTCCTGCCAAGGTGGTGATCACCCCGTTGGAGATCGAGACCTTGCGGATGCGGTTGTTATTACTGTCCGCGATGTAGAGGTTGCCGGCGGAATCCACGGCGACGCCTTCGGGAAAGTTCAACTGGGCGCTGGTGGCCGGGCCGTTGTCGCCGAGCGACGGGCCGCCCCCTGCCACAGTGGAGATCACTCCATTCGAGACCTTGCGGATGAGGCACCTATAGTATTCGGCAATGTAGAGGTTGCCAGCAGGGTCCACGGCGACCCCATAAGGAAGGTACAACGTGGCGCTGGTGGCCGGGCCGTTGTCGCCCAAACCAGAGAAGCCGCCGCCCGCCACGGTGGTGATCACCCCGTTGGAGACCTGGAGGATGCGGCTGTTACCAGTGTCCGCGCTCTCACCACTCTCCGCGATGTAGAGGTTGCCAGCAGAGTCCACGGCGACCCCCATGGGCGCGAGCAACTGGCCGCTGTTGCACGACACGGGCGGAAAAATGCGAGAACACGGCCCGCTTCCCGCGACGGTGGTGATCACCCCGTTGGAGACCTCGCGGATGCGGCTGTTACCAGTGTCCCCGATGTAGAGGTTGCCGGCAGAGTCCACGGCGAGGCCGGTGGGGCCGCTCAACTGGGCGCTGGTGGCCGGACCGTTGTCGCCGCTGAAGCCTGGCTGCCCATTTCCCGCCACGGTGGTGATCACCCCGTTCGTGACCTTGCGGATGCGGTTGTTACCAGTATCGGCAATGTACAGGTTGCCAGCACTGTCCACGGCGACGCCTTGGGGGCCGTACAACTGGGCGCTGGTGGCCGGGCCGTTGTCGCCGCTGAAGCCTGGCGTCCCGTTCCCCGCCACCAGGGTCAAGATACCCGTTGTGGCGTCCAATCGCAGGACAACATTCTCTTGCGCCGGGAAAAAGAGATTGCCTGCCCCGTCCACCGCAACAGAATTTGGCGAGCCCAGGCCGGCGGATGTTCCTGGGATGTTCACCGGCAGCCCGCCGCCAGCGAACGTGTTGATCGTGTAGGTCTGGCCAAATGTGGACCAGGACATGACCAAACTGAGAAGAACAGCAGGCAGTAGACGCGGTCGAGCAGGAGTTTCCATTTTGACCTCGCGGCTGCTTCAGTATACACCTAGCCCCCATTCTTTGATCCTGCGAGTTGGATTCTGTGAGTTGGATTCTTGCGAGTTGGATTCTGTGAGTTGGATTCTTGCGAGTTGGATTCTCTCTTCGAACCTACGGGATCACCAGGGCTTACGCTCGGGGCCTTTTTGCGGCCAGCTACACAAAATAGCCCCTCCACATGGCCGGAGCCAGGTTCGTCCGGGCAATCCCAGGGCAGCAAACCACCAGGGGAAGCGCCAGAGGCCGGCTGGCGGGCACGCTAGGGCCACGCTGGGCACTTTTGGCGCGGGTTCAAAACGGCGGTCAGGGGCACAGGCTTCGTTGGGGCGACGGGGGCGGCGCGAGCGGGAAGAACGAGACCTACCGGGACAATTTCGCCGTGTACCAGAATCCCCCTAGTTTTTCGCCCAGCCGGGCGTTGCAAACAAGGCGGTAATTGGCGGCATTCCGGTGTACTAACAAAGGGTTGTTTATGGTACAATTAGGATATGAAGATCCGAATTGCGTTGTATGCGCGCGTGTCCACCAAGGATAAAGGCCAAGACTACGAGAACCAACTCCTGGAACTGCGCCAGTTCGTCGCTCACAAGGCCGGCGAAGGTTGGACGGTCGTGCACGAGTACGTGGACAAGGCATCCGGCAAGACGGCCGACCGACCGGCATTCCGGCAGATGTTCGAGGACGCCTCCCGCAAGAAGTTCGATTTGGTGTTGTTCTGGAGTCTCGACAGATTCTCTCGTGAAGGAGTCGTCGAGACGTTGCAGCATCTGGAGCGGCTGAAGTCGAACGGAATCCAGTGGTGGAGCTTCAAGGAGGAGTACTTGCGGAGCATTGGCCCGTTCGCCGAGGCGGTGCTGGCCATTCTGGCTTGCGTCGCCAAGCAGGAGCGTATCCGCTTATCGGAACGGGTTCTGGCGGGCCTCAATCGCGCCCGAGCGAAGGGAATCCGTTTGGGGCGTCGCCCGGCGGCGTTGCGGTCGGAGCGGGTCCGGGAGATGCGCCAGCGGGGCTTGAGTATCCGGCAGATCGCCAAGGGAACCGGCGTCAGCCCAATGACGATCCAGCGGAGACTTGCCGGCGAAAGCAGCGCGGCGGTCCTCAAGGCGAAGCGCAAGAAAGCAGATGTCGAAGCCTAGACAGATACGCGGCAACGCGGCGGGCAAGCGTAAGAAAGACAGCAAGGCATGGCGCAAGAAATGGGGCGGCGTCCACTACTACCATGGACTCCGGGTTGTTGATGGCGTGCCAGAGATTAATGGAGATAGACGCGAGCAGCAGTGTTACACGCACCCGGATGTGCCGGACGGTTCCAACCTTGTGATCGAGATGAGCTACGCCGGCGAGGGGAAGTGATCGGGCTATGCGGCCGCTCTGCACCGCCCAAATCGCGCGCTGCTAAACTGAAACTGGCAGCCTGCCAGCGTATGCGGAATTCAAAACGTGGAGCCGGGCTGAAAGGAGCCCACCCTGATTCTCAAACCGGCGACCGCGATGTGCAATTGCGGCCTGATGCCGTATCCAGAATCAGAAGCGCCGAGGCAGCCGCTGAAGGAAGGCTGGACAACTCACTTCGTCGATTTCTCTCGTCGTGGATGTCAGATCGTGCCTCAGGGAAAGAGCACAAGCACATTCTAAGCCGTTCAGACCTCCTGCCTTTTTTCGTGGAGTACGCGATTGCCGTATTCAACGCAGAAGCCCACGAATACATCGAAGAGGCCAAGAAATCGGAAGTCTTGGATATTGCCGCTGAGACTTCGCGCCTTGACGCCATTTCTAGAAATCTGGTCAAGCGGATTGCATCAAAAAGGAATGGCGTGTGGCAGCGCACTGTCGAAGAGGCCTGCAAATACGTCGGAATGGGCACTGCAGAACTGGGCATGTGGTGGTGTAGCCACGGCACTTTCACCGTCGGGGGCTTAATGCGGTCGCAGCCAATCCGACTTCGTTCGGCTCTTCGCGTCCGGCGTAAACACTGGGAAAGCAGGCTCCATCGCCTGGCGGCCGAACGACCAGCAAGAACGTTCGTTCAGGCCGCCAAGGAGCGGCTCAAAAAAGCGCAGGGGCAATTAACCGTCAAGAACTTTGCCAGCAAGATCGGAGTCTCTGTCACGTTCATCTATGCCCTCCAGCGCGGTGAACTACGGGGGAATACCCAAAGACTGGCCAAAGTGGCTGAGGCAGTTGGCTGCAAGCCAGACGACTTGTGGCGCAAGGAATACGCCTCAAAAAGGAAAGGATCTGGAGCCGCTTTGTGATCTGCTCGGCGAGATTTTCGGATGCCAGCGCAGTTCCAGTCCACGGTGTCAAATGTGCCAGTCTTGCTGATGGCATCTGAGAAACGCGTGTTTCCTTAGTCTTGTCAAAAATCCAGAAATTTTCCAGTTTCATCCAGTCTTTCCGGGCGTAGCCTTTAATCAGGCGTTCGGGCATCAGACCCCATCCCGCAGCGGCCAATAGAACACACACCATCTTCAAAAGTTAAGTGTGTATAGGGAGTTAAGGCGTACGTAGAGGAGCAGAACGAAAATGTTGACGGATCATCGCAATGCGCTAGAGCGGCGCGCAGAAAGCGCGCGCCGCCAAAAGCGCATTGCGCACGAAGCTGGCGAATGGTTCGCATCTATGGGGTTCAGACCGGACTGGTTCGCGACGATCACATTAGCGCCAGAGCTTATTGACGGCAGGAAGGTGACCATAGCAAAGGCAAGGAAGTTCTTGCTCGAACTCGAACACGACGCCGGCAATGACATCGGCTGGATCATGGCTGAAGCTTATCGACATTACCCTCGTGGACTTCACTTCCATCTGCTTATCCAGGGCGTCAGCCACGTGAGTCGCAAGAAGTGGTGGCGAATATTGGCCGGGCGCTTCGGTCGCAGCCAGATCCAGCCCTACGATGATTGGTTGGATGGGCTCGGTTACGCTGGTGAGAACGGCCTTGCAGAAGGCGGCGATCTTCATTTCGGTGGCAGGCTCTGGGACCCGGCTAAAGCACGATTTCGCCGTCCGCACCAAGCCCGGAAACGCGCGGGGCGTGGTGCAGACGAGGAGAAAGGACTGAGTTGGCCCTGCTACCCACCACCGGTCACGGCACACGGCCCGTTCCGCATCTTTGTTGACGGTGGCGGGAAGCGGCCAGACGGCACCGGTTCCGGTTACGCGTTCTTTAACCAGACCACCGGCGAGAAGCGTGTCAGGTGGGTAGACGGCCTGACCAACAACGAGGCCGAATACCGGGCGATAATCTACGCGCTGTGTAACATTCCCCGCCGAGAGCGCGCGGAGATTCTTTCGGATTCCGAACTGGTGGTGAACCAGTTTAACGGCAAGTGGGCGATCAACGATCCAAAACTCCAGAGGTTGCTGAACCGGTGCCTTGAGGTCGTTGAGATGCACCGGCTGCGGGTGACGCTGAAGTGGATTCCGCGGGAACAGAACCTGGCTGACAGGCTGCTTCGGAGGCGCGCAAAATGACTGCGGAAAGACCGGACAATCCCGAACGGCCGGTACGCGTGTTTCTCAGCGCCGACATCTACCGGGATGGAAGGGGGGCCGCCTTCGCCTGGGTCAACGAAACCACCGGCAAGAGGCGGTCGGAGGATGTCCCCAGCGTCACCAAAATCGAGGTCGAATACCATGGGCTGCTCTCGGCTCTGAAAGGGCTGCCGGAGGGAGCGCAAGCGCAAATCATTTCGGACTCGCCGCTCCTGTGCGGCCAGTTCTACGAGGTCTCGCCGGTCCCCAGCCGGGTTCTGGCGCTCTCCGTACGGACCTTGTGGGTAATTCGCAGGCGAAGGCTGGATGTGACGGTGTTGTGCGTGCCCAGGGCCGACAACCCGGCGTGGAAGCGGCTTAGGAAGGGTCGATGGCAACGCGGTTAGGTAATTCGGTGCAATAGCGGGAGAAGCACGGTGCGCGGCAGCGGGAATCAAGAACAGGCAAACATTCTGGGAAATACGGCCATGCCCGACGGCTCGCTTGCACTCGGCTTGGAAGCTCTCGTACATGCACTTGCAGACCGCGTCGCCATAAGAGTCTTGGAACGTCTTGGGAACTGCTCGACGGCCTCGGCGCAGCCCAGACTCCTCACGGTCCAGCAAGCGGCAAAGTACATCGGCCGAACACCGGAAGCCCTTACCCACATGGTGAGCGAGCGACGAATTCCAACCGTTCGGTCCGATCGGCGGGTCTTTATCGACAGGCGGGACCTCGATGCTTGGATTGACGAGAACAAGCGCACCGCGACTTGATTTCGCTTGCGGTCGGTGCGTATACCTGGTTTGCCATGCGAAAACGAAAACCCAAACTCGGCAGCATCTACCAGAGAGGCGCAATCTACTGGATAAAGTACTATCGGAGCGGCCAGCCTTTCCGAGAATCCAGCCGCAGCGACAGCTACGAGCAAGCAGAGCGCCTGCTGAAACTCAGGAACGGCGAAATCGTGACGGGGAGGTTCGCGGGCCTAACGCCAGAGCGAATCCGGCTCTCCGATTTGTTCGACGATCTGGTCGAGGACTATCGGATCAACCGGCGGGCCAGCCTCCCACATATGGAGTCGCGCCTCAAGAACCATCTCCGCCCGGCCCTCGAAACAGTAAGAGTTGCCGACTTCACAACGCACCTTGTCAAGCGCTACCGGGCAAAAAGGCTTGAGGCCGGCGCAGCGCCAGCAACAATAAACCGGGAACTGGAGATCGTTGAGCGCAGCTTCCGGTTGGCTGCCCAGTGTGACCCGCCCAAGGTTGCGCGCGTAGTGCATACTCCAATGCTCAAAGAGGACAACGTTCGAACAGGCTTCCTCGACGATTCGGGCTACGTCCGTTTGCGCCAGGAACTGCCCGAGTATTTGCGGCCATTGTTCGTGGTTGCATATCACGTTGGGTGCCGCCTCGGCGAACTGCTCAGTATGCAGTGGCCCCAAGTCGATTTCAACCTGCGTGTAATTACACTGATGCCGGGCACGACAAAAAACAAGAAGGGCAGGAAACTTCCAATCTACGGTGAGATGCCGCATTGGTTATCGATGGCAAAGGAAATGGGGGAAGCACGTTTTCCCACTTGCCCGCAAGTGTTTAACCATGATGGCCAACCCATCGCGGACTTCCGCAAGGCATGGGCGTCAGCATGCGATCGAGCGAAGGTGTCGGGCCTCCTGTTCCATGACCTCCGGCGTTCAGCCGTGCGGAATATGCGTCTCGCCGGAGTTCCTGAGAACGTGGCGATGGAGATTTCGGGCCACAAGACACGCTCCGTGTTTGATCGCTACAACATCATCAGCCCGAGGGATCTGAAAGATGCAGCAGAGAGGATGGAGAAGCGTTTGAACGCCGGTCTGGGCACAATCCTGGGCACAGCTCCCCACAGCGCACCGTCACCGGTGCCGACGGAAAACGGCCCTAAACATCTGAATTAACAGGGGATTGGTTTGGTTGCGGGGGGTGGATTTGAACCACCGACCTTTGGGTTATGAGCCCAACGAGCTACCAGGCTGCTCCACCCCGCAATTCCATACTACTCCACGGATCACCCCGGGTCAATGCCGCTGCGAATTTCCGGCGCGCGACGCAAAAGTGGAAGGCACACGCCTCCTGGTGGTCTGGGCAGGCTAAAGCGTGCCCCACCGGCGCAAGACTACAATGGTTGTGTGCCCCGCTTCGTGGTTCCGGCTGTCTTCGCGCTAGCCGCGGCTCTCGCCGCGCAAACCGGCTTCTTTCCGTTGCAGGACGTCAAGCCCGGCATGCGCGGCACGGGCAGGACCGTCTTTTCGGGCAGCCAGGTGGACGAATTCCAGGTCGAGATCCTGGGCGTGCTGGATAACGTCGGCCCCAAGGAATCGCTGATTCTGGCGCGGCTTTCGGGCGGGCCGCTGGAACATACCGGGGTCATGGCGGGCATGAGCGGCAGCCCGGTCTATATCGACGGCAAGCTGGTGGGCGCGGTGGCCATGGCGTTTCCGTTCGCCAAGGACCCCATCGCCGGCATTCGGCCCATCCAGGACATGATGCGGCCCGCCACGGCGTTACCATCCGCCTCTGGGCCGGTCCAGCGCGCCGCCATCGCGCTGGCCGATCGGGATCTCACGCACGTCCTGCCGAGGCCCGAGCGCGGAGTGCCCTCTGGGCCCGCCGGCGAGGCGCGCATGGTGGATATCGCCACCCCCATCTCCTTCGGCGGGTTCAGCCGCGCCACGCTCGAGGCGTTCGCGCCGCAACTGCGCGCGCTGGGCCTGGAGCCGCGCCAGGGCATCACCGCGGGCGGAAAAATCGATCCCGGCATGGGCAACCCCGCCGATCTCAAGCCCGGCTCCATGATCAGCGTCGAGCTGATGGCCGGAGACCTCAGCGTGGGCGCGGATGGCGCCGTCACCTACATCGACGGCAATCGCGTGTGGGCCTTCGGGCACCGGTTCCTGGCCGTCGGCGCGACCGCGCTGCCCTTTGCCCGCGCCGATGTCATCGCGCTGCTGCCCAGCCTCAACACGTCCTTCAAACTGGCCTCACCCAGGGAATGGATGGGCACCATCTCGCAGGATCACGACACAGCCATCGCCGGCGAGCTGGGGAAGCGCGCGGCCCTGGTGCCGGTCTCGATCGGCGTATCGCGAGCCGGCCGCGCCGTCGAGTCTTACCAGGTCGAGATGGTCAACGACCCGCTGCTTTCGCCGCTGCTGCTGCAGATGGCCGTCTACTCCGCCATCGACGCCACCGAGCGCACCGTGGGCGCCTCCAGCGTCCGCGTCACCGGAGAAGTGGAATTCCAGAATGCCCCCGCGCCGGTGCGGCTGGAGAACATGTACGCCGCGGACAACGGCTCCGCCATGCTGGTTTCGCTTTCCGTCGCCGTCCCGGTGGCCTACGTGATGCAAAGCAGCTTCAGCTCGCTCGAACTGAAGAAGGTGGCGATCCATATCGAAGCTTTCGCCCAGAAAAAGCAACTGACCATCGATGGCATCTCGGTTTCGCGGCGCGAAGTGCGGCCCGGCGAAAAGGTGTTGCTGAACGTCGTGCTGGCGGGCGAGAACGGGGCCGAGACCGCGCGCCAGGTGGAATACCAGGTGCCCATCGGCGCCGAACCTGGACCGCTGTACTTCACGGTGGCCGACGCCAACACCGCCAACCTGGCGGATTTCAGGCAGATTCTCACCACCAGCCCCCGGAGCGCCGGCCAGTTGATCGCCACGGTGAACAATCTGCACCCCAACACCAAGGCTTACATTCGCGTATGGCGCGCCGACCCCGCGTTTCAACTGGAAGGCGCCGACCTGCCGGATCCGCCGGCCTC
>Ga0187881_10001669_pt1 | contig 22743 bp, 20 predicted proteins | sample June2016WEW_19_1_2_FD_133017 | JGI IMG/M metagenome (GOLD analysis project Ga0187881, IMG submission 133017) | Peatland microbial communities from SPRUCE experiment site at the Marcell Experimental Forest, Minnesota, USA - June2016WEW_19_100 | ecosystem: Environmental > Terrestrial > Soil >...
AAGACCCGACAAGCCAATACGCCGCGGCAATACCGGCATTCGTAACTTCAATCCTCAAAGATGCGCCGCCTACTATTTACGGCGACGGAGAACAAAGCAGGGATTTCACCTATGTCGATAACGTCGTGGAAGCAAATCTTCTTGCTGCCCGGGCAAAGCAGACCAAGGGTGAGGTCATTAATATCGCCTGCGGAGAAACGATAACCGTCAACGCGATTATCGATATGATAAACAAAATCGTCGGTAAAAATGTCAAGCCGACGTATCTCCCATCCCGCAAAGGCGACGTAAAACATTCGCTCGCCGATATCACTCAGGCAAAAAAACTGATAGGTTTCAAGCCGGTCGTTTCGTTCAAAGACGGGCTGAAAAAAGCAATCGAATGGTATCGCGTAAACCTGGTGTAAGGATTGATGATTGACTATCAGTTGCCTTGCTTGCTAAGTTGCTCCGCGTCCTGAATTAGTTCCTGTCTGCCGATTTCTTTCTGCGGTTTCAGGTCAAACGACCACTCATATGAATCAACTATTCGGCCCGGATAAAGGACTTGAGTTACAAAATCAAATGGGAAAAGGTCGTGCAAGGGCGCCTGTAGCTTGCGATGCGCCTGGAGGGTTTCGCAGCCCTGTTTGCGAATAGTGATATTATAATCACCATACCAGTTGAACGACATTGTCACCGGCGAGACGCCTATCTCCTCGTCATTCAGGAAAACCTGTGCGCCGGCTGGATTAGTGTTGATAGTGAGTTTGCGCTCAACACAACCAGCCACACCAACCAGTAAAACACACAACAACAGCAATGATTTATTCATTCCCATATACGAACCCATTATAACCCCGAATATCAAATGAGAAAAGACCAAACTGCTCGAAAATTCAAGGTCCTATAAGCACAGGCATAGATTGGTATTTAAGATTGACCATCTGCAAAACAGGGTTATTTTGTATTCAGGCGGATGGGCAAATTGGGCGATTATTATAAGAGCAAAAGAACTTGTTTCATAAGTGCATAATTCCTTTGTTTTTTGCCATTGCACTCAGAAATCCTATGATAGGAACCGCAATATATAAACTTGGCGAAGAAGTAGGCAACATCGGGCAATTAAGCAGATTCGTCTGGCGTTCAGCCGTGACCAGCATGCAAAGTATTGCCAAAAGTGATACTTATCCGCTGATATGGGCGCAAATGCTGCTGATAGGCGTTTACAGCGTTCCCGTCATTATGATAACGGGCGCATTCGTTGGTATGACGCTGGCGCTTCAGGCCTACGACCAGTTGGCGGGAATAGGGCTTGAAGAACACCTCGGAGTCCTGATAAATATCTCGGTAGTTAAAGAGCTTGGGCCTGTTTTGGCGGCGGTTATGCTTGCGGGCAGAGTCGGCGGCGCGCTCACGGCTGAATTGGGCACGATGAAAGTTACCGAGCAGATTGACGCCATCGAAAGCATGGGAACCGACCCAGTCAAATACTTAGTGGCGCCGCGCATGCTGGCGTGCCTGCTCCTTACGCCGGCGCTCATCGTTTACGCGGACCTGCTTGGTATCATCGGCGGCTGGTTTATAAGCGTCATTCACCTGCATATCAACGCCAAGGCATACTGGAGTTTCAGCGCATACGGCGTCGATTTGTGGGATGTCGGCTGTGGCATCACTAAAGGATTTTTCTTCGGCGGCGCCATGGCGGCTATAAGTTGTTACAAGGGTTTTACCTGCAAAGAGGGGGCACGTGGAGTGGGACAGGCCTGTACAGAAGCGTTTGTAATGAGCTTTATCTCGATACTGGCTCTCGACTTCGTCCTGGTGATAATTTTTAAGGCACTTTACGGCTCTTTCTGGCCTTTGAAAAGCTTGGTATAATAATAAGTCATCAGGCGGCTCGCCAAAATACGATGAATACTGAACAACAAACAACCAACAGCGAACAAACCGGCGTCAAACCCAACGACGGTCTAATCGTTCTAAAAAACCTCACCAAGAGATTCGGCAATAACATCGTCCTGGATGATATTTCGCTGGTGATAGAAAAGGGCAAAACCACCGTCGTAATCGGGCCAAGCGGCTGCGGCAAAAGCGTCCTGCTGAAGCATATGATAGCCCTGATGCGGCCTACTTCGGGCGAGGTATATTTCAAAAGCCAGCGAATCGACAACCTCGACGACCAGTTGCTGACCAGCGTGCGGGCGCACTTCGGGTACCTGTTTCAGGCAGGGGCCCTTTTCGACAGCTTAAGCGTTGCGGAAAACATAATGTTCCCCGTCAGGCAGCACTGCCAGATAACACGTTTCAGCGCCGTCGAAGAGCTTGTGCGAAACAAGCTCAAAATGGTCGGCCTCGACGGGCTTCAGCATTTTTTCCCCGCCAACCTTTCCGGCGGCCAGCGAAAACGCGTCGCCCTTGCAAGGGCTATAGCGCTTGACCCGGAAGTTATCTTATATGACGAGCCGACAACCGGTCTTGACCCGATTCGGGCGGACGTGATAAACGAGCTTGTCCTGAAACTCCGAAAAGAGCTTGGCGTAACGAGCATCGCTGTAACGCACGATATGAAAAGCGCATATAAGATAGCCGACCGCATTGTTATGCTCCACCACAGCAAAATTATCGCCGACGGCGACGCCGATAACATCCGCAGCCATCCCGACCCCGTCGTCCAGCAATTCATAAAGGGCGAAATCAGTCAAAAGGAGCTTGAGCAGCTTCACAAAACAAGTGCCGGCTCTTCTGTACGCCTGCCCTGTGACGTGGAAGATTAACCATAAGTTATTGATTATTTCCTACTGATTATTGATAATTAGACAAGTGAACCCGCAAACATTCGATAATCAATTGCGTGACCTTGCTCGCCTCGTCAAAGGAGAGGTGTTTACTGATGTTCTGCATCGCGCCGCTTACAGCAACGACGCGAGCATTTACCAGATTGTGCCGACCTGCGTGGTCTGCCCGCGTGACGCCCAGGATATCGCCGCGGTCGTCAAATACGCCAAAGCCAAACAAATACCTGTTGCCGCCCGCGGGGCGGGCAGCGGCGTGGCGGGTGAATCACTAACCAGCGGCATACTGCTCGATGTAACCCGTTATATGAACGGCACTATCGGTATTGAAAACGAGGGTGAGCTGGTAACTTGCGAGCCGGGTGTTGTCCTTGATGAATTAAATAGCTATCTCGCGAAATTCGACAGGAAAATTGGGCCTGACCCGTCAACGGCTAATCGTGCCGTCATAGGCGGATGTGTCGCCAATAACGCAACGGGGGCACACTCGCTGCAATTCGGCTACACAGGCGATTATGTCGAAAAAGTCGAGGCGGTCCTCGCGGACGGCTCAATAGTCGAACTGGTAAACAATTATCAGCCAAAAACCGATAGCGATAGCCGAATTGATGAGATTGCCAAACAGTGCGTTTCGCTGCTGGCGGGCAAAAAAGACACAATCACAAATGCGCTTCCCGCAACCAAACGCAATCGCAGCGGATACAACATCGCGGGGGCATATCAAGATGGCAGGGTAAATCTTGCACGCCTGATGGCCGGCTCAGAGGGAACGCTCGCAATATTCACCAAAATCACGCTTCGCACCGTGCCGTTGCCAAAAGCCAACGGGTTGCTGCAACTGGAATTTGATTCTCTGGACAAAATGGCAAAAGCCGTCCCGATTATCGTCGAGACAGGCGCGTCTGCCTGCGAACTGATGGATAACCGCCTGATTGCGATGGCAATTGAGCACCTGCCCTCATATAGGGATGTTCTTCCCGCCAACGCAACAGCCGCATTGCTTGTCGAGCACGTCGGCGAAACGCCCGAACAGGTAAAAGTAAAAATCGGAAAGACCGATTCCGCCATCGGCAATCTCGCGAGTAATCGAACGGTTGTCTTCGATGAGCAAACACAAAAGCGGATTTGGAAGGCACGCAAAGATGCCGTTCCCCTGCTCGACCGGCGCAAAGGGCGACAAAGGCCGTTGCCGTTTATCGAGGATGTTTCGGTTGAAAACGATAAACTCGCGGAGTATATCGCCGGGTTGCAGAAGATTGGGAAAAAATACTATATCGAGATGAGTTACTATGGCCACGCAGGCGACGGCGAATTACATATCAGGCCTTATCTCGATTTGGGCGAGCAGGGCGATATCGATAAAATGACGCAAATCGCCAACGAGGTCTTCGCCCTCGCCTGGTCGCTTGGCGGGACGGTCAGCGGCGAACACGCTGTCGGATTAGTCCGTGCGGCGTTTCTGCGAAAACAATACGGCGACGAATTTTACAATCTGCTTTGCGGCATCAAAAAGATTTTCGACCCCGCCGGCCTGCTTAATCCCGGAAAAATAATCAACGATAACCCCAATGTAATGGTCGAAAACTTAAAGGCCAGCTATCATATAAAGAAGGATAAAACATTCGCGGAATCGGGCGTAATTTTCGCCGACGACGAAATCGCTCTTGAGCTTGGGCAATGCAGCGGTTGCGGCGTCTGCAGAAGCAGAGAGCAACAATTCAGAATGTGTCCCCTGTTCCGCACAACAGGAGACGAGTTGGCGAGTTCCCGCGCCAAAATGAACGTGCTGAGGTTCTGGTCAAGTGGGCAGCTTAAGGAAGAATATTTCGACTCCCCGGAATTCCGCCAGTTCCTCGATTTGTGCGTCAACTGCAAGGCCTGCTCAATTGAGTGCCCGTCGGGCGTCGATGTCTCGAAAATTATCGCAGCTGCCCGCGCCGAATATGTCCGCCGAAAAGGACTGCGTCTAACCGAACGGCTTCTCGGCCACAATAGGTATCTTAGTATGCTGGCAAGCACATTCGCCCCAATATCGAATTCTTTAATGCGCCTGCCGATAACTAAGTCGCTTCTCGAAAAGTTAATCGGGCTTGACAGCAGACGCAAGATGCCCAAATTCGCCTTCGGCTCATTTTCCCTTGCCGGCCGGCTCTACCTGGAAACCTGCAAACCAAGCGAAATGCCCATTGATAAAGTCGCGTACTTTTTGGATTCATACGTCAATTACAATGACCACGAATTGGGCTTCGCTGTTATAGATGTCCTGCGACATAACGCGGTCGAAGTGACAATCCCCAGGCAAAGACCTGCGCCATTGCCCGCAATTGTCTATGGCGACGTAAAAACCGCGAAAAAAGATTTGTCTTACAGCGTCAAATACCTCGCGGCAGCCGCAAAAGAGGGCTACAAACTTATTTGCTCCGAACCAAGCGCGGCATTGTGTCTCAAACAGGAACTGCGCTATTACGTAGAAGGCCCGGATGCACAAATCGTTTCCGAAAATACCTATGAGTTGATGGAATACCTCCGCGAATTGCTGCGACAGGGCAAATTAAACAAGCCCAAAAGAACGCTACTGCAGGGATACGTTTATCATACACCCTGTCATTTATTCGCAACCGGGGCATACGGGGCGAGCATCGAGTTGTTGCAAAAGTTATGCAATATACCGGTGGCCGACCTCAATGCGGGCTGCTGCGGCTTGGCGGGGACATTCGGGATGCAAAAGAAAAATTACGAGCTGTCGGAACAAATTGCCCAATCGCTCAAAGATGCGCTGGAAAATACGCCCGCGCAGTGCGTCCTTACCGAGTGCGCCGCCTGTGGCATGCAGATTGAGCATATAAGCGGAAAACGTGCGATTCACCCGATAAAAGTTTTAGCAAAGGCATACGGACCGACTCGCGAACACAGAGCCAGATAAAACATAAATTAACAGGTAAGCAGACAATCGCAATAACCAAACAGCCGGGTGCTATTGGAAAAAAGAATTTCAGATGTTAAAGAAAACGATCTTAGCAGTGACAACTTTATTTTTCGCATCGGTCTGTATGGCAAACGAGAATGTCAGGTTTGTACAGGATACCAACAAAATAGACATCCTCATCGGAGGCAACCTGTTCACGACCTACCGATATGGCTCTGGGCTGACCAAGCCGATTTTATACCCGGTTAAAAGCCCTTCGGGTATTGTGCTGACCCGCAGCTTCCCGTTTGAGAATATACCGGGCGAAAGCAACGACCATCCGCATCAAACCGGGATATTCTTTGCTTATGACAAAGTTAATAACGATGGCTTCTGGAACAACACGACCTCACCGCCACAGATAAAACACATAAAAACCACAAAGATGGATAGCGGTCAACTTTCCACAATCTCGCACTGGGTCGGCAAATCAGGCAAAACGTTGCTCGAAGAAAAACGGGATATGGTTTTTTCCGCTGAGGCGAATCAATACACTATCGATTTCAATATCACCCTGACCGCACAGGATGAAAAAATTGTCTTCGGCGACACCAAAGAGGGCATGTTCGCGATTCGCGTGGCCGACTGGTTAAGCGAAAAGAAGGGGACAGGCAACTATCTCGACTCAGATGGCAATATAGGCGAGCCGAATATCTGGGGCAAAAAAGCCACCTGGGTTCGTCTGGAAGGAACCAAAAATGGCAAAACAATCGGCATTGCGATTTTCAATCATCCGGCAAGCGACTGTTACCCAACCTATTGGCAAGCAAGAGGTTACGGTTTGTTTAGCGCCGACCCCTTAGGCCAACTGGATTTTCTGAAAGGCCGAAACGTCGAAAACCCCAAGCCGTTAAATTTCACGCTTTACCCAGGCCAAAGCGCACTTTTAAGATTCCGTATGATTATCTACGAAGGCCAAAAATCCGCCGAGCAACTTGAGCGGGAGTTTCAGAACTTCGTCAGGCAGTGATTTGCCATTGACTAAAAGGGAAGAAAATGAGCGAGGATATGAACCCAACCCCAAAACCATCTAAACCGAAGGTCCGTGTGCGATTCGTCAGATGTTTTCTAATAGCAGTGATAATCGTCGCTCTGTCAACATCCGGCGTTGTTTATTTCAATATTTATTTACCTCAAGGCGCAGGGCCGGCCGGCCCGAATGTTCCCTCCGAACCATTTAGCCACATCTGGCGAGAGCAAAAGGTAATGCTGCTTGGAATCGGGGACAGCGTTACTGACGGGTTTGGCGCACGCAAAGGGTTTTCATACTTTGACCGGCTGGTTAAAAACCCTGCCGGCGACATCCCGGATATGCTCGGCAAAAACCTTTCATTGGTTTTCCCAAATCTGGAATCCAAAAAAATAGCGGTCTCGGGCAGTAATTCATTTGACCACATTAGCAAAATACGGGCCTTGCAGCCGCAACCGCACGACGTTTTTGGAATTGTAGTAATGACTACTGGGGGCAACGACCTTATTCATAACTATGGACGCAAATCGCCAGCAGAAGGAGCAATGTATGGGGCCACCTTTGAGCAAGCCGCGCCATGGATAGATAATTTCCAGAAAAGATTGGATGAAATGATAACACGATTAAAAGAACTGTTCCCCGGCGGATGCCAAATCTTCCTTGCCAATATCTATGACCCCAGTGATGGAACAGGCAATTCAAACACATGGCTGACTGGGCTGCCTGCCTGGCCGGATGGCGAAAAGATACTGAACGCTTACAATAAAATTCTGGCGGATTGTGCCGCAAAATATGAATACGTTCATCTGGTGGATATACACACCGCCTTTCTCGGCCACGGAATACATTGCCGGAAGTTTTGGATTAAAAATTACCGCTGGAGTGACCCGACGTACTGGTATTGTATTAACATCGAAGACCCAAGCGAACGCGGTTATGATGCAACAAGACGCCTGTTTCTTAACGAAATGGTAAAAATGTTTGCCGGAAAAAACGGCTCCTGACCCATTTTATTCCGAATTGCAAAGCCAATCAACGCATGGCGAATAGCGGATAGCAACGCGATAACGTTACACACTACCCGCTACACGCCAATTCGCGATAGTATCTTACTTCTTTTCTTTTTTTCCAGCCGGCTTGCTTTGGGCTTTACCTTTTGGCTTGGCCTCACCCTCTGGCTTGGCTTCGCCTTCTGATTTGGCTTTGCCTTTTGGCTTGGCTTTACTTTCCGGTTTGTTTTCACCTTCTGGCTTTGCTTCGACTTCCGGCTTGGATTCCGCTTCCTGCTCCGGAGCAGCTTTCTGCTCCTGAGCTTTCAACTCAGCAGCTAATCTCGCGGCTTCCTTGGCGGCTTCTTTCTGCTGTGCCTTGAATGTCTCCGCGTCAATGCCTTCAGGAACAACAGCAACGCTCACCGTAGCGGTCAAATCGTCCGCAAACTCCAGCTTGACGCTGTATGTGCCGACCTCTTTGATATGCTCGTGGAGCATAACCACGTCGTCGGCAACCTCAAGGCCCTGCTCTCGCAGGTTCTTTGCGATATCGTGCCTGAAAACCGAGCCGAACAGATGACCAAGCTCGTTGGCTGCCGCGGCAATGACCGCCTCGGCGCCGTCGACGGCCTGAGCCGCTTTTTCGAGCTGTTTGCGCTCAAGATTACGCTCTTCGGCTCTCGCCGCCTTGGCCTTGGCAATTGACTTTATATTGTTGTCCGTAGCGGCTTTGGCAAGCCCCTGCGGAAACAAAAAATTTCTCGCGTAGCCGTCGGCGACCTCAACAACGTCCCCGAGCCAGCCCAGTTTACGAACGTCACTAACCAGTAATACTTTCATTTACACATCTCCGCGTAAAAAATTTCGTTTGTCGTCGCTCGAGCCACAGGGGCACGGGCAACGGGGCACAGATTCCGGGTTATGCGCAAAACGGCAGAAGCGCCATAAACCTTGCGCGTTTGATTGCGTTTTTGACCTTGCGCTGACAGCCGGCACAGTTGCCGCTGCGCTTGCGGGAATATATTTTGCCGCGATGCGTCAGTAACTTCTGCAGGGTCTCGATATCCTTGTAATCCACGTACTCTTCGCGTCGCCTGCAGAACCTGCACTGGGTCTGTTGCGGTGCCGCCAGCTTACGGGTGTCTGACCTGTCATTTCTTCTTTCGCCTCGTTCGCCTCTTCTGTCGTCTCTTCTTTCGCCATATTCCGCCATATTTTCACCTCTATGAACAATTTTTAGTTTCGAGTTTCAAGTTTTTAGTTAGTAACAACTAAAAACTCAAAACTAAGAACTCAAAACTTTTTCTTTTCACTTAAAATGGTATATCGTCTGCGGGAGGATGTGCTCCCTTTACAGGCCCGGAGTTGTCCGGCTCAACCTGGCTTTCGGGCCCGGGCTCGCCGCCTGCTCCCGCCTCACCACCGGCACCGCCGCCAGCCGGCCCGCCGAGAAACTGGAAATTCTCGACTACAACCCTGTGCCTGCTTCGCTTTGAGCCGTCCTGCGCCGTCCACTGTTCGAACGACAACCGGCCCTCCACAAAGAGCGGTCTGCCTTTGCGCATATACTTGTTGAGTGTCTCAGCGGGACGACCGAAGGCACGGCAATCAACAAAGCATACTTCCTCTTTGCTTTCGCCTTCCTTGCTGGTCCACTTGCGGTTTATCGCAAGCCCGAACTCAACAACTGGCGTCTGACTCGGCAGATACGACAACTGCGGGTCCCGCGTCAGGTTACCCATCAACATTACCTTATTAAAATTCGCCATAGATAACTCCTCTATTCTTCAGCGCCCTCCTCAACAAGAGAAGCGGTCGCTTTAAGTCAATGCTCGCAGGCGGATTACTAAACCTGCTGCTCAGGGTTATCCGCGACATCCGCTCCGGCGGTCTCCGGTTCGACTTTCACCACAGTGTCATCGGCAGCAACAGGGGCAGCAGGAACATTCACCGCGGCGGTCGCCTGCTTGATGATATCTTCCTCAGTGAGGTGCTCCACCCTGAGAATCAGCGCACGCATAACGCGTTCCGAGAGCAGCACGTCCCGCTCTAATTCGTGGATTTTTAGCCCATCGGCCTTGAAGTAAGCGAGGATGTAAGTCCCCCGGCTGCACCTTTTAATCGGATAGGCCAGTGGTCTTTCATCCCATTTTTTCAGCGACACGATTTGGGCATCGATTTTGTTCAGCATTTTCGTAACGAGCTCGATAATGCCGTCCCAGTCCTTGGCCGCCTCGGCCGAATCAATCAGGAACATCACTTCGTAAAGCTTCTTAACTCCAGTTTCCAACTTAGATACCTCCAGCAAAATTTTTCGACTCTACGTTCGACATATTTCCATTTATTCTTCAAACCGGTTATGTTTTGTCATCGCGACTCCAATACCTTCTTCAAGCCAGCAAATTGCCGCTTCCTTAGCGCGTCCTATTCCCTGGTTTACCTGCTCGGCCTCGACCCGGCCCGGCTCGCCAAGCACATATTCCACTGCTTCGCCCATTTTGCACTGGCCTATGCCAACTCTTAATCGGGGCACGTCTTCGGTGCCGAGCTTTTCCACCACGTCTGCCAGACCGTTGTGCCCGCCGGCGGAACCTTTGGCCCTTAACCTTATCTGCCCCGGCTCAAGCCACATATCATCGAGCACTAACAGCACGTCATTCAAACCTATCTTGTAAAAACCCATCGCATCAGCCACCGGCTGGCCGCTGCAATTCATATACTGCATCGGCTTCAGCAGCAAAACCTGGTTGCCGGCATATTCGCCCCTGCCCAGATGGCCGCCGAAACTGTTTTTGTTTACCTCTATGCCGAGCACCCCGCCGAGCATATCAATTACCTTGAAGCCGACGTTGTGCCGCGTTTCGGCATACTTCTTACCAGGATTGCCAAGTCCAACTATCATCTTCATACCAGGCATAGTGCCGGCTCGCTAAAAACAGCCCTATTTCTTCTCCTCTTTTTTCTCTTTCTTCTCTTTTGGCTCCTTCGCCTCGGCTGCCGCCTCTTCGCCCTCTTCCGGCTCTTCCTTGGCCGCGGTTATAACCTCAGGAGCGGCAGGCATTTCGGCCTCAAGCTCTTCCGTGGTCTTAACCTCAACAACGATGTGGCAGGTCACGACGAGCAGTTCGGGCGAGCTTATCAGCTTGACCCCCTCGGGCAGTTGAATATCCTTCGCGTGAATCGCGTCGCCCAGAGCCATTTCCTTGACGGATACAACGATACGCTCGGGTATCTGGGTAACACGGCACTCGACTTCGAGCTTGCCGGTATGGATCTCGACCATTCCGCCTTCCTGAGCGCCTTTGGCTGTGCCCTTCGTCTCTATCGGCACGGTTACGCGAACCATTTCGGTTACGTCCACGCGCATCAGGTCAACATGAATGATGTCAGTCCCGACATAGTCGTATTGCACGTCCTTAATGAGCAGGGTCTCCTTCTTTTTGTTTATCTCGACCTCCATCAGCCGATGCCCTTGATGCAGTTCCTCTCTAAAGCTTTTGGCATCCAAAGTGATTGCGACCGGCTCTTGCTTATGACCATAAACCACGGCCGGGATTTGCCCTTTCTTACGCAACCTGGCTGCGTCCTTCGAACCCACACCTTGACGAATCTCGGCTTTTAACACCTGTGCTTTATCCATAACATCCTCACAACAAATCAAACTTTCTATTTCAAAAAGCCAGCTATCAACTAATGAGTGCTGAATAAGCTGCTGACCGATTCATTTCTGTGTATTCTCTTTATCGCCTCGCCGACCATTGCCGCCACCGTCAGGACTTTGATTTTCTTTAATTTAGCCGCCTCAGCGTTTAGCGGTATCGTGTCGGTAACAACAATCTCGTCGACAGGCGTTTCGCTCAGTTTTTCGGCCGCACCTGGGGCAAAAACGCCGTGCGTCGCCCCCACGTAGATTTTCTTGGCCCCACGTTCCTTAACGAGCGCCGCTGCGGAACAAATAGTGCCCGCGGTGGTAATCATATCATCACACATAAGAATATTTCTGCCCTGAACGCTGCCGATAAGCTCCTGTGCCTGCACCTGGCTGCCGCTGATGCGTCTCTTGTGTACAATCGCCAGGTCTCCGCCAAGCTGCGAGGCGTACCGGGACGCGATTTTGATATTGCCCACGTCGGGCGAAACAACCGTCAGGTTCTCAATCTTCTTGTCACGGAAATACTTGCTCAGCACAAGGGAGCCGGTCAGGTGGTCAACCGGTATATCGAAGAACCCCTGCAGCTGCTGCGCGTGCAGGTCAACAGCGAGAATCCGGTCTGCGCCTGCGGCGGTAATCACGTTGGCGACGAGTTTGGCCGTAATCGGAACCCGGCCTTCGTCTTTGCGGTCCTGGCGAGCATAACCAAAATATGGGATAACTGCGGTAACTCTTTTTGCGCTCGCCCGTTTGAGACAATCGAGATATATGAGCAGCTCAACGAGGTTTTCATCGACCGGGCTGCACGTGGATTGAAGCACGAAACAGTCCCTGCCCCGCACATCGTCTTCGACGCGGATGATTTTTTCGCCGTCCGGGAACTGCTCTATCTTGGCTCCGCCCACCGGCAGTTCAAGATACTCGCAAACGGCTTTTGCCAGCGGCTCATTGGAACAGCCGGAAAATACTTTTATGTTATCATTTAAAAACATCGTTCACTCCTTATCCCCGACGCCCATTGCCTGCTTCGCGGCGCTCGATATTCGAGTAGCCGGCCTCAAGCGTAACGCCATCGCCGATTTTCTCGCCGTTTCGCAGGTGCACAAACGGCCCGATTCGACAGTTTCGACCGATTGAGACCTTGCCGAATATGCAGCAGAACGGCTCAATAACGGTGTCCTGACCGATTTGCACCTTTGCGTCTATCCAGGTATTTGGCGGGTCAATGATTGTTGCGCCGGTTTCCATCAGCAACTTCTGTATTCTTCGCTGCATAATCTTGCCGGTATCGCTAAGCTGCTCCCGGCTGTTGACGCTGATTGCCTCTTCAGGGCGTACGGCGGTTACCGCCACGACCTTGTGCCCGCTTTCGATAATCATCGCCAGGGCGTCGGTAACGTAAAACTCACCCTTAACCCTGTCTGGCTGCACCTGCTGGACATATTCGAAAAGTATCTTATTGTCGAAAAGATAATAGCTTGGGTTGACTTCTTGGATTTTGAGTTGTTCAGGCGTGCAGTTTGCGTGTTCGACGATACCTTGGATATTGCCGGAGGCGTCGCGGACGATGCGTCCGTAGCCGGTCGGGTCTTCGAGAATGGCGGTAGCCAGCGTCGCGGCGGCACGCTCGGCCTCGTGTTTGGCAACCACCGTCTTGAGCGTCTCAGTTCTAATCAGCGGCCCGTCGCCGCAAAGCACCAGCGTCTGGCCTGCGAAACCCTTCAAATGTTCCCTGCAACACATCACCGCGTGGGCCGTCCCTTTTTGCTCGGGCTGAACTACCCAGGTTATGTCGCCTGCGTCGCTGAAATACTCTTTGACCTGCTCGGAATTATAGCCCACAACGACGTATATCTTTTCGACGCCGACTCCCCGGCAGGCATCCAGCACATAAGACAGCATTGGTCTTCCGCAGACCTCGTGGAGGACCTTTGGTATCTTTGTGTTCATCCGCTTGCTTACGCCTGCGGCCAGAATTATCGCAACTCTTTGCGCCATTTATCACTTTTCCAAATTACTTCTGAACAGGTGAGCAGTTGACCGCAGGCGAACTGACTACTATCTACTGTTCACCTGCTCTACTATTCGCCTGCTCTGTTGGCCTTCGGCCAACTACCCGGCCAGGACTCGAACCTGGAATGGGAGGACCAAAACCTCCTGTGTTACCGATTACACCACCGGGTAATCTTTCATTGACGATTTCCAATTGATTATTGATTATTTGCCGGCACCAGAAGCGCTCAAGGGCCGTTCTTTAATTATCAATCATCAATCTTCGTTGTCACGGAGGCCATTCCAAAACCGGCCTGACTGGGCGCCGCCGGAGGCCTGAATCAACTATGCCGTGATACTGTTGACCCACTCGCCCCGTGAGATGCTACTTTTTACTCAAAATCAACTATGAGCACAAAATGTGCTTATCTCACGGGGTAAACCCCATTCGACGGAGCTAATCGGCAGTAATATACCGTATCCGCCACGCCCCGGCAAGGGATTTTTTGAAAAAAAGCAGACAAATAACAGGTTGTGCGGAAAAAGAGGTCAAACGCCTTTTTCCATTTTTTCGTTGACGTCTGTTGGCTGGGCGGGTTTGCCTTCCGCTATTTTCGTCATCTGGAAGGTCGTAACCCTATGCGTGATAATGGGTTCCGGACCGGACATTGGCCTAAGCATCTGGTTCTGGGTAGTCATTTTCACTTTTTCGACCATATCCTGCGTCATCTTACTGTTGATTATCCGGCCTGTGGCATTCTCGATTTCAATCTGGCCTGCGCCATCGCCCGATATTTCTCTGCTTGCCTTCGTGGAAGCCGCTGCATCGTTTTGCGAAGCAAGGCGGCGGGAATCCGATGCTCGCGTATAGGCAATCTCGGGCTGAACGGTTAAATTGACGTCCACAACAGAAATTCCGCCTTGCCCTGCCGCGTTTTGCTGTCGCTCGCCGGCAACGGGGGTATTCAGCCGGAAGGTCTTCTCAAAAACTATATTTACATCCTCTACCTGCTCCGACTTGGGGGCATAGCCCGCGTCCGCGGAAGACAAAACCTCTTTGCGGGTCCATATCGTCCCTTCGTTATTTGAATCAGGGAAAACCGTAAACTGGTCTTCAAGTGTGCGTCTTACCACCGGTTCGTCAAATTGCCGGTCAATGTTTCGGCTGACTGTGTCCGCGCCGGGAAAATCGCCTATTTTACCCTTAGCGTATGTAATCAGGGACTGCAAGCCGTTGATTTTCTCTATATGCCCCTGAGGCGTTATTCGCAAATATACCGATTCGCCCAACGCCAGCTGGAATGGCATCGCCTGGATTGGTATCTTCAATTGATTTGCGTCGGAATCAAAATCTAATTTCTGGTCTTTCGACCGCAGCTTCATAATAACTCGCTTATACGTGTATCTGGTCCAGGCAGCGCCATTTTCATCGACCTCTTCCACATCCAGGTCACATTCGAGGTGTGTGGTTTGCTCCGTGGACCATTCGTTGCCGTCTATCGCTCGCGATATTTTCTGCTCGGTAACCGACACCAGCGAATACTTATCGCCGGGCACAAATTTGAACTTTAGCGAATCCGCCATAGCATTAGAACAGAGCATCGCTCCCACAAAGCAAATTAAAAATTTAGAATTTAGAATTAAGAATTGGTAATCGCGTCTCCCGGAAGGGATGGCCAAGCCTACAACAATTTTTAATTCTTCCTTCTCAATTCTCAATTCTAAGTTCTTCATTCTGACTTCTCCGTTCTTTTAGCGCCAAGCTGCCCGCAGGCGGCGTTTATTGTCTGGCCCATCTTCAGCCGGACGGTCGTTTCAAAACCGGCGTCTTCCAGAACCCCGGCAAAACGCTCTATCGCCTCCCGGCCGCTCGGTTTTAAGTTGCAACCTTCGTGAGGATTATACTCTATCAGATTCACGTTGCACATCACCCCGCGCCCCGTTAGAAATCTGCGATTTGTGGGAAAGTTCCGTATTGCGATTTTTTCTAACGGGGCGCGCAGCCGCTTAATCAGCATCTGTGCGTGAAGAACCGTGTCGTTGACGCCCTTTATCAGGCAATACTCGAAAGTTACGCGGTTCCGCGTTTTGTGCTGATAAAGCTCGACCGCCGCAAACAATCGGTCCAGCGGATATTTTTTTGCAATCGGCATCAACTTTGCCCGGATAGCGTCGGTGGGGGCGTTCAGCGATATCGCCAGCCGCGGCTGGATGTTCTCGTCGGCCAATCGCTCGATTCCCTCGGCAAGCCCGCATGTACTTATCGTCAAATGGCGAATGCCGATATGCCTGCCCGCCGGGTGATTCAGTATCCGAACCGCGTCGAGCGTCGCCTCGTAATTCGCCATCGGCTCGCCCATGCCCATAAAAACGACATTTGTTACTCGTCCTGCGTCGTGCGTATTGCGTATTGCGTTGTCGGCTCGCACTCCCGTAAGGGACACCCAACGGTGGACGCTCGACGCATCACGCACGACGAGATTTACCTGGTCAACAATCTCGCCTGCGGTAAGGTTTCTGGCAAAGCCAAGCTGGCCCGTCGCGCAAAATACGCACCCCATTCCGCAGCCGACCTGCGTCGAAACGCATAACGTCCGCCTGTCATCGTCAAATAATAATACTGATTCTATTCTTCCGCCATCAGGCAAGCCGAAGATGTACTTCACCGTCCCATCCGGGTCCGTCAATTTTTCGACGACCCGCAATGATGAAATATAGTAGCCCTCTTCGATAAGTTTGGCGCGAAGGGGTTTGCTCAAGGTGGTGATTGCGGAAATATCGGTCACGCCATGCACCTGAACCGCGCTGAAGATATACCCCGCCTGATACCTGGGCTGTCCAAGCCCCACAACAAGGCGTTCAAGCCCCGAAACCGTCTTCGATTTAAGGTCCTTGTCCACAGGGGGTATTCTACCAGAAAAAAGGGGGCAGGAATCGTTTTCTTAATAGCACTGAATTACTCTTCCTCTTTATCGACGGCGGCGTAGCCCTGCTGGCCCTCACTGACATACGACTGGCCCGCCGGCTTTTGTCCCGCCTCCGAGACCCGCTGTTTTTCCAGCTCGTCTCGCAATTGCTCCCAGTCCTCGACGCCCATCATAACCTCGCGTGCCTGGCTGCCCTTGTATTCGCCCAGTATGCCCAAAGCCGCCATTTGCTCTATCATACGCGATGCGCGGGCGTAGCCCACGCCAAGCCGACGCTGCAGCAGCGATACGCTGCCCCGCTTGCTGTCTAAAACAGTCCGCACGGCATCGTCGAACAGCTCGTCTTCTATCATTTCGGTTGTGTCCGCCTGACCAAGCTGCGTAAGCTCTGGATGGAACTGCGGCTCGGCGACTTCCTTGAGGTGCTTGACTATCCGCCTGACCTCGTCGTCGCTGACAAATGTCCCCTGGGCGCGAATCAGGTCGCTCGTCCCCGGCTTCAAAAACAGCATATCGCCCTGACCCAGCAGCGTTTCCGCGCCGTTCTGGTCGAGGATGATCCGGCTGTCCATCCTCGCGGCAACTCTGAAACCGATGCGCGTAGGCATATTGGCTTTAATCAGGCCCGTAACAACCGTCGCCTGAGGCCTCTGCGTCGCAAGCACGATGTGAATGCCCACCGCCCGGCTTTTCTGCGCCAGCCGAACGATATGTGCCTCGATTTCCTTGGCCGCCGTCATCATCAGGTCCGCAAGCTCATCGATAACTATCACAACATAAGGCAGTTTCTTGGGAATCTTCGCCTCCTCCTCGGGGCTTGTCGGCTCAAATCGCCTTATGACCTCCTCGGTACCAAGGGCATTGTATTCGCCGATATTCTTTACGCGGGCCTCGGCAAGAATGGCATATCGCTCGTCCATCTTGATTGTCGCCCACTCCAGAATCTGAACCGCACGCCTGGTCTCCGTAACAATCGGCGTCATCAGGTGCGGTATCGTATTGAAGGCCGTCATCTCGACCATCTTCGGGTCGATGAGAATCATCTTAACGTCGTCGGGCCTGCGAGTCAGCAGGATACCCGCGATAATAGTATTGATACACACGCTCTTGCCCGACCCGGTCGTGCCCGCAATCAGCAGATGAGGCATACTCGTCAAATCCGAAACCAGCGCCTCGCCCGACGAATCCTTGCCCAAAAACAGCGGTATCGCCATACTTTCGGGCTTATTTCCCGCCAAGCGGAGCAGGTCTTTTATGCGCACCTTCTCTTTTTCGCTGTTCGGCACCTCGACGCCGATTGTATGCTTGCCCGGCAGCGGCGCGACTATGCGAACCGCGCCTACACCCAGCGCACGGGCAATATCATTTGAAAGCGAGCTTATCTGGCTAACCTTTACGCCTGCCGCAAGCTGCAATTCAAACATCGTAACGACAGGCCCGGTCTCAGCCGCCACAACCCTCGCCGAGACATCGAATTCACTGAGCAAACTCTCCAGCGCAACCGCCTTGGCCTTGACGACCTTTTCCTGAACCGACGTGAAGTTATGCTCCGGCTCATCGAGCAGGTCCATACCCGGCATCGTGTAATCGGCATAACTTGGCGGCTCGTATGGCTCCGTGGATTTTTTAGGAGTAACCGGCTGCAATCTCATCAGGGCGCCAGCCGGAGCAGGCGCGCTTTCGATTATCGGCGTGCCGTGAATGGCGGATTCAACGTCGGTGTCCCTGTCAGGCAGCTCGTGTTCATTCTCGTTTGCCGCTTGGGCTTGGCCATCCCTTTGCTGGAAGGCATCCCTTCCGGGACCGGGAGTCAGTAACGATGGACGCAGCAATTCCGTCTTCTGTCTTCCGTCCTCCGCCTTCTGCCTGATGCTCAGCCGACGCCATATCTGACCGAGAACCCTTGATTGCTCCGACCCTGTCAGCCACTTCGGCGCAGCAAAACCCAGCATCTTGCGAACTACAAACCCAAGAGCGCCAAAAAATACCGCCACAACCTGGTCGGCCAGCAGCATCATCCCGACAACCCACAGGGTGCCCAGAAGTATAGCCGTGCCGAGTGTGGCAAAATGACTCCGCAAAAACTCCGCCGTAGCAACTCCCAGCACCCCGCCCGAACCGGTCGGGAAACCATAAACGCCGTGCTGCGTAAAACAATAAAACGTCGTCGAGGCCGCGGTCGCTACAAGCACGAGGCCCACGCCCCGCAAAACAGGCTGGTCGATTTCGACGTCAGCAACCTTGGCAATGGCAAAGTAAAGAGCGGCAACCAGCACGATAAATACGCCGGGACCGATGTAATACAACAAATAATAGGCAAATAACGCCCCTGCGTGGCCGCACCAATTGGCCGGCGGCGAATTGTTCGGATATACAAATTTGCTGGGCCAGTCGCCTATATTAAAACTCAGACAACTGCAAAAAAGCACCAAAAGACCCGCAACCAGAAGGCATTGCAGGGCTTTTACCTTCATCCTCTTGTCTTTCACCCGGCTCATATATAATAGCGTCCGATAATAAATAACGTCCGTGAAAATTACCACCGCTTACATTGCAAAACAACTATTGGTTTATCGGCAAGAACCTCGATTTTCTGTTGATTATCAATAAAAAAGCCCCGCAGCAAATCCGTTCACCGCAGGGCATAAAGACCTGTTTGTTTTAACCTTTTTTATTTGGGCTGAGCGGGCTGAGTAACCGTCGTCGCGGGCTGCTTTGGCGGCGGCGACTCGGGAATCCGGACCGCCACTCCCAGCCGACCAAGCTCACCGGCAACATCCGCCTGATTGGAGTTAACCTGGAAGCTGCGAATAAAATATTCCTTTGCCTGGTCCTTTTTGTTCTTGTGCAAATAATAATAGCCAAGTTGCCGGTTTACAGGCGCTGAATCGGGCGTCGCCTGGAGAGCGCTGGTGTAGCACTTAAGGGCATAATCATCCAGCCCCTGTTTCTCGAAGGCCTCGCCCAGCGATAAAACCTGTTCCGGCATTGAAACCACCTGTGTTGTATAATTATTTGCAAGCCAGTCGGCCCTTGGCTTGTCGCCTTTATCAAGCTGGAGCTTCACCATCGCGGCCTGAACTTCGCGATATGCGGGGTTAAAACCCAGCGCGAGATTATAATGCCACTCCGCCTTCGACCAGTCGCCTTGCGCGTGGTACAACTGACCAATCTCATAATGGGCCGTAGGATTTTCCCATTTCTGGTCCAGCTCCTTCTTCAACTCCATCATCCGTATATCGGAAGCCATCCTGGCATTCTGGTCCACCCGGACCGTATTGCCGTTCTTTGCACAGCCGGCAACAACCAACGCGCAGAGTGTAATCTCCAAAATTATTATCCGCACTTTAGCGTTCATTTTTTCGCCTCCATGACTTTTGTCTCGATACCTGATACCCCGACGCTCGACACCCACGAATTGAGCATCAAGCGCCAATGGTATTTTGTGCAACTATGTGTTGCTTTGCAAGAGAAAATTCGACTCGGAATACTAAATTTTTTCTCGTCCCCGCCCCGTTAGAAAAAACAGTAATACAGAACTTTCCGGCAAATCGCAGCTTTCTAACGGGGCCCGCCAGGCAAAATTAAATGTCAAGGAACTGGACTTCGAGGGCGTGGTCGCGAATGAAGTCGCGGCGCTGCTCGACGTCCTCGCCCATCAGGATACTAAACAGCCGGTCCGCCTCGCCCGCGTCATCGAGTTTGACGTTCAGCAGCGTCCGGGTGGCCGGATTCATAGTCGTTTCCCACAATTGTTCGGCGTTCATCTCGCCGAGGCCTTTGAACCGCTTAATCTCGACGCCTTTGCCGCCGATTTTCCTCACCGACGAGCAAACCTCGCCCAGCGAAGCAACATCGAAGTTTTCCTCGGCGTTTACCAGGTGGAATTTGGTCGCCAGCGCCTCGCCGCTGACCGCTCTTTCGGCCTTGAGGAGGAAATCCTTGAGGTCCAGGCCGAATTCCTGTTTTAATTTTTTCGCCTGCTCATTGATTCTGCTTACCTCGTGCAGCTCTTCCGCCGCGAAGGTTTCTTCGTCGTCCGCCTGTTCGTCTTTCTTTTTGCGGCCCTTCAGCTCATCGACGCGTTTTGTGAAATCATCCTTGTCGTGGAAGACCTCATCCTGTCCTTCGCCGTGGATTCGATACATCGGCAACCCCTTGCCATTACTGTGTTTGTGAACGAATTCCTCGAATTTTATGCCTCGTCGGGCAAGCACCGCGATACAGCGTTCCATATCAACAAGAATCTTCACCAGCTCGGCCAGCCGGGCTTCGATAACCTTTTGCTCTTTTGCGCCCTTTTTGCCGCCCATGTCTCTTATCGTAAGCTCGGTCCCCTGCAGGCCGCGGTCAACTAATCGCTTGTGCATTGTCGCCTCAGTCAGGATGTATTCCGATTTCTTCTGACCTTTGGCGTGGACCTCGTAAAGAGGCGGCTGCGCGATATAAATAACCTGCTTGTCGAACAACTGCGGCATCTGCCTGAAGAAAAACGTCAGCAACAATGTGCGAATATGCGCCCCGTCGATATCGGCATCTGTCATGAGAATAATTTTTTCATACCGGCATTTTTCAACGTCGAATTCATCGATTCCAATTCCTGTGCCCAGCGCGCTTATCAGCGTTCGTATTTCCTCGTGGGCGAGCACTTTTTCGAGCCGGGCTTTCTCGACGTTGAGAATTTTACCCTTCAGGGGCAGTATCGCCTGGATATTTTTGTCCCTGCCGCCCTTGGCGGAGCCACCTGCGGAGTCACCTTCAACCAGGAACAGCTCCGTGCCCGTTCTTTCCCTGTTGGCGCAATCCCAAAGCTTGCCGGGCAAACTCGAGCTGCCGAGCGCACCTTTGCGTCTGGTAAGCTCACGGGCCTTGCGGGCCGCCTCTCTTGCCGCCGCCGCCTGGATTGCCTTGCTTAGTATCCGCTTGGCCTCAGCTGGATGCTCTTCGATATAATGGCCCAACTGCTCATTGACTACTGTCTCGACAAAACTCCCGGCTTCGGGGTTGGTGAGCCGGACCTTGGTTTGTGCCTCAAAATGCGGGTCCGCGAGTTTCACTGACACTATTGCGGTAAGTCCCTCCCTGAAATCCTCGCCCGTCGCGGCCTCGCCTTCCTTTATCAGGTTATTCGCTTTTGCATAATAATTCATTGTCCGCGTCATCGCGGTTTTGAAACCCGAAAGGTGCGTGCCTCCGTCGATATTGCGAATATTGTTGGCGAAAACCAGCACGTTCTCCGCGTAACCGGTATTATATTGCAGCGCCACCTCACAACTCATCACTGCCTGCTTGTCTTCTTTTGCCAGGTAAATCACGTCCTTATTCAGGATTTCCTTACCCTCGTTGAGGTGTTTTACAAACGCTCGTATGCCTTCCTCGAATTTGAAGACCTCTTTTTTGCGGTTTCTTTCGTCTTTAAAAGTAATCTGTATGCCGGCATTAAGATATGCAACTTCGCGGATACGTTTGACAAGCGTATCATACTGGAACTCGATATCGCCGAAGATTTCCTCATCAGGCATAAATGATACGCAGGTTCCCTGTTTGGTCGTTGGTCCGACCTCGCGGACGGAACCCTTTGCGATACCTCTTCGGCATTCGAAGTGATAGCTCCTACCGCCCCTGAACACATCGACTTCGAGCCATTCACTAAGCGCGTTGACGACGCTGACGCCTACGCCGTGAAGGCCGCCCGCGACCTTATAGCTGTCATGGTCGAATTTGCCGCCCGCGTGCAGTGTGCAAAGGACGACTTCAAGCGCGCTTTTCTTGGCTTCCTTGTGTTCTTCGACAGGAATACCCCGGCCGTTATCCTCGACCGAGCAGCTTCCGTCGGCGTTTATCTGAATACTGATTTTGTCGCAGAAGCCGGCCAGCGCCTCGTCAATCGAATTATCCACAACCTCGTAAATAAGGTGGTGCAGGCCGCCTACGCCGCGGTCACCGATGTACATATCGGGCCGTTTTCGGACCGCTTCAAGCCCGCCTAAAATCTTAATTTTACTCGCATCGTATTTATGGTCTTGCATACCCTTATCACTTCTCCTCGCGATTAACCTGCAAGCATGATTTTCATTGCCCTAAGCTTTGCCTCGGGACATTCTCGCTTCAGGTGTTCGACAAGCTGATTGCTGCTGATTCTTAATTCATACATATATGACGGCGAGTCAACCGCGACCGTAAGCAGGCCCGCGGCAAGGTCAACTATCCGGCAACGCCTTGCCATTTCTTCGGGCAGCAGTTGTGCCCAGACCTCGCTTAGCCGGCTGGCCGCTTCGTAACGCTGTGTTATGCCCGTGCGCCGCGGCTCCATCACCTCGGCAAGAGCTTCCGCCAGCGGGGCGGGTTGTGACCTGCGCCCATATTGTGTTCTCGAATCCATTCGACAATCCCTTGTGAAGGCCTACGAAAGATTTATCGGCATCAGGACGTGCAGGAAATTAGCCCCTGCCTTAATAAGCCCCGGCGTAT
>Ga0187881_10001670_pt1 | contig 22733 bp, 24 predicted proteins | sample June2016WEW_19_1_2_FD_133017 | JGI IMG/M metagenome (GOLD analysis project Ga0187881, IMG submission 133017) | Peatland microbial communities from SPRUCE experiment site at the Marcell Experimental Forest, Minnesota, USA - June2016WEW_19_100 | ecosystem: Environmental > Terrestrial > Soil >...
CTGGATGTCATCAGGTGGTTCCAGTTGCAGCCAAATACTTATGTGGGCCTGAACACCGGGAGATCCGAGCACATGAGGGACGAGACGCTGCGAGCCCTCAACACCCTCGGGGCTGAATATCGCATTGAGTTTTCACCCCACCTGCTTCATATGAATTCGCTGTCCAGCATTACCGATTCTAAGATTGATGGATTGAAGGCCTTTACGGACATGGGGTACCGCATCGTTGCCGTGGTCGACAATGAGCCGGCAATCTTAAAGACCATTGCGGAGAAAGAGCTTACCAGCGATATTTTTTTGCTGCATGCGGACACTATTTTCGAATCCGCACCTGGTCATATCCCCATTGGTGCAGTAGCCGGCAGCCGTTATGACATTACCGAGTTCATCGGTGAAAAAGGATTGCCCAAGCATATCGAGTTCGTGTGGCATGGTGTGGACGATGAATCCATACTCCGCCAGTTCCTCGTATCGAATGTCCACTGGGCTGAGATGCACGTCCGTATTGACCCCGGTGATAATTCTTTAATCGTCCGCAGGAAGAGCTTCTCTGAGGTACTGAAGACCCAGAATGAGACGGCAAACAAACTTGAATTCTTCCTGTCCGTTCTCAAGGATGCAGGCAGGGGTGTAAAGCTGGACATCAAGGAAGAGGGTTTATTGGAACGTGTGACCGAGATGCTCAGCGATATCGGCTTTACCGAGGATCAGGTATGGATAAACAGAAGCATAAACGAACTGAACTTCGGCGGGCTTAAGACGATCATGGAAAGATTCCCCGGAGCAATAAATCAGTGCCCGGTGGACGCTCTTGGCTACCTGATCGTGTCCTCCCCATCAGAGGCCAGAAGATACCTCACCATGTACTCCAGGTGGGGCATTAACCGGTTCTCAGTGAACTGGAAAACAAGCGAAAGCAGGCGTCTGATCATCCAGCTCCAGAACTGGGGTCTTGATGTGAATATCTATAACGTGCCCGATCTTGAGTCATTCCTTCAGGCTGCCCTTTTGCTCCCTCGCTCCATCACCTCTTATTTTAACTTCCCCAAGTGGTTCTATGCCGGTATGGGAGAAGAGGATCGAAAGAGAGACCCAATAATCCTTCGTGCAGCAAGCTAAAGAGGTATCTTTGAAATATTTCATCGTTTCCTCTCTATTTGATTATTGAAGTGCATATCCTATAAACTTTCCCTAAGATGTATCTCGATACTCCTTTGAAGAGGTCTTGGTTTCAATGGAAAAGGTAGTGATCATTGGCGGCAGTGATGCGGGTATTAGTGCTGCCCTCAGGGCAAAGGAACTCAGTCCTCATATCGACATAACAATAGTTGTTGCAGACCTGTTCCCTAATTTCAGCATCTGCGGCCTCCCTTTCTACTTGAGCGGAGAAATACAGGATTGGAAGACCCTTGCTCATAGAACCACTGAGGAGATTGAAGAAAAAGGCATTCGACTTCTCCTTGGTCACAAGGCGGACATGATTGACCCCCAGCAGAAACAGGTAAGATTTGTCGGCAATAATGGTCATACTCATTTCGTGGGCTATGATCGTCTACTCATCGGGACCGGGGCTGTATCGGCGATACCACCGATCAGGGGGCTTGATGTGCCGGGTGTCTTTTTCCTGAGAAGGATGGAAGACGGTTTTGAGATGCAAAGGTTTCTGACAGAAAAGAAGGTAAGATCCGCTGTGATCATCGGCGGGGGATACATCGGTATGGAAATGGCCGATGCACTAACCTATCGGGGTATTGAAGTAACCGTAGTGGAATATGCCCAAACTGTCCTCACTACTGTAGATACGAGCCTGGGTCGGCTTGTTCGAGAAGAACTCGAAGATAATGGCGTTCGGGTTATAACTGGCACGGCAGTTAAAGAAATCGGCAGGAAAGATGATCATTTGGTTGTTGTGGGCTCGACCGATCTGGAAATACAGACGGACATGGTTCTGGTAGCTGCCGGCTCTCGGCCTTCCGTCGAGCTTGCCAGGGCAGCAGGGGTAAAAATCGGAAGCTACGGGGCCATAGAGATAAACAGGGAAATGAAAACCAATTTGCCCGATGTCTTTGCTGCCGGAGATTGTGTGGAAACCTGGCATCGGTTCCTGGAAAAATATGCCTATCTCCCGCTGGGGACAACCGCCCACAAGCAAGGCCGCATTGCAGGAGAGAACATGGCCGGAGGGAAGGCCGAGTTCAAAGGCTCTCTGGGTACCCAGGTGGTGAAGATCTTCGATCTTGTAGCGGCCCGTACGGGTCTTCGGGATAAGGAAGCGCAGGAAGCAGGGTATGAGCCGATGACGGTTGAATTCGAAACGTGGGATCATAAGGCATACTATCCGGGTGCTAAAAAAATGCGGATCCTTATGAGCGGAGACCGAAGATCTCACGTGCTTCTTGGGGCACAGATTCTCGGTAACAGGAAATCAGAAGTCTCAAAGAGGATAGATATCGTCGCTGCAGCCCTGTTTCATAGGATGAAGGTGGAAGATCTCAATGATCTGGATCTCAGTTATACTCCCCCACTTAGTACCCCTTGGGACCCTGTTCAAATGGCTGCCCAGATATGGTTACATGCATGAGGCTGACAACACATGGACTTTTTGAATGCCCCGGCTTGGGTTATAGTAAGGAAGGAGGTTAAATCGATCCTCCTAGACTTATAAATGCCTCGGCTTGCAACCTTTTGCCGGTTCATGCTTATATGAGTTGTCTCTACCGGACAAATCGTTGTCGCCGTAACACGAGGAGGAGCAATATGAAAAGATCGATCCATCTGGTTATATCGATCTCAGTTTTCTTCATTGCATTCATCATTACCGATGCAATGGCCAATCAATGCTCCGAAGCCGTCATCAAGGCGATGAAGGACGAGGGTTTATCTGCGAGCCAAATCAATAGCATATGTTCGAAAGCAGAGTCTTATGCTCATAAGAAAAGCCCTGTCTTCACCCCGGAAAAAATTGAACAGGACCTTATTGGAAAAAGTGTTGATCCTGATTCTGTTGTAAAAGTCAAAACCAATTCAGGTAATCGCTCCGAAATCGGTGGAAAATCATCATCAGAATCCTCTGCAAATCAGTCTTACAGCGCTTTTGTAACAGTTCCTATGGGGATAATATTCGACGGAACAAATATCAGCAACATCAATATTCTTGATACGAAGATTAAAGGCGATAAAGCACAGGTAGTTGTTCATGTGGATACAGTCTCAACCTATTCAGGCAAACTAAGGCTTCATTATGAATTCATAGCAGGTGAATGGATATTGCAGCAGATTGAAAATCTGAACTTCAAACCGCAATAAGGCTATGCCTTACCTCTTGGCCTATGGATACCTAATCTCAAGTTTGTAACAGGACATTCAAGCAAATCATAGCAATGATCAAACCAGGCACTCTTGTCCCTGACGATATTGGATTTTCATGCGATAGATGAGCATTTTCAAAAGGCATGAAAACTGAAGATCTGCTGATGTTATCCATAGGTAGAGTTGTCTCAATACTAACCGCGCCTTATGGCACATAATCATCAGTTCATTCGTATTAAATATCAAATTGATCTTTTGGAATAATTAACAAATTTACTTTATAAATTATAATAATATATTCAATGAGATATAAAATATGCACTGTAATGAACTGTCAAATATCTTTGCACTCTTCGGAAGGCAACTTAAATTAAAATAAATATATCAGTCTGTTACATGGTGGCACATAATCTGCATGATATTATCTTTGAAATATCAACTAGATCCATCGAAAGAAAGGACGTATTTATGAAACGGCAACTAGCTCACCGTATCCACAAATTACTACCCAGTGCTCTTCCGCTTCTCATCCTGATATTGATTATCCCTTTGACCTCCCACGCCACACCGTATGTCTACACATATACGGATAATCTGTTCACCTCTACCAATAGCGGACCTGGCAACCCCCTGGAGGCGATCGGTGATAACGTTTCAGTTCAGTTCACATGCGATGGAGACCTTTCAGCTTTAAATCAGACACAGACTTTTGAACTCTCACCTCCCAACATAGCAAACATAGTAGAGAGGATCCCCATTCCAGCACTTACTCCGTACATGCGGGGCCTGGACGCGTTTCATTTCGTCTCCGGCTCCAACGGACCTCTACCTTCGTGGTCGATATATGGGGAGCCGGATCAGATTGGGCGGTTAGCGTATGTAAATCAATCCATCCCAATATCGAAAAGCTGGGCTGGGCATACTCGGACCCCTATTACCCACCACAAAGTCCAGGTCAAACGTTTGCCGAGTTCTAAATTAACTCGCGTCGGTCGACCAACGAAAGCTCCACTCCGGAACTCAGGCTCCCAGCCTTGATTTTACTTGGTTATAGATTGGTAGGTTTGGCGGCAACCGGGAAAAGGAAGAGAGTTCATCCAACATGGGAGGAATAAAAAACCCGACATGTATGATGTAGATTTAGAATCCTGGTGCCAGGATTCTTACTGATCGGGAGCTTTTTACACACAATTTCGCCTTACACATGAAAAAAACGAAAGAACAACTGATCTCTTTGTATGAATTGGTCTTCAACAATACGACGGATAATCATCAAGAACAGTTTGAGGAGGCGCAAAAGATTTGCGCAGATATTTTGCTCGAAGATGCTGCGAATCCCTTCTTAATTTGCATGCGAGGCATCATCGACTTTCATCTGGGACAGACGAAAGAGGCAGAGGTCTGGATGGAAAAAGCCTTGATCCTTGCGCCTCAATCGAGTGAAATCATCTATAAATACGGTATGATACTGATGGCCCAGAAGAAGTTTACCGCCGTTTTACCTCTTATGATGCGTGTTGTCGCTCTTAAGCCGGATCATGCCAAAGCCTATTGGCATATTGGTGTTTCTTTAAGAGAAACTGGTGATTCGGCGGGAGCTTTGGCTGCCTTCGACAAAGCGCTGGAAATTAATCCGCAAGATGTTGAGGCTTTGAGCGATAAGGGAACTACATTGCAAGAAATAGGCCGTCTACCCGAAGCGACCACTTGCTATGAACAGGCCTTGACCCTTAAGCCGAACCATCATGGGGTCATCAATAATCTCGGCGTCATCCATCTTCTGCAAAACGATCTGGACGGCGCTGCGGCCTTATATCAGGCGGCTCTCGCCGTTCATCCTGCAAGTCCCGAAGCCCTCTGTAATCTGGGCGCGATCCTGGGATTAAAAGGCGATCTTGATGGGGCTATCCTTCATTGCCAAAAAGCCTTGGCATTACGTCAGGATTGTCCGGAGACACTCAACAACCTTGGCATCGCATTGAAGGATGCCAGACGCTTTGAAGAAGCTATTGTGGCTTATAAAGAGGCTTTACGCCTCGAACCGAGCAATGCAGAGGTTCACAAGAATCTGGCAACGGCCTTGTTGGCTTTAGGGCGCTTCGACGAAGGATGGTGTGAGTATGAATGGCGCTGGAAATCGAAGCAACTTCGCCCTGCCTTCCGGGATCTTGCCCAGCCTGAGTGGCAAGGCGAAGCTGGTGAAGGGCGAACCCTTTTGATCCACGCCGAGCAGGGATTCGGGGATACCCTTCAATTTTGCCGCTATGTGCCTCTCATAAAAGAGCGAGGGCTCCAGGTAGTGGTGGAGGTACAGCCGCCGTTGAGGCGGCTCATACAATCTTTGGACGGCATTGATAAGGTTGTGTCCATGGGTGATAACCTTCCACCTTTCGATCTTCACTGTCCAATGATGAGCCTGCCTCTGGCATTTCATACAACCCTCGAGACTATACCGGCCAAGCTTCCCTATATGAGTCCCGATCCAGCCGATTTGGCCAAGTGGGGGGATCGAGTTGCGGCGTTTGCAAATAACGCTTTAAAAGTCGGTCTCGTATGGGCGGGAAGTTCACGCGCCCACTCGCCCGAACTTATCGCGGCGGACCAGAAAAGATCCGTTGCACCAGAGGTTCTGGCTCCTTTGATGGATGTGCCAAACGTTCAATTCTTCTCCCTTCAGAAAGAAGGAACGCGAGCCCCCGACGTTTTTCATCTGATTGATTGGATGGAAGATTGTCACGATTTTGCCGATACGGCGGCCCTTATTATGAATCTGGATCTTGTTATTAGCGTCGACACAGCCGTCGCTCATTTGGCGGGAGCCTTGGGTAAGCCGGTGTGGCTCTTGAACCGGTTCAACAGTTGTTGGCGCTGGCTCGTTGAACGCGACAACAGTCCATGGTATCCCGGCACGCTCCGTCTTTTCAACCAGAAAGAAATGGGCAATTGGGATGAAGTCGTAATGCGCGTCCGTGCAGCTTTAGCGGAAAGGCGTTCTGTATACCTTCCTGTTTCTCAGGCTCAACCCCAGTTTGGCGACATTATTCAGCTATCAGGTCTTTAATTGCCTAAGCTCCTGTATGAAATCAGTATGGTTAATTGTTCAAGGAAATTGTAGTACCAAATACATAGGTATATTCATTTAAAGTGAATATTTCTCGATTTCATCACGGTTTTGAGATTTTTAAAAAACCGAAGATCTTGGGTTGAAACATACGAAGCCTATCCCTTCATAGCAGACCGTGTCCTATGGCACAAGATCTTCAGTTTCTCAGGACAGGTGGAACCGATCATTTATCGCAGAGATCAACACTATGGGATTATACTGACTAAAAAGATCTTTTCCGTGGGCAAGCCTTAAGCTTTGCGCATGCCACCCAAAGATAACTCTCCAATTCCAATTCATCTAAGCCATAAGTCCGTTATTTTGGAAAGGACAAGGCCGCAGCGATCCTAGGCCTCCATCCGAGCACCTTAAGAGCGAGGATGCATAAGCTCGGGATAGTCAGGCCGGAGACAAAAGAACCGGATTAGACTGTCCACCTATCTTCAAAGCATCCCTCAATATCTTGAGGTTCCACCAAATAGTGAGGCCAAATGAATCATTTCATACTTTTCTGCTATTCTCTCATATTCATCTAACACCTTTTATTAAAGGTTGATTCTCATCTTCTGATCTTCATTCGGCTATTGGCAGGCCATTTGCTCTTACTTTACCACGCCAATTGAATTATTCAATGCGAACGGAGGCTAACATTCCTGAACATACGAATCTTACTGATTCGGATTCTGATGCGATTTTCGTTGGGTGGCAGGAAAATTTGTTGGGAGATTTCTTTCCACTCTACACTATTACTGTCGCAGATCATCCATTGTATAAGTCTACAGTGAATGAGGTGTCCTTATGCAGACTGGGTCTACGAGTTCCGCGAATGCTCTCTCCATATCCGGATATAGAACCATCTCCATAGAATAATGGTAGTCGAGTTGAATCATCCTAAGACTGTAAGAAATGCAATAGAAATGGCCGGATTGGATTACACCGCCTTGAAGAAGCCGCTAGATTTTAAAACGGGGTTGAATCAAGATGCGCATGCAATAGCGCGAACGGATACTGACCAGGAGTACGATGCCCAAAGTAATAATGTAATGAGGTTAAATCTACCTCTTCAAGAATTAAGGTTGTCTATAGGGAGATTATTATGAATGATACTGAAAAAAACCGTAATTATCATATCTTCAAATGTCATTTTCCTGGATGCCACGAGATCATTCCTATCGAAACATTCAGCTCCTCCACTATCCCATCTATGGGTATTTCTTATCTGCAGAATGAAGGGGTGGAATTAAGCCATGATCTTTTTGCAGTCGATGTCCCCTGTCCATACTGCTCTCAGACAAACCATCTTCAGATGAAGGACATGGTCAAGCCGATAAACAGGAAGGAATACGAAGAACTCAGTCGTGCGGTAGAATCAAAAATGTCACTGATACAAGGTATCAACAAGGTTCTGCAAAGTTAATGAACATGCAAGTGGAACTTGCTGATTTCCACAAGCACAAAGGAGGAATACCATGAAAGACAGTACGAAGGACCAGGCGGAAGGCAAGTTTCACAAAGTAAGGGGTAAGTTCAAGGAGATCGCCGGGGAAATAAGCGATAATCCAAAGTTGGAAGCTGAAGGTACCGGTGAAAAGATAGTCGGCAATGTTCAGGAAAAGATCGGCCAGGTCAAGAAGGTCCTGGGTAATTGAACAGTGGGACGCTGTCGGCCTGAATAATTTATTTACCAACACATTAGAAAAGGAGAAAAAAATGAAACAAGAAAGAGTTAATATTTTTTACGTCGTGTGCATGGCCTTGATTATAGGAATATTACCGGTTTCCTCTTACGCGGCCACGGCCAATGAGATCAATGCCAGCGTAAATGCATCCCTCGACCGATTTGTCAAGCAAGTCAAGGGTGCGAAGGAGTTTCTTGACGCCGCCAAGGGGGTACTTATCATCCCTGGGGTTATACAGGGTGGGTTCGTCGCCGGCGCCGAGTATGGCGAAGGCGCCTTAAGGATCGGCGGGAAAACGGTCGGTTACTACAACATCGTTGCCGGATCTCTCGGCTATCAGATCGGAGCTCAGAAGAAGGACATCATCCTTGTCTTCATGGATAATGAGGTCTTGAAGAAATTCCGTACCAGCGAAAACTGGAAAGCGGGTGTTGATGCCGAGGTAACCTTGGTCAATGTCGGTGCCGATGAATCATTAAACACGAAAGAATTCAAGCAACCTATTGTCGGGTTTGTCTTCGGCCAGAAAGGGCTTATGGCCGGCGCCACGATAGAAGGTTCGAAATTTACCAAACTGAAAAAGTAAACAGCTATCAAAGCAGGCAACTGAAGAGGGTTCCCCGGCACTGCAGGATGAATTTACTGCCGGCCACGGGAGCCCTTCTTCAACTGCGGGTTTTGTGACATCACACTGCTCTAAGGGGATGGAGTAATCAATGAGGCATATTGTAACTATTGTTTTAGCAAGGGATGACACCGTCTGATAATGTCATTCGTTGCCATCCCTCCATACCAATATTCCCGCTGGTCCTAATTATGATGGATGAAGGTCACTCTATGAAACTGTTCAAATTGATCTTATCCTTAATAATCATCATCGCATCGGTTATTTTATGCCAGCAAATTATTTCAAATTCAACTTCCAACCAAAAGAACAAAACCTATTATGCTGAACTCAACAATATCAAATATGGTCTATTAAGTGTTGACGAATGGAAACGACAAATTACCGCAATTCTTACCGCGGAGATCAATAAGCTGGATTTGTCAAAGACGGATGAGCGGGAGCTCCGAAAACATGTCGAAGTTCTGTTGAATACACTTATTGATGAAATCGACAAGAAAATCAGAGAAGGGAATTCAGGCTCCGTGAAGGGTTGGGTCAAACAATCCTTTATAAATATTTTTATAAGTCTGGAAGATATTAAAAAAAGTATTCCTGAATATGCGGATGCCATCATTCATGAGATAAAGGAATCGAAAACAAGGGGCCAGATAAAGACCCTGCTGAACAAACAGCTCGAACAATATTCTAACCAAACTTTTGATACACAGGATACATCTCAACTGATTCGCATCCTTATTGGGACTGGTTCTAAGGATATCGGAAGTGCGAGGATCAAGGTCAATAAGGCAATTTTGGTTAAGCAGACCCTGATCTTTAAGGAGTCTATCCTGTTGATCCTTCTGTCGGTTATCCTTTTTAGTTTGTCTGGTTTTAGCAAGCAACCTTTGGCCCCCTCCAGGTATATACTCCTTGTTCTGTCTCTTATCATACTGCTGATAGCCGGAGTAACTACGCCCACGATCGATCTGGAAGCAAAAATCTCACAGATGAGTTTTATGGTGATGGGCCATCCCATCCATTTCGAAAACCAGGTATTGTATTTCCAAAGTAAAAGCATTTTGGATGTATTTTGGATTATGATTACTCATAAGGATCTCCAGATGAAATTTGTCGGAGTCTTGATGATTACCTTCAGTATTGTATTTCCCCTGTTAAAAATAGCCTCGTCACTGGGATATTATTACAATTATCACCAAGCAAGGGAGAACCCGGTGATCAAGTTTTTTGTCTTAAAATCCGGGAAATGGTCCATGGCCGATGTCATGGTGGTTGCCATATTTATGGCCTATATCGGATTTAATGGGATTATTACCAGCCAGTTCGGTCAATTAAGCTCAGCAGGCCAGGAACTAGTGATCTTAACTACGAATGGCACTTCCCTTCAGCCGGGGTATTACCTGTTCCTGACATACACCCTGTTGGCGTTATTTTTGTCAGGATTCCTAACCAGAAAACCTCAAGCATAGGAGAGGACAGATTTAATTTCTATTGGGGCCAATTGTAACATGGACCAGCGGGAGCTAGCGTACAGAAACATACGGTCTCGAAGTTGGAGTAAATCTGAGATCACATAACCGATGATTGAACTAAGCCGCTTCGCGGCAGTCTTCATGTCCTCTGCTTATATTCAAATTTATACGTTGTGATTACACTCAGTTAAAACATTGCTATTCATCTGTCCGGTTGACTAGCACACTCTCGGCTCCTACTCAAGGCAGGGGATTGGCAGGCCTCCGCAAAGGTCTGGACAAACCACAGCCACCGAGGTATATTTTTTTACGTAAAATGGGTGCTCGTACAATGGAAAAACAGGTATGGTTGAGGAGAAAAAACATCACGATGGGCAGTATGTCTCTTAAAAAAGCTCATTTCCTCAGCTACCGAATCATGAATACAAAACCCATAGACGAGGTGTCATCCCGCTCGGAGTAAAGCGGCTTAGCTCAATCTGTGTTATACCATCATCCCTTCCTGCCGGCACCTCGCTCATTTGTCTTTGCTCGATCATCCCCAATTCACCAATCCATCTCTCCGTTCTCGTCGGGATAATGGAATAACACTAATAGATTTCGTGCCACGATCGTCGGTTTGCCACTATTGAATATTCCTTCGATAACTCACCAATCCCATCTTCTGGCACACAACCAGAGATCTCGAAATATAATCTATTGTCTCAGGCCAGATGAAAGTTATCCAGGGCGAGTAAGCAGGAGTGATCCTGAAGAAAGAAGCAGTCAACTTATCTGTATCTGACCATCTTTCAAACTTTGCCTAACAGATACTTTGATGGTAGAGGCGATTATCATGTACAATAAAAAGATTTTGGCCCTTCTTTGGACAACAGTTTTTTTGCTTAGCACCGTATTCTTGAATGCCTATGCTGCAGAGAATAAAGTGGGCGTGGTGTTGCTGCATGGCAAAGGAGGTACGCCGGCAACACCGTCTGTCTCAGAACCGGCAAGCAATCTTAAAAGAAACGGGTTCATGGTTGTAACTCCGGAAATGTCTTATTCCAAGTGGATAAAGGTAAAAGCAGCGAACTGTCGGATTTTACCGATGTCAATCAAGGCAATACATCAACCATCAATGTCACAACCAAAAGCTATTTGAGCTGGTTCAGCCCTGAGGGCGCAGCGGTCATGCCGCGTAATGCCCCTGCGGTTAAACCGGGGATTGCAGTTTTATATGTGGTTGGGAAACAAGATCCGATCTATGAAAAGGGGCGTCAGTTTAGGCAGCTCTCAATGTATTTGGAGATGGGCTGTCTGCCATGGCTAGTATGATAACGTTTAGGAGCTTACCTGCCGAACTATTATTGGTTGACCTAAGGGATTAAGGGGCACTTATGGATATTTCCACCTCACTCCTATTAGGAGTCTTGTTCGGATCATTCGGTATGGGATATATTGTGTATGGCAAGAAGCAGAGGAAGGGTATCGCACTGCTTTCAGGAATTGCCCTTTGTACTTTTCCATATTTTGTTCAAAACATGTATCTGTTTATCTTTACTGGGATACTTCTCATAGTACTTCCGTTCTTATTAAGATTATAAAAGGTATCTCCTGAAGATAATGCTGCGATATCTTCGAGGAGTAATAGCTGTGTCAGCACCTTAATCATAAAGCTGGAAAAAGTTTGGGTAGAGACGATTTTCTCATACCGTTGATTCCTGCAATAATTCAACATCCCTTAATAAAGATGAGCCATCCGGTTGGAATATTGATAGAAAGACAGGTGCCACGGGATCTCCGGATTGACCTTGAGATCACTCTTTCACCTTGTGATACTGCAGAAGTAATAAGGGCTGCAATAGGCACCATGTCTTCGTGTTCAGCGTTTGATATAGGCGTTCAACCCGATAGTAATAGGTTTACCGTCTACTTGAGCAGTGGTAACCACGTTCCCTCGCGTGCTGGCGACTACCAAGGTTTTACCGGATGATGATGGTGTTGGTTTTTCCAGGTCAATTTCAATGAAAAGCTTGTTATCTTTAATCTCGACTTTCATAGCCATGGTTAAGCCTCTTTTTTATTACTGCAACCACAATTGCCCTTATTGCAAAACTTCTTACAAACAAGGTATCCAATGCCAGCCAAAATGCCGAGAACTATGATTCGTATAAATAGCTTTTTCATCTGTACCTCCAATAAAATTTGTTGATAATGAAGGCTAATCGCTGAGATCAGTTCAGTCAAGGAAGAATTGCAATGCTCAATTATGTTTGTGCAAACGCTACCAGCGTCCCTCACAGAAGTCATGTACTGCATGGTGGACCTGTCAGTTTCGCAAGATAATTTCTAAAACAGTTTAGCTAGAGAACGATCTCAGTTCCCAGAACCTTGAGAAACTTGGCAAGCCAATCAGGATGTGCAGGCCACGCAGGTGCGGTTACCAGATTCCCGTCAACATGGGCCTTGTCCATGGGGATATCGACGTAGTTACCACCGGATTGCTTTACATCAGGCCCTACTGCCGGATATGCAGAGCAGCTCTTGCCCTCAAGCACACCGGCTGCCGCAAGCAATTGGGCCCCATGACAGATCGATGCAATAGGTTTCTTGGCTTTTGCAAAATGCTGAACGATTTTCAAAACATCTTGATTCAACCTGATGTACTCGGGTGCTCTCCCGCCGGGGATTACCAGCGCATCATAGTTTTCCGCCTTCACGTCATCAAAGTTCGCATTCAGCGTGAAGTTGTGGCCAGGTTTTTCACTGTAGGTCTGATCACCGACAAAGTCATGCACTGCCGTACGTACCTGCTCGCCGGATTTCTTGCCGCTGCATACTGCATGTACCGTATGCCCGACCATCTGCAGTGCCTGGAAAGGCACCATGACCTCATAGTCTTCCACATAGTCACCAACGAGCATCAAGATCTTCTTTGCAGCCATACTTGCCTCCTATATTGAGAATAGCTACCTTTTCCCCGCCATCACGCCATGATTCCAACTGCCTTGTTCCGTACTGCTTTTTATATAAAGGCAAAAAGTTCGCTGTCAAGGCGCATGCACCGGCATTTGACGTGAGGATCTTTCATGGAGGTAGTATGCCTTAAGGATATGCTATGACATTGCCACGGTTGAGGAGGAGCAGGGGGTCGAATGCACGTTTCGTGGCCAGGACCTGTTCTGCGGCCTGGGCCCCATAACATTTCAGAAAATCGCCTCGTTTTCTCTTACCCGTGCCGTGCTCTCCCGAGTAGACACCGCCCAGGGCTGAGGACTTTTCGATGATCCTGTCGTACACGTCCACCCCCCGGCGTAGCTGGTCTTTTTCCGGGAGGATCATGAAATGGAGATGACAGTCGCCCAGGTGGCCGAAGACGAGATAATCGAGCCCTTCCGAACGGATGAGGGCATGGGTATATTCAAGGAACTCGGCAAACCTCATCAAAGGGACAACCGTATCGGTCATGATGGTATGGGTGCCGCGCCTTGTCACCACCTCAAGCGAGCGTGCCGGCAAGGAGTGGCGTGCCTCGAAGAAGATCGTCCTGTCACGATCCGTCAGGAGAATCATGATGGCATCCTCCCGGATCCGGCACGGTGCATCCTGGAGGATCTCAAGCCATTCCTGCGCTGATTGCTCCAGCGGCTCATCCCGCAAGGGGATCTGTATATAGACACCGACAGCATGGTCGGTCCTGAAAAGCCGGTGCTCGTGGTCCATATATCTCCTGCAATTCGGCCCGAAATATTCAAAGGCGCTGAGTGATGAAAACCGGTCCGGCAGGCTTCCGGAGAGATAAAAGAGAAGCTTCAGGGCATCAGACTCATCAGGCAGTGAAAGGAACAGATCGAGATATTCACGCGGATGATCGGACAATGCCAGGGTGCATCCGGTCACCAGCGCAAATATCCCTTCGCTGCCGATTATCAGATCGACAAGATCGACACTGCCGTGCGGGTTGGAATACGGACCGCTCGCATTTTTTATCGATGGCCTCGAGTACCTGGGAACGGGAACAGGGATCTCGTCTGATCCATGAGTGAAGAGAAACATCCCGTCCTCGGCGACATATTGACCGCGCCCGGCAGTAATGCCCATGCCGTTCATAAGGAGGAACCGAAGAGATCGAACCCAGGAACGCATGGCACCGGTCTCTCCCGGCGTGAACCCGGAGGCATTGCAGGCAATGGCACCACCGACCATGGCATCAAAACGGCTCGTCGGGTCGACGGGAAAGAAGAGTTTCCCTTCACTTTGTTCTAGCACTGACTTCCTCATGTCTTCGAAAATAATGCCCACAGGGCTCACAACTGTTTTCGTAATGGGATCAACCCGTACTCCAGGTATTTTCATCTCCGAGAGGGAGACAAGCATCCCCTCGGGCGGGGTGGCGCTTCCTGTGAGGTTCGAGCGGCCGGCGGATAGAGTGACGGGTATTCGGGATGACCGGCACATGCGAAGGATAAGAGCGCACTCACGTTCGTTCGACGGCCTTGCAAGGGCTGAAGCATTCCCGGGTAGGTTGGAACTGTCGGTCTTGTAGGCCTCAATGATATCCGGGTCGACATCGATCTTCACTGAAAAGTTCATCCTGATGAATTCAGCTATGCCTGGTAAGGCATCCTCACCTTGATTCTCAGATGAGTAAGCATCAATAATCCGGCATTCATCGGGAGAAAGGACCCCATCAAGCGGCACCCTGTTCGAGGACATATGCCCCCCTTAAACGGTATCTTATCATAGGGCTTGATTTTCTAAAACCATTGATCTCTTCGATTTCTTATCGGTTTTAAGATGCCTGAAAACTGAAGATCTTTGGACAGAAGATACGCATAGACCCTATTGCCCAGTGCCTGTTTTCATCTGCCGCGCTTGCGGAAGTGCTGTTTTGCAGCAGCCAGGAATGAGACGCAGCGGCCCATCTCGTCAAAGACCGGAATACCCAGATTCTCAAGGCCGGCCCTGAGCGTCTTTACCCTGTCTCCTACACCGGCAAGCCATGCCACTACAGGTTTCCCGAGCTCATCTTTCAGCCTGCCGAGGTTTTCAAACATAGAGGCCTCGGGCATACTGGCAAAGATGTGGATGATGACCGAGTCCACACGGTCATCGTGCAGGATGGATTCTGAAACAGCGGTATAAACCTTTTGTAAGCCGCTATGCTCGATAGCCGGCCAGATGTCTGTGGGGTTTCCCGGGTCCATCCATGGGGGGTAGACCGCCTTCAAGGCAGTCAGGGTCTCCGGGCTCAACTCGGCGAGGCTCAGGCCCGACTCATACAGGAGATCGGATGTGACGATACCGCCACCCCCTGAAAAAGTAACCACAGCAGTCCCTGCATCTTCATATGCATGACATTTCTTTATCTTGGAGAAACCCCTGAGGAAGTCCATGAGCTCGGTTATATCCGTGACCTCTATGATGCCTGCCTGCTTCATGACTGAGCGCAGGATCGTATGGTCGAGAGCCATACTGGCCGTATGGCTCATGGCCGCCTTTGCCCCTCCAGGGCTGCGACCGCCTTTGAGCAGCACGATGGGTTTATTTGTGCCTAAAGCCAGTTCAAAAAACTTCCTCGGGTCGGCAATGGATTCTGCATAATGTCCGATAACATTGGTGGTGGGATCATTGATGAAATATTCCAAAAGCTCTGTCTCATTAACATCGCATTTATTGCCGATGGAGCACATCTTGCTTATATCCAGCCCGCCACGCTCCAGGATCATCATAAGGAAGCCGGCGGAGAGCATGCCGCTCTGGACAGTCATGGATACATCACCTGGTTTCATCAATGTCTTCCAGGCATCCGTATACATGAAAGAGAAAACATGGCCATTGTGGGCATCCAGCAAACCCATGCAGTTTGGTCCCCAGAGCCTGATGCCATACCTTTTTGCGAGGGCAACACACTCCTCCTGCAGTTTCCTGCCCTCCGGGCCGACCTCTGCAAAACCTGCCGACTCTATGATGATGCCTTTCACCTTCTTCTTTGCACATTCCTTAATGGTATGGGGGAGAGAAGGGGCAGGGATGAAGTATATGGCAAGATCAAAGTCTGCGGGGATGGATGAGACATCAGGGTAGCACTGCCTGCCCAGGAGAGTTTCATACCGCGGATTGACCGGATAGACCTGGCCCTTATAGCTTTGAAGGGTATTGTTGATGAGATGAAAACCGCCTTTGGACTTGTTGTCGCTGGCACCGATTACGGCAATACCATTAGGTTTGAAAAAGAAATCCATAGAAGCGTAAACCCTCGCTGCAAAAAGATGTTCATTGAATAAAGGATTCGGCATCCCTTGTCAATTATGGCCCGAACACCAAACTATGGTGCAAATGCATAAGACCTGATTGAACTTCATATTCATGTGTATTGGGGGGCGGCACATAACATATTAATATTATATTTCATAATTCTGGAATTAAAGGTGGCATGGCATTCGCAATTACCTGAAGAGAACACAGGGCACTCGTATGAGAAAGCAAAATGTAAATTTAAAATTCTGCGGCATATGCAATGAGAGACAATCCATCACTGAGTGTGATGGCTGCCTGAGGCCATTGTGCAAGAAATGCCGAAGCATTGAGATATGGCGCACTGCTCAAGAGGAAGTTGCCATAAGGTCTTTCTGTCCGGAATGCCGGGATAATCCTCAGTTGAATCCACATGGCAGCGGCGGTAAGGTCTTCGGCCTTGGCCAGGTCACGGATATGGTCAACCAGGAGCAGGGCAAGGTAAACAAGTTTAAGATCAGGTTAAAGATAAGTAGGTAATGAAAACCATAGGCTATGGTCCGGCGACCACAAAAAATGAAGGCTGTTTGGGTGCAGCCACCAAAGGACGCGAATAGAATCCAATAATAGAGTCTGTAATCAATGCCTTGAAGATACATTTCCCAGTGGCATATATTTGGCAATATATTGAGTAAAAAAATAGAAAAGCAAAGAAAGGTCAATACTCGAAAACAAAGTTCTTAACTGAAACCTCCTTTTGATGCCAGAAGAAGGGACACACCATTCCGCAACCGTCCCCACACCTGAATCTTCTGGCATTTTTTTTGTCCTTTTTTTAAATTATGGCATGAGGGCTTTGTCGTTTTACTTTAGGTGAATTTAACAATTCCCCAGGGAAATTCCTTGACAACACCGAGCACTTTCATTAATAGCTCTTCATTCTTTGAACAACCATGCTTTCGAGGTGCATCATGTATGCGGTTATAAGGACAGGCGGGAAGCAGTACAAGGTAGAAGAGGGTGACATCCTTCGCGTAGAGAAGCTGGAAGCGGAAAAGGGCGATACGGTCACCTTCGCCGATGTATTGCTCCTCGGCGGTGACGAGTTTGCGATCGGCTCTCCTACGGTCAAGGGCGCCCAGGTCAGTGCTTCGGTCGTCAGACAACTCAGGGACAAGAAGATCCTCGTGTTCAAGATGAAGCGCAGGAAGAGATACCGCAGGACTATAGGCCACAGGCAGTATCTTACCGAAGTGCGTATCACAAAGATCTCTAAAGACTAGGAGGCGTTTACAGGCCATGGCACATAAGAAATCCGGCGGAACATCACGCAACGGCAGGGACTCTGCAGGGAAGCGTTTGGGCGTCAAGCGGTTCGCAGGTCAGCGCGTCAAGGCCGGAAGCATCCTTGTACGCCAGCATGGAACCAGTATCCATCCTGGTGAAAACGTCGGGTGCGGGAGGGATTACACCCTGTTCGCACTGAAGGATGGAGTAGTACAGTTTGAGACGCTCTTAAGCAACAATAAGAAGGTGAAGGTCGTATCAATAGCCGCGTAAGCCTATGGACTTCATCGACGAGTCCAGGATATTCGTAAAGGCAGGCGACGGCGGTAATGGTTGTTGTTCCTTCAGGAGAGAGAAGTATATCCCCAAGGGGGGGCCTGACGGGGGCGACGGCGGGAAAGGCGGCGATGTAATCATCGTTGCGAGTACTCATTATCATACCCTCCTCGATCAAAGGTACCATCCCCATTACAAGTCTAAAAGAGGTCAGCACGGCAGGGGCAAGAACTGCACCGGGAGATCCGGAGAGGACCTTATCATCCCTGTACCGGTGGGAACACAAATAAAAGATGTTGAAACCGGTGAACAGGCGGCCGATCTTGTGGAGCCTGACCAGAGGGTTATCGTAGCCCGCGGAGGAAAGGGAGGAAGAGGGAACGCCCGGTTCGCCACATCCACACGCCAGGCGCCCAGGATATGTGAGCCCGGCGAGCCGGGCGAAGAGAGGTCTTTCCGGCTTATACTGAAGCTGCTGGCCGATGTCGGCCTTGTAGGATTTCCCAATGCAGGAAAGTCGACCTTTATCTCTCACATATCGAGCGCGCGTCCAAAGATTGCAGATTATCCCTTCACCACTCTGGTCCCGAACCTCGGCATGGTGAGGTGGAAGGGTTCCGACTTCGTCGTAGCCGACATACCGGGCATCATCGAGGGTGCACACACGGGAACCGGCCTTGGATTGCGGTTTCTGCGGCATATCGAGCGCACCAGAATTATACTCTACCTGATTGATCTTTCCCCTGACAGCGAGCGGGATGCCTTGAATCAGTTCAAGGTGCTCATCCACGAGCTGGGATCATACTCGACTGATCTAATCCAGAGAAAACAGATTGTGGTTTTCAACAAGTGCGACCTTACCGATGCCGAGGAACGTGCCAAAGAAGCAGTTGCCTTTGTAAAAGGCAAAGGGTATCCTTTTTTCATGGCCTCCGCCCTGACAGGCGGAGGTGTAGATAATATACTAGATACTATCGTGAAGGAATTATATGAAGTCAGGCACGAGGGCGGGTCTCAGGAAGTGTAAGCGAGTCCTTATCAAGATCGGTTCACAGGTGCTCAATACAGGGCACGGGCTCAACAACAGGGTTATAGAGAGAATCTGCGACGACGTAGGGCTCTTGATGGACAAAGGTAAAGAGTTCGCCATCGTTTCTTCGGGTGCCATTGCCGAGGGCACGGCCATCATGAGAATACCGGACAAGAAGACCGCCCTCTCAAAAAAACAGGCGTTGGCTGCCATCGGCCAGGGGAGCCTCATGCGTGCCTATACGGATGCTTTCAGAAGGTACGGCTACACTGCGGCCCAGATCCTCATCACCAGGGAAGATCTCGATAATCGCCGGAGATATCTCAATATCCGCAATACCTTCTCATCCCTCTTCGAACTCGGAGCCATCCCAATTATTAATGAGAACGATACGGTATCCGTAGATGAGATCCAGTTCACCGACAATGACATGCTTGCGGCCATGATCGTACCTCTTGTGGAGCCCCATATCATGATCATCCTCACGGATATTGAAGGCCTCTTCTCCAGAGACCCCAAAGTCCATACCGATGCGAACATCATCCATGACATCCCTGAGCTCAAACCAAAAGATCTGAAGGCATTGAGCGACGATGCCAATCCATTTGGCAGGGGAGGCATCAAGTCAAAGCTTCAGGCCTCCTACCGGGCGTCTTTGCTGGGAATTCCCACAATCATCGCATCTGCCTACATACCCCAAGTCATCAGCCAGATACTCGACGGTAAGGATATCGGCACCTTTGTCCATCCGAAGAAAAAGGCCATGCTCACCCAGAAGGATCACTGGCTCGGTTTTGTGTCCCGTCCTAAAGGCAAGGTCTTCATAGACGACGGAGCTGCCGCTATGGTTCTGAACAAAGGCAAGAGCCTGCTGCCTGTCGGTGTAGTGGATGTCGAAGGGAGCTTCCATGCAGGAGATCCTGTCGAGATCGTACAGAAAGGCAAAGAAATGGTAGCCATCGGGCTGAGTAATTTTGCTTCAGAAGAGATCGTGAAGATCAAGGGTGCCGGCACCAAAGATCTTTCCACTATCCTCGCCTATGATTGTGATGAAGAGGTGGTTCATCGCAATAACATGATCCTGAGAAAGGAGATCCTGTAGTGTCCAGCCAGGTGATTAAGGATATAGCCGCCAATGCGAAGAGGGCTTCCAAGTCCCTTATGGGGCTGCCCAGTGCAAAGAAGACTGAAGTCCTCAGACACATGGCAGCCTCTTTGAGAAGCACGGCCGAGTTTCTCAAAGAGGAGAATGCAAAGGACCTTGATGAAGCCTTTAAGACCGGCCTGAGCAGTGCAATGATCGACCGGCTGACCTTGAGCGACAAAGTCATCGAAGGCATGGCCAAGGCCCTTGAAGAGATCGCCGATCAAAACGACCCGGTGGGCCAGATCACCGGTATGGTCAGACGGCCGAACGGCCTGGTTGTCGGCAGGATGCGCATACCCATCGGTGTAGTGGCCATCATTTACGAATCAAGGCCTAATGTAACGGCCGATACTGCAGGTCTGTGCCTGAAATCAAGCAATGCAGTCATTCTGCGGGGAGGATCAGAGGCCTTTAACTCGAATGCCGCCATTGTTAAAATCCTCAAGGAATCTTTAACACAATCAGGCATCGATCCTGATGTGATCGGCTTCATACCGGTTACCGACCGGCAGGCGATACTGGATATGCTCAAGCTTGAGGACTATATCGACCTTGTCATACCCAGGGGCGGTGAGGGCCTCATCAGGACTGTGGCGGAGAATTCGCTCATCCCGGTGCTCAAACATTACAAGGGTGTGTGCCATATCTTTGTAGACAGGCAGGCCGACCTTGAGAAGGCGTACAGCATCTGCCTCAATGCGAAGGTCCAGCGGCCGGGAGTATGCAACGCAATGGAGACCCTGCTCATCGATGCACCCGTTGCCGGGATCTTTTTGCCTAAGATGGCCCGGATATACAAGCAGAACGGCGTGGAGCTCAGGGGATGCCCGAGATGCAGGGCATTTCTTCCCGAGATGAAGGTCGCCACCGAGGAAGACTGGTATGCGGAATTCCTCGACCTGATCCTGGCTGTAAAGATCGTGGAAGACATCCACGAGGCCATGGATCACATCGAGAAGTACGGATCGAATCATACCGAGGCCATCATAACGGAGAATTACACAAGGGCCATGGAGTTCATCAATCAGGTGGACTCTTCCACGGTTCTGATAAATGCCAGCACCCGGTTTTCCGACGGCGGCGAGTTCGGCCTGGGGGCGGAGGTGGGCATCAGCACCTCCAAGATTCACGCATACGGGCCCATGGGGATTGAAGACCTCACAATCCGGAAGTTCGTCTGCTTCGGGGACGGCCAGATCAGGCAATGAGGCTGGGACTATTCGGCGGCACATTCAACCCTATTCACATAGGGCACCTTCGCGTTGCCGAAGAGGTTCGGGAAGCACTTCTCTTGGATAAGATCATCTTCGTGCCTTCCTATCTCCCGCCGCATAAAGAACTCTCCGATAATGTGGAGGGGTCCAAGCGTCTCGAGATCGTGAGGCTGGCGGTCAAGTCCAATCCCCACTTCGAGGTGTCATCCTTCGAGGTGGACAGCCTCGGGAGTTCGTATTCGATCAAGACCATCGAACATATCCGTGAAACATACGGCTCTATACCATACTTCATCCTCGGCCAGGACGCCTTCAACGAGATATCAAGCTGGTATCAGGCTGAAAGACTCTTCGATGTCGCACACTTCGTCGTCATGTCCAGGCCGGATGCCTTAAAATACCCTCTTGCCGATCTGCTTGGGAAAAGAGCAGAACGCTTCCAGGCAACCCCGAAGGGGTTCATCAACGATTCCAACAATGAAATTATATTTGTAGAAGTCACTGCCTATGCGGTATCATCTTCACAGATCCGTAACCTAAACAAGCAGGGAAGATCCATAAAATATCTCGTTCTTGAGGAGGTGCATGACTATATCAGAAATGAAAGAATCTACACCTAGAATGAAGCCGCAGTGGAAAGAGTATGTTTCGGCCTTGGAGGATAAAAAGGCCGCTGACACCGTAGTGTTGGACGTGCGCGGGGTATGCTCCTTCACCGATTATATCATCATCTGCACGGGAATGTCCGACCGGCAGATCCAGGCCATGGCGGAACACGTAATAGCAACTTTCGGGAAGCCCTACGGCAGGGAGGGAATAGGACAAGGGCGCTGGGTGCTTCTGGATTATGTAGATGTCGTCATACACATATTCCAGGATGATATCAGGCGCTACTATGATATGGAAAGCATGTGGTATGAGGCCAAAAGGGTGCTTTAAGTGAAGATCGTCTTCTGTTTTTCCGGCAAGACCAATCAGGGACCCATAAAGGAGTCAGTGGAAGAATACTTTAAAAGAATCCAGAAGTATGCACCAACCGAGATAATCGAATCCAAGGATCTCCAACCGCAGACCAGGGTAGGCAGGCATATCGTTTTGGTTCCCGAAGGAAGTACGCTGACTTCAGAGGGATTCGCCAAGCTCCTTGAGCGCTATCAGCTCTCCGGCACCAAGAATCTCTTTTTCTATGTTGGGGGTCCGGAAGGGCTCCCCAAGACCGTTCTGGAAAATGCGGACATGTCATTGTCGCTGTCCTGCATGGTATTCAATCATCAGCTTATCAGGGTAATGCTTCTGGAACAGGTCTACCGTGCCTTCACCATCATTCGGGGTGAACCGTACCATAAATAGCATAATGATGATAAACGATCTTTCC
>Ga0187881_10001731_pt1 | contig 22165 bp, 32 predicted proteins | sample June2016WEW_19_1_2_FD_133017 | JGI IMG/M metagenome (GOLD analysis project Ga0187881, IMG submission 133017) | Peatland microbial communities from SPRUCE experiment site at the Marcell Experimental Forest, Minnesota, USA - June2016WEW_19_100 | ecosystem: Environmental > Terrestrial > Soil >...
ACTTGGCCGCACTCCTAGGGCATGTGGAAGCCAAGTGGCTTCTAACCTTGAACGACCATCCCCGGATCCGTGAGCTCTACCGTGGTTACCGAGTGGCCAAGGTCGACACGCAGATGGCCACCTGGAAAGGCCCCGCAGGCTCGAAGCGCCCGCGGCTGCGCCAGCTAATAATACGCAATTATGCCCTGCGCAGGACCTGAACCCGGCGGTAGCACGCCAAATCATATGCGTCGTACCGTCCCGCTAACCACCCCGCACGTGTAGGCTGTTTCTTGAGTCTGTGTCGTAGAAAATTCTTCATAATGCCTGCGATCGCTCGCTTACTCACGAGATATGGATAGACCGCGCATAGAATCTCGAGAACCTCGGAGCGCTTCACTACTGCCAGTTCGTGTGCCTGCGTCCACCGGGGGATTCTTCGACGGACGACGAGAGTATATGTGGCCTCCTATGATTCGTTGGCAGGCTTTGAGGAGCGGCTTTGATGTGTTTCCTATTGTGAGTCGCGCTTCGATCTGCTGATAGCGACGAGACGGCCCTTTCCTTCTTCGTTGCTTTGCAAAGTGTTGGTGAATGGTGAGATAACCTTCACCTTCCAAAATTCCCGCGATGAACCCAGCTTCCCAATCTTGCATGAAGCCTGTGCCCGGCCATCGCTATTTGAATGATAACGGTCATAGCGAGGTGATTTGAGTATGGCAACAAATCCATCCCCTAGTCCTGGCCAGGTTCCAGTTGACGCATCAGCCACTACTAGCACACAATCCAGCGTTGGAAATCCAAGGGACATACAAGGCATCCTTGCTCTCGTCTTTGTCGGTGGAACTTTAGGAATCGCCGCTGTCGCAATCGTTCTCGGTGCAAGCGCAGCGTCCGTGCTTTCAGAAGTCCTTCCGTTGACTGGAACAATAATCGGATACTACTATGGGCAGAAGAGTCAGCAATAGTGCTTCTACGGTTTCTTCGTAGATAGGTGGTGAAATGTTTGGCAAATGGAAATGGTGTTCTAGCGAAGCTTGCGGGCATGCGTGAACGTTTCATGGTCGACTTCCAGGGACATGCAGCACGGTTCCGCATGAACGTGCAGGAAACGCGGGAGAAATACCTGAACGAAATCATCGAGCTCACAATGACTGACCCGAACGTCGCCGCCGTACAGAAAGCCCTCGACTTCTTCAAGCCATCCAAAGAGGCAGTCGTCGTGGTTCCACCATCTGGGCCCGCAACTCTAGTCGCGTCGCCCACAGAGGTAGATCCAGCAGTGGCTGCGACTCTTGCACCACCTGAAAAGCAACCGATGAAGAAGTATCGTACAGTGTACGGGAGCTGCCCGAATTGCAACGCTCCAATCTGGGAGCCTCAGGCCAAGTTCTGCAGTCAATGCGCCTTCCCACTCACTGAGGCTTAGGCTTCCTTGAGAAACTACGTCGCGGAGCTGCTGCAGTACGTCACAGGATTTCTAACAGAGGTCAACCGAAAAGTGAGTTTCATCAGACGCGCCACCGTCGTTCACATCTTCGGCGTCACGAAGGGCGCTGTTGCCGATGTGATGGACGCGCACCTAGAAACTCTCAGCATGATCTTCCTCACGACCTGCTGGGCCATCGGCTACGGCTGGTTCGAGGCGGATATAGGGATCGGCTTCCTGCTGGGGATCCCGGGCGCAGTGAACGGGAAGGTGCAGTGGTATTCCTTCCTGGGCGGACTCTACAGCAGCTACCATCTTTTCTTAGGTTTCACAATTTTTTGCATCACGTTTGGAATTGGGTTCCTAAAGTTCAACCGCATGCTCTACGCGAAGAAACGGTACCTACTCTTCACGTCTCTGGCCAGCTACCCGTGGGCTTTGACGGTCCAGGACTTTTCGTACTTCTTCTTCGCTCCCACCTTCAACCCCGGCAACTATTCCCTGGATACGCATGCGTGGACGTGCGGAGGCCTCAACCTCGGCTGCGTAACCCTAGCCAACCCATGGAAACCTGATGTTCCGTTCATCATCCCTCGATGGTACGGTGTCACGTTACTCATTTCATGCGTTCTCTTCTTCCTGGCGTACCGGTCTGCCCTGGTGAACCTTCTCGTCACCCGCCAGGTGATGAAGGAAGCTGGTTACCTCGAGAAAGTCCGCGTAGGCGATTATCAGGTTCCTACACCGAGGACGGCGCGGGATCTGCCTCCATCTCCTGCGCCTCTGCCCCAGCCAGGGGTAAAGCCGCAGGTAAAGCCTGAGGTAATTCGCATCGTCGACCAGGATCATGATGAGTTGGTTCGGAGGTTGCGTGAGAGACTTGAAAGAACGTGACGAAACCATGAGCAGCAGTGGCTTATCGTTAAGCGTGGAGAAACGTTGGCTGGGCAGCGTCCTCGTTAGCATGATTGCCTCCACATTCATCGTTGGAATAGTGGTCATGCAGGTCCTGCAGGGCTTCACGCCCATGGACTCGACGCATTATCTCGTTATCCTGGTCTGCGCCGCGTTGATTCTTGCCTTGAGCATCATCGCCTTCGTGGACTATTTCGCCGTGGAATTCAGCGTCAACGTGCACCGGCAAGTCACAATTTCCAAGAAAGAACTACAGGCGATGAAAAACGCTGGGAGGCAACGAAGAACATGAGCAAATCTCCACCTTCGGCCGGACCGATACTCGTGTCATGCACCCTCTGCGAGGCCGTTGTAGACGTCGCGAGCGCGAGGCAGCGCCAGGTCACGACCAACCATGGCATCGTGACAATTTGGGTTTGCAAGCACTGCCTGCATCTCGGTTCGGAAGAGCAGACGAAGAAGTACGTCATGAAAGAGGAGAAGAAGACACTTGGTCGGTAAAGAACTGGATGCTGGCCTCGAAAAAGCGCGGGAAATCACGCAGACCGTTGAATCTTTGAAGCGTGGTGATCGGGTCCTCATTGTATGGCATGACGCCTGCCGAGTAACAAACGACCCTGATGTTCGGGCGGAATACTACTCAACCCCGAAAGAAACCCAAGGGACCGTGTACGATTGTGTCCCAGATCCCGATTTTCCTGACATATTCTACCTAATCATAAGCGGCGAAACGACGGGAGGCAAACCGGACTACTACGACTCCATTCCCATTGCGTGGGTTGCGAAAATTGAACGCCTCGAGGTTTCAGCCACGAAGCATGTCAAGAAGGTGCCGAAACTGGTCGCTGACACGTACACTGTGAACCGAACGCTCCGCTTCAAGGAAATAAATCATGATTCAGACGGCGCCCCGTTGAAGGCGCCGCAGAAATACGTTGAGGAAATCGTGAAAGTCGTCGACGACACCGAAGAGTGACCGCCATCCTTGCCTACTGAAAAAGTATCACGAAAGAAGGAGTCCTTTGAGCAGAAGCTTAAGGCCATGGTCATCCGGATCCCCATCAACACGACTACTGTTACCGCTGCGCTGCTTCTCGTCACGCAAGTTATCGCACTTGCACAAGTTCTGAAGGTGCCGCTGGAAGTTGAGAAGGTGGCGCCCCTAGAGATTCTGCCGGTGCCCCCCGTCACGAAGATCCTAACCGATGATACGAAGGTGATTCAGCCATGAAGGAAAAAAAGAAGTCAGTCTGGATATTGGCCTTAGTGGTGGTTCTCGCAGTAGCCGTCAGCGTTGCTCAAGTTACTTTGCGGCAAGCTGAAGGCCCTGAGATGGCCACCGTTTCCTTCTTCTCCAATAACGCCCGAGGCTATGCGTGCTTCCTCAACTACACGTACCCACTTACAGGCGCCCCGGTCTGCCTCTCCGACGACCCATCTCTAGATCTGCCTGACAATGCGACCGTGCCGCTTGGCAGTTATGGAATCGTGTTCTTTCCATTCGGGACCGCCTCGAACAAGTCCACGTGGCTTGGAACGAAGAACGTTCAAGTCACCGGTTCAGGGGCATATGATGTCTCGAGCTCTTATGCGAACATCACGGTGAAAGGGGACGGCGCCATAGCCGTCTTCGTACTCCCCGACAACACGACCCCCATCCCAGAGTTCAACACAATCGGCATCGTAGCATTCTCAGCCCTCGCCGCGTCCCTCTACATTCTACGGCGCCGGCGTCGCTGATGAAAAAAACAGGGATTCTAATCAGCCTAGCAGCCATCCTTCTACTCCTCAACCTGGCAGACGTAGTATCTACGTGGATAGCGCTAAGCACTGGAAGAAGGATTGAAGCTAACCCCATTGTGCTGCTGTTGGGAGGCCCATTCTCTCCGCTCTCCTTCTTCCTGAAACTGGTCGTCGTCCCGGGCGCCATCCTGGGCGTAGCCTGGTACTTGGCGCGCAGGTTCAAGGATCCTCGGCTTGGCATGGCCACACTCGTTGCCCCCGCGGCGATGTATGCTGCCGTAGTGGCCAACAACGTGATGGTTGCCGCGAAGAAAGTTGAGAAGACAGCTAAGAAGGCCGTGAAGAATGTCGAAAGGAAGCCCACGTGAAACGTTCCGGCTGTCCCGGCAAGAAGACCTTGCCATTCGTCTCTTGGCCAGGCGGGCCAATAAACCGGTTGGGGAGTACATACGATTGGCAATGAAGGAACACCTGCGAGAGGTGTCAGACACCCAAACGTTGGGTGGCAGACACCTTGAGGCCCTAACCAACCTAACGAAGCAGTACATCACCAGTGCCCAACTCTCCCTGCAAGCCTCCAAGGTTCCCATGAAGGAATCGAAGGAGCCAGGGCTTCCAGGGTCGCCGAAACGTGATGACCTCGAGGCCCTTGTCTGGAAAGCCATCCAAGAGGCTGTTTCCTACAGCAAGACCGAAGCCGCCGCCAAGGATGCAGAGGCAAGACTACTGGCGCTGCGCGTTGCCAACGGCCTAATGCGAACGGAGCTGGCTCTTCTGAAACACCAGGACGATGCCTTCGTTGGCGCCCTCCTGGAAGAGCTAGGAGCGGATGCGAATGGGTTGGCGAGGAAAACTCAGAAAGGAAGCTGAGGCACGCCGGAAGGAAGACGAGGGCCACCCTGACGACCCAACTGGCCCACAGACACTTGACATGGAAATTGTCAAGGACGCCGTGAAGTTCTGCCAGGTATTTTTAAAATTCTTTCCGACTCCGTACCAGGTGAAGCTGCTCCTGGACGAAGGCAGGCGCATCTATGTCTGCTGGTCTAGGCAGAGTGGCAAGTCGACTACTCTCGCAGCCCGCATGATCCAGCGCTGCCTACAATACCCAGGGACCTTGCGATTGATCGTGGCCCCAGGGTTGAGGCAAAGCATGATCATGATGGACAAGATTGAAGATTTCATTTACAACATCCCCAAGCCTGTGCGCCGGCAGATATTCAGCAAAATTCAGCGCACCACGATCCGCTTCAAGAACGGATCCCGAATCATCGCGTTGCCGAACAGTCCCCAACTCTTGAGGGGCTACAGCGCCGCAGAAGTGCTCTGTGATGAAGCCGCGTTCTTCCGCGATGACGAGCTGATGTTCTTCAACGTTCTGTATCCGATGCTTCAAACCACCGACGGCAGCTTGATCGCGAGCTCCACTCCCTGGGGCAAGAACACGGTCTTCTACAAGTTCTCCCTGACACCAGAGGCGCCTGAAGGATTCTCGAAGCACCACATAACCTGGGAAGATGTCGTGGACGCTAAGCTGGCAAAGAAATCTTTCATTGAAGAGATGCGTCGCAGCATGCCTACGGACCGTTTCCGGCGAGAGTTCGAAGCCGAATTTACCGAGGACGAAACCGCCTACCTCCTACAAGACCTGATCACCAGGTGCATCGACCCTGAAGCCTCATTCATCCCCGACAGCTTCTTCGGTTTCTAACGGCCCATTCTACATCGGCGTGGACTTGGGAAAGAAGCATGACTACTCAGTAATTGCTGTGGTTACGAAACAGCCGAACAGGGACCCGGTCCACCTGGTCTACTACAAGCGATGGCCTCTCGAGACACCATACTCCTCCGTGATCGGTTCGGTCCGCGTGATCGTTGAGAGGCTTCACAACGTGCAGAAGTGCCTGGTCGACCAGACTGGCGTTGGCGAGTACATCGTTGAGGACATGCAGAAGGGCGGCATTCCAAAAGTAGAAGGCGTGATGCTCAGCCTACCATCGAAGCAGGAAATCCTCAGCCACTTGAAGCAGCTCATGGAGGATGAACTGTTCACCTACCCATTCGACGTCGACCTGTCTGGCGAGCTCAACGTAGAACAATTCGAATTAACCAAAACCGGCCAGATGCAGTTCTCTCACCCCGACGGGACACACGACGACATCTTTTGGGCCGTCGCATTGGCCGTGTTCGCTACCAGGGCGCCCGCAGTCCCAGGTTTCAAACCTATCTCGCGGTCGTTCTAGACATGAAGCGATTCCGGCGATTGAAGCGGGTTCTCCTGCAACTGCTCAAGTTCGGCGTTAGCGGGATTCTTGGCGTTGCAATCAGCACGATCCTCTACTACGATTTCAAGGGCCAGCTGCCGGACCTGTTCTGGACGGTGCTCTTCTACCGGTTCAACGCCGTGGATGTGGGATTCTACGAACTCACAGCCATGATCGGCGGCACCGTACACTTCCTACTTTCCAAAACATGGGTGTTCGAAAAGTGACCAATGTTTTCGAGCTCATGCGCCACATTCGGCGAGAGCTCTCCCCTGAAAGTTACACCACGCTCCTGATACGGTTAGCTGCAGATGAGACGAAATGACGAAGGCGAAGAACAAACCGTGGCCTCCCAAGCGGCGCAAGCGTTCCGCGACAAACAAGCGAAACGCTCATCGTAAGCGTTCCGCGACAAGTAAGCGGCCGATGATGGCCACCAAACGCGCCGAGGTGAGAGACCATCGTCCCGTAGCAGGGACCAGGACCCTGGGTTCGAATCCCGTGGGCGACTTCTCGGCGCTCGAGAGGATCCCAGGCGTCACGATCAAGGAGAACATGGTCTCCTTCCCCTATCCAGGAACGCCCCAGGGCGTACGGATTGCTGTTCATGCGAGCTCTAGGCGTGTTGCTGAAGCAGCCGCAATGCAGCTGAGCAACCTTCCCCTAAGTCGTCAACTCTCCGCGGCCAAGTCCAAGTATTACTTGGGCATGACGCAGACCATCTACGAAGCCTACAAGGGGATGGAGAAGCACTACCGCGCCTACCGCATGGACGCCATCGTGCGCGGATGCATCAACGCCCTCGCATACTGGTCCACGAAAGAATCCTTCGACACCGTTGTGGAAGCCGTCGGCGAAAACCTAACTCCCGTACAACAGCAAACGATCATTGACCAGAACCTGCCGTTGAAGCAGTGGATTGACAAAATCAACCTGCGCGTCGACCTGGACCATGCCCTTCGCAACGCAATCATCAAAGCCAAAATCTACGGGAAGGCAGGCTTCGAAATTGAACTCAACCAGAAGAAGGAGCCGAACCGCCTCATCTCCCTCCCACTCCTAACCATATTCGACCTTCGCCCCGACGTGAACCAGGATTGGGAGCTGGAAGGTTTCTGGTGGCGTGGCCAGAAAGACTTCTACGCCCCAGGCGAGCTCCTCTACTTCACGAACAACTCCCTCGAATCCGATTATGAAGGCATCAGTGACATTGAACCTGTCCTGGATGATGTGGAGACCAGGGCGAAAATTCGCATTGAAGACCTGAAGGAGGCCGCGACAACCCTCTGGGCAGGGATCGCAATCCACAGCCTCGACGTCGACCGCTTACCCGCAGGATTAACCGACGCCGACGTGCAAGCCCTGATAGACGCGCACATCGCCTCGCTGCGACCTGGCAAACACGTTGCCACCGACAACCGCTGGACCATCCAGGTCATTGACCTGAAGCCCGACCTACAAAGCCTCGTCGCAGTCAAGAACGACTTGGACCAGGAGATTATCGGTAACTTCCAAGTTCCGAAATTCATCCTCAACCGCACCGAACAAGTGAACCGGGCAACAAGCTACACGCAGCTGGAATCCTTCGTCGACGGACCCATCACCGACATTCAACGTTGGATACAACGAGCCGTCGAACAGCAATGGTACACACCATTAACCCGCTTCTATCTCAAGGTCCCGGAAGGCCAGGACCCGCCGGTCCGCGTGAGGCATCGGTGGCGTGAGATTCGCACAACTGATTTCTTCGCACTCCTAGCCGCAGTCGCCGCCGCCTACGATGGTGGCCTCGGCGTGATTGACAAGCCGAAAGCCTACGAGATTATGAGGGACGGTCCAAGCGCCAAGTTCGACCCCGCCGAACTCGCGGAAACGGAAGAGACGGAGCCAACCGGACAATGAGACCTAGAAAAGAAATCATGGCGGACCTGGCCAAGAGGACCAAGGAAATAGGTCAGCCTGGTGACATGGCGCTGTTCTTCGACCTCGCAGTACTCGAGGTACTCCTCGACATACGAGACCTCCTAGCACGTACGAAGCGCCAGTCAGCGGTTCTTAGTGATGCATGATGGGGAAAAGAGGGATGCAGCGCCGCGGCTTACAGCCTGGCGTTGAACACGCTCCTGGAAAGAGTCCCCACACAAGGCGCCGAAAGCCACGCCTGATCAAACTTCCAATTCCTGTTTTGGCGTGATCGCCTTGGACTTCTGCCAAACTCCGGAACTGGCTATTGATAGAGAGACTAGGATTGCAGCGATCAGCTTCGTTTTCTCTTCATGAAGAAAAGTGCTGCCCCGATAACGATCACTATTACCGCAACTACAGCAACCATCAGAATGGTTCCGTTTCCAATCGTCTCAGGCGATGTGACGGGAGTTGAGATGTTTTGGATTACGCCTGAAGAGAGGGTTTGATTTAATGCAGTTGTTGAAGGAGCGATGCTCGTACTGGTGGAACTAGACTGAGTCATTATAGTTGATGTCACAGACGCGGTCGCTGGCCCTTGAAAGCCTTGAGTGATCACTGGCTCTTCGCCTGAGAATACCGACTGGAACTTTGGTCCTGATCCCCATGCCCGCTGGTACAGATAATTCACCGACATTACCGGAACGTCGCCGCCATCCAGTTGCGCGAATGTTCCAACAGTCGGATCAGCTGGTATCCAACCATAGTTGGGGATAAAGAAGTGAACCCAGCTGTGTTTGTTGCTTCCGTCGTCCACTATTTGCCATTTTCCAGTCGCTCTAGACCCCCAGATGTCAGCCGTCGGAATTCCATCTGCTCTTGCCAGCGCGGTGAACAATGCTGCAAAATGTCTACAGACGCCTTTCCCGGATCTGAGGGCGTACAGCGCGCCTTCTGTGTTAGGGTTCCAAGGAGTAACGGCAGCCATGTCGTAGGTCATGTGTTGAATGACGAAGCTTTGTATCTTCGCGGCTACGAGGTACGGATTGGTTTCTCCTCCGGCAATCTCTTTCGCCTTCGCGATTATTTCTGGACTGTCGCTCTCAATGTATTGGGCGGGTTGGGTGTACAGTTTGTAAAGTTGAGAGCTAGTATCGTAGTTTCCAACCTTCGCAGAGTCTACTACGTAGCTGATCGAGTAGACTGTGAAGTGCTGCAATACCGTCACATAGAACTGCCCCAAATCGGATTGCGACTGAAAGCTGATCCTTAAGACAGTGTTTCCAAGTTCGTCCACGCTGGTCTGATTTGTGAACGACAAGCTGGGTTTAACAAGAATCATCGTGTCGGCGATATTGACGTACGCAAACGGTTGGATGATATGCATAAACAACACGAACGTTGGCGAATTTGGAGCATTTACGAAATACGTGTAGTTGGCAGTCAGCTCGCGTGGGTTTGAGAGAGTATAGCCGGTAGAAGTGTAGATATCGACGGATGCTGGTGGAGTGCTAAGGGCGGCAGCCCTGCTAGTGAGGGTCAACGCAAGGACTAGAATCAAAGTTGCTGTTACGATTACGATCCTAGAGGAGGATCGACGAGACATGTTCCTTCTGCAGCAATCATTCGCTGAAGACCTTTCTCTTAAACGTTCATGGCATACGAAGCCCACAACTGACCGATTTCGAGCTGTGAAAGAGACGGGCACCGGAAGCCCCACCTGATCATCAGGCTTCCAATTCCAAAGTATGGTGTTAGCGTCTTGACCGATTACTGTCCCTACTGCCACTACCCCCTCGCCGAAGTTGAGGCAGCCGACGGCACGATCACGAAGAAATGCAATTGGTGCATGCAGATCTAGGCCAGGATTCGAGAGGCGTGATGTTTTGGTGGGTTGCGGCTAAGGTGCGTCAGTCCGCAATCAAATCAAGACGCACTACCACGCCCGAATATTCCTGGTCTAATCTGAAGCAGATCTAGTAATCCCACCAAAAAAGCACGGCGTCGAGGCGCGTTCGTCTATGAAGCGCCGTGCGTCTCTATCATTTCTGATATAGATCTGATATACGCTCGCAGATTTCGGTCCCCAATCTTCGACATTTGGACGTAGTCCAAGCACGGGTTATGATAGTTCCACGCATCATCCATACGTCTCATGCAGTAGGGGGAGCCAAGATCGTTTGGCTATAGCAGATCGTATGTTAGGGTCTCGGAGGGAGTTCATCTTCTGCGAGTGCGCGTTCTCTTCGACAGCGAGAATACAACGGCTGCTGCGGCAATCATCGCCACGATCTCTAACATTGTCATGCTATAATCGTCCCGCCAAACTGCGTCAACCCTTTTGGGTCCATCGATGATGATCGAGCACATCGGTGCAGTTGCGGCGCAGTCTTGCGTCCAGCGATCAAAAACATGCTGAACTCCCAAAAACCCCATCACCCCCTCAGAGAACACTCTCGTAGGTTGAACTGTGGCATATGCAACTTCGCCTGCAGAGTACCAGCCTGAACCGTTCGTTGAAGCGTAAGGCGAGTAAACGTCAAGCCTATATTGAATTTGAAAGTTGGCCCGCAACGTCAAATCATTTCCAATGTCGATGTCGCGGTTCCCCGAACTAAAATTGTCGCTCCAGCCTACAAAAATGCCATTCTCTCCCTGCCCCATGGAAACAGATGCGGGAACAGCAATATGGTGAACGCCCCATGGCACTGGAACCTTCAACACTCCGCTGCTATCCGATTGAAAGCTCAAGCCATCCACAGTTGCTGTAAGGTGAGGTAACGAAGTCGCAAGCGTCAGTGTCGGCTCACGGAAATACAGGTTGAGTTCCGGCAAGAAAGTCATGTTTCCTTCCCGCGCTCTCGAGATGAACCATGCATCATTCATCGACGACGTGAAACCAGCCATCAGAGCGAAGGAACTGACACCACTCTGAATGTCCCGGGTGACATCGCTGGTCACGTTCCACCGGTACCATCGGTTAGCTCCACGAACGAGGTTTACGTCATAATGGCTCATGTCGATCGCAGGCATATTATTCCAAGTCAACGTGTTCTCACGCCAATCGTTACTAGGAACATGATAGACTCGAACGCTCGCGTTGTAGAATCCGTTCACAAATTCAGCGAACAACCACAGAGACGCGTTCAATGGGCGAGCATGAGAGGCGACAATCGCATAAGGCAAAACGCCTGTCGTGTTAAACTTGAGGAAAGCAATATCCTCCAGGACTGGGACAGTGGGTACGTTTTGAACGATCACCACGAGAGGCGTGGTAACGAAATTCGGATTAACTATCGTTGGGGCGGGCATGGATAGCATATTCCGTGAAGGCAATGATCTATCTGCGAATACTGCATCGCTCGGGAAAATTGCGCATCCGAGGATTCCAGGCGACTGCTGGATGCAACTCCCTAAGTTGCCCCCCAATTCGTGGTCCTGAGTTTCGACTGGGTGCCAAACGTATTGGTAGTCGTAGCTTCTCCCAGCGGCAAAATAATTAGCCTGTGAAACCACAACTAGAAGAAGTAGCGAGACTAACACAATCCTGACGGCAATCAACATTATAGGGCCTGCTCATTTGTGAGTAGATTTGCGTTGTAGGTTGCGTTGTGTTGATCGCGGTGTATATGCGTAGTGTTCGTAGTGTCCCAGGGAAAACCCATGCAAATCATGCATTGCATCTTAATGAGAACAAGCTATCGCTGTGCTTGAGCTTTTCTTGGCCGTTGTGGCCATTGCGTTAGAACATCGGAAGAGAGATCAACGTCTTTTCATCCCTGTGCCTTCAGAAGAAGAAGCTGCACGCGTTAGAATGCGTGATACCGTCACGAAACTTAATCATCCCTCATAGTTGCAGATTTTGATCCCGTTCTCTGCAACAAGCGTGGAAAGGGAAGCCTAACACGGGATAGGCTAATCCCCTTTCATTAGCTCCGTCCGCTACGAGAAGCTTGCAGGGAGAAGCGCAACACGGAACGCGCTAAACTCCCTGGTATTCCTGGTGATATGTGTTGATGAGTGTAGAGGATATCAAAGCAGTGAACTTGCCGGAGATCGCTAAGTTCCCTGACCGCGAAAGTTGCGTAGCCGCGCACGTGAAAGAGGGCCTCAGCGAAGCGGCAACTAAGAAAATTTGCGGCCACTTCCCAAGCAAGCAAAGCCTGCGGAAGGTCTCCTTCGCCTACCAGGCCACCTTTGAACCGTACGAGGAACAGGGCAAACACCTGGCCAAGATCCACGTCATAGACCTAGCCCCGAACCTCAACAAGTGGCAGGTCACGCCTGCCGCTCGAGCGAAGGCCCTCAAGACCCTCCTAGACAGCCCACTCCTGGGGCCACCGCCTGAAGGTGAGAAAGGGAACGTGATTGGAGGCCCACCGGGATCCCCACATGAGGGTTTATGGTCCCCTGTTGGCCACTTCGTAGACTTCGAATCGAACCACGTCACCCACGGCATCGCCGAAATCACCAAGGACTATGCTTGGGAGAAAATCAAGAACGGCGAATGGAGCGCAGTCAGCCCCTCGGTCCTGGCGTTCCTTGAACACCAGGAAGGCGACGTCGCGGTTGTGGATGATTTCAATTTTGAACACGTACTCTTCGTTGACAAAGGCGCCTACCCGGAAGCAGGCGTAGAATCGACCTACGACGCGGGATTCTACCAAGCCCTGGCCACCGCCGCGGAGAAGCAGGCGTTTTCGATCACTGACCAAGACCTGTCGGTTATGGAGAAGGCGGTGCAGAGTGCCCGCGGCATCCTAACTGCGCTCGAGGAACGCCTCGAGATTATACTCGGCGGCAAGCCTGACGCTGAACCGCCCGTTCAGCCTTTGCCGCTTTCTTCTCACAACCGCGTGAGTGATGGAGAGATGAGTCCTGTGAGGCCTAGTCCAAGCCCTAACCAGACGCAAGGCCTCGAGAACAAACTGGGCCAGAAAATGGAGGGTGGTAACGAAATGAAAACCACTCAAGCATCCTTCGGAGACGCTTCCTTCCCGGATGAATGCTTCGCCTACGTCCCACCTGAAGCCAAAGGCCAAGATGGGAAAAAGAGCCTCAGGTCCTTGCCGTACAAGAACTCGGATGGTTCCGTAGATGAGGGACATTTGCGTAACGCATTGGCCCGATTCAACCAGACCGACATCCCGTCGGCAGGGAAAGCGGGGGTTCTTTCGAAGCTGTGTAGTGCAGCGAAGAAGGCGGGAATTGATTCCGACTTCTGCAAGGAACACTCCGAGGAGATGCATCAATCAAAGGAGGAACAAACATTGGATAATGAATTACAAGCAAAGGTCACAACCCTCGAAGCAGCAAACGTCGCACTCAAAACAGAGAACGAATCGCTCAAGGCCTACAAGGCTGAGGTCGAAAAGAAGCAGCGCATGGCCAAGGTTCAATCCATAGTGGACCTGAAAACCCACTGCGGCATGTTGGACCCAAAGGACCACGCCCAAGCCTACGTGGACTTGGAGAAGCTATCAGCTGATGCACTCGACGCAATCGAGAAAGAACTGACAGCTGTCCGAGCACGTTTCGACTCGATGCCTTCTGGCCCAAAGGCGAAACACACGGCTGAAGAAGCATACAACACCGTCGAAGACATCAGGCAAGCAATGTTCGGTTATCGCCGAGACGAGAAAGGCCAGATCATAGGAGGTAACTAGTCATGCCATCAGCAGGTGACATTGACATGGTACACGCCTTCTTCTTCTTGCCAGTCACCAAGAACGCCACGGCAACCATCACGAAAGGCCAAATCATCAGCCTCAAAGACGGCCGGCCCTGGCAGGCTGGCGACAAGGGACCATTCGGCGTAGCCAACCAAGGCGTAGCCAGCGGCGCGGACATGAAAGGCAAAATTGTCATTGACGGCATCGTCTACGTGGCTGCGGCGGGTGCAATAGTGCAGTTCGCCCCAGTTGTACCCAGCACAGTAGCCTACGTCACCACAGCCTCAACCCTAGCGTTGGGCACAGGCGCATCAGGTGGCACCGGCATGACCGGCTCACTGATGCCAGGCGGAATGATTCTCGGCATGGGATTCGATGCAACAACGAACCCTGGCGATCTCCTCCGTGTGAAACTGAAGAATTAGGAGAGATGAAACTTGGACATACTTGAAGGTGGATTGAAAGGAGAACTTCAGGCTCGTGCTTGGTTCGACCCAGCCAGCAACAACATTTACCAGGGTAAAGTCAGCGACACCGGCCGCGTAATCTTCAATGCCCGAAACGTGAAACAGGCTGCATTACCCAGCATCACGGACATCAGCGCAGTCAACATCGCTATACTACTCCAGGAAATCCTAGGCCTCGAAAGGCCAGTCTACAACCTACGCAACGCAACTCGCATCATCCCGATGAATGCGCTCAAGGCCACGATTCCAATATTCACCAAGCCCACAGCGTCAGAGAAGGTTCCAGCGCTAACCGAGGCATCACTAGAATCCGCCGGATGGAGCAGCATAACCTTCCAGCTCTGGAAGAACGTTGCCCACATAGTCATGCCAGACGAAATTGAGAAGATGGCTAACGTAGACATCTTTGGAACTCAAACCCGAGACGCCGCAGGCGCATTAGCAGCCAGCGAGAACAGCCAGATCAGCGCAGCCTTCGCCGCAGCAGGTGGAGCACAGCCTGCCGCGAGTGGACTCTGGTCCGCAATATCTAGCGGAGGCAACAGCACATACAACCCATACACGGACATTATCAGCGCCATGACTACGATTGCAACCGCCGGCTACAGGCCGACCTCAGTAGTGATGCACCCAACCGGATGGGCGCCTTTCTTCGGCAACAGTTACGTGAAAGGCCTAATGGCTGGAGCCGCGTACCCAGACCTCTCGCAGGGCGGTGGATTTCCACTCCCCGGCCTACCGGGAGTAACAGGGTTCAGCGACTTCTTCATAACCCCAACGACCAGCTGCTACGTGTTGGACCCAGCAGCCGCAATAATTTTGGGTTCAGGCCCGACTGAAGCGGCACGCTATCGCAATGAAGCTGCAGGCTACGACGCATTCATCATGCGCCAGTGGCTGCAACCACTGACCGGCGTCACGACTGCGATCGAAGAAATCACCAACGTACACGCATAAGCAAACCAGAAGAATTCTCTAACGGTTGCCCGTCACCCATGACGGGAATGAATTTCTTACCTCACTCTTTCCCCCGTGAGGTGCCGTTCCCATTCATTGTCATGATTGTAAGATAGTAGAAGGTGGAATACATGACACCGTGGACCAACCACACCGAGGTCAAAGTCTACGCGGCCACGAAATGGAATGCTCTCAACGTGTCCGGTGGCACGGGAGGCGCGGGAGTTCAGGCCCCATTCCCTAACGAGGCCGCGTTCGACACTTTCATAGACGGCACCCTGATTCCTCGAGCTCAAAGCCACATCAACCGGTACTGCAAGCGGGACTTCGACGTGGACTTCCCAGGAGCGGTTCCCCCAGCCATCCAGGATGTTGCGGCAAGGGCTTCGGCGAATATGATTCAGTACATGGCCAGCAACAAGATGGGCCCCCTAGTCCACGAGACCATGTTCCAAATCTCAATCCCCGTTCAAGCGGTGCTTCCCAAGGACCTGCAGGACCTGCTAGTTCCTTGGATCAAGCGGCACCCGTACACCGCAGCCACTCCCTACCGAACCGATAAGATCGCGGACGATTGGAATGAGTCAACACCCGACCAATGACCGGCTTGTGCCTTTCGACCGGTTTGGGCCCCACGCCCTCATCATGCGGGACGTCCTCGACGGATCCCTCCGCATGCAGATGACGCCGCCGGCGAACGTTCCGGCCACGCGTTGGAATTGCATTTGCCACCCGGAACTGGGCTATAGGCGCCCGCACTTCACCTGCCTGGTATTCTGTCGAATCAAGAGGGTTGCCCAGGGCAAACTTCCCTCCTCAATCCCCGTCAGCCGGTACCAGATGTACATTCACCTGGGGCGGCCGCATGCCAAAGCCAAGGACTGGTTGCTGAGAAAATTCGTGTTCCCGGTCGCTGAATGGTTAGCGAACTAAGTGCGGTGAATGGCGGCAATGAGGTAGGATTTAGTCTCCATCCCGCAAAGCGCGGATGACGACCGAAAATGAATGCCTACAATCCAGTTTTCTTTTGATTCCGACTTCTTATAAATTGTGCAATAATAACTGCCATTATTCCTACAATCGCTAGGATTGTGAGGTATGTCAGATACCATTGTGGTAATGCGGTTGAGCCCAAAGGCGTGGACGATTTGGAAGATGTGGTGACAGTGGTGGGGCTTTTCGGACTGATGGCTGAGCTTGCGGCTTGTTCTGCCTGTTGTGCCAGCATTATTGCGGAACTATAGTCACCCTTATTGAACGAGTCTAGCGCATTGAAGAGAAGGATTGTCGCTCCCTGTAGCCCGACGGTCCGCCCTTGGGATGCAGCGGCCTGAATCGTAACGTTAGCGGTAGATATTGCGGATGTGGCAGACTCCTTCAAAGCCACCAAAGCTTCTGGACCCCATCCGATTCTAAGTTGCATGTCTGCTCCAGTCTCCTTCATAATTACCACAGTAAGGTTCACTGTATCGTCCTTGAAGATCGCTGATTTTCCAGATCGAAGATCAAATGTTGCGTGATCCACATCACAGTTCGGACAGACCACAACTCTGACTGGCCCATTTCCGTTTGGATAGAGCTGGTCATTCGCGAGTGTGACAAGCATCCCATAGTCCGTGAGTTCACGGTCCACGCCTGTCCGTTGCCGGTTTTCTAGGAGATAGTAAGTGTTCGGGCTCAGCTTTATCATAACAACTATTACTGCGTCTAAATCTGGTGCTGACTCGAGAGGAGCAAGTGTGACGTTCGCATCTTGGCCTTTCATCAGCCGCAGCACCCAAGGATCCTTGAACCAGCCCAGTTTGAGTTTGGTCCACGCAGAATGCCCTTGAGGTACACCTGATCTCATTTGGCTGCTCATTAAATCCCAAGAACCCATCCAGTTGTTGCCTGCAAGATTATGGTTGAAAGCTTCTGTGTCGTAGAGATCAGGGACTACGGGAGATCCGTTCGCCGTCATACTAAGTGCATGCGCAAGTTCGTGAACTATCACCGCTAGCGAGTCATATTCCGCAATTACCGTGAGATTGGAAACGCTTACGCCATCGTTGGTTGGGATCGCGAAGTCGGGGTTACCGCCATAGAAGAATGAGACACCGAATCCTACTACGCCTGCCGGCGTTGGCCAATTCCATCCGGCGTGCAATATGACAACGTGATAGTACTTGCTGAAGTCTACATCGGAATCCGCAGCCCTGATAGCTGCTTCCATGAGTGGTCTAGCCCTTTCCCAGTGCTGTGGACCTTGCCGATTCGGCCAAACAGCATATGATGAGAAGTTTCCAGGCAATTGATACCATTTGGTTGTAACGTCACCGATGAACCAAGTCGCGTTGTATGAGTCTGATTGGTAGTAGAGATTGACTTGATCAAAGACTTCCCGTTTCACTTCCTCTGGGTTTTTCGTATGGCGTACGTCCTGGAAATCGACCAGTATGAAAATTGTGCGTTGAGCACCAGTCGTGGGAGCTGCCACTCTCGGAAAAGAAACCGAGACAAGAAGCCAGCTCAAAGCCAAGACTATGAAGAGAAAAGCTCCCCATTTGATCTTGGGCCTCAAATCTATCGACTGAGAAAAAAATCAATGAAAGCATTTAGCATTTTCGACGATTCAAGTGTCTGTGGCGATAGACTTCTGCTCCGAAAGTTACACATGAAACTGAAGTGAATACGATTTGAGTATGACGCCTCGAGAGGATGTTCGTGCATCCTTCGTTGCGGTTCTCGCAGCCGCGAACCTGGGGGTCACGATCTACAAGGAGTTGCCTTTCGATGGTGCCGACACTCGAAGCATCTACCTCACCATCGTTTCAGGGACCAGCAAGAGCCCTGGCGCCGGCATGTACGGCGGACCGGCAACCGCGCCAAGGGGCCAGGCGGTCATGAACATGTACCACTTACAAATCGACATCAACTACGATGATAAGGCGGGGTGCGGGCAACTAGCCGACAAGGTTGAGCAGGCCATCTGGAAAGCCCACGACGACCTACGAGACAACCACGACATTCACGGCCTACAGAAAATCCTTGACATCGACACGCTGCCCTTAGGCGCCAGCGTTCGACTCCCCGTCCTCACCAGAGAAGCCAGAGTTGTTTTGGATTTCACTTTTTGGACTCATAGAACTCTGGCCACATAGTCTTTGGGCATCACTCAGGCTTCGTCTAGGAATAGCGTTCTTCTGCATGAAGAGTAGAACGGTGTTGCTGCTACAGTGGTATAACTTGGCAATTCGCAAAGTGCTGAGCTTCCTTGTCCAGTAGAGCTCTCGAACGCTTTTGTCAGTAAGCCCTATCTTAGCCGTTCGACGAAGGCCAGCGCGACGCAAAGCAGCAACTCGCAACGTTTGGGCACGCATTAGTCGCGCCTCATAGGCGCTTTGGTCGAATCCAAGAACTTGCTGCCGCCGCAGAGAAGTATTCCTCCTGTTGCGTCTACCGTTTAGGAATTGAATCCGGTCGGAAATATCTAACAATCGCAATGTTTTTTCACGAGAAAGTGGCCCAAGATTGCCGCTGGCGGTTGGATTAAGTAAAGTCAGAGCTTCATGTAGGAGCGATAGTTGCTTGCGTTTCAACTCACTCTTCTTTTCAATGGCATGAATGAAAGTTTGGCAGTCCGCATGTTTGTAAGCTTTCCAAGCTGACATACCATTCGCTGGGTCTGGGCCATACACGCGCCCATATCCTAACTGCCGGTGAATCCTTCGGATGACGGCATGATTCTTCTGGGCCATCGTTATGTTGGTAGCGAATTGGAAGCCGAAGACCGAATGCGGAGAAAGAAAAGTTGTGAGACCGACGCTTCCTTCACCATCAAAGAAGCCCGCTATCCAATCCAGATTCATGATTCTGAAACAGTCCGTGCCATTCTTTATGTCGACAGTTGAGTGAAAGTAATGGGCGAGTTTGTTCGGCGCATGAAGGGCGCGCTGAAGCAGTTTGGGTTCCTGGTACTGATCGTCCTGGTGTTCTTGGCGTTCTACGGTGCGTTGCCTCAACCGGTGTTCACTGAGCAGGCAACGGCGACGCAAAGCCCCATCTACGTGTACGAGATGGTTTCCGGTAAGACCGTCTATTACCGCTTCATCACCGTGGAGCTCGAGCGGCCCGCGAAAGGGATGCAGGCTACCGTTTCCACGTGGTTCTGGTTGCACGTTTCCATTCACATCCTGGTCAACGGGACCGAGGTCGCGCAGGTCAACACGGGGGACAGTGGCAGCGTGAACTTCTACACGCCCTTCCCGGAACCGTTGAGCTCCTTCACCGTTGAGGTCTGGGCGCATAACATGCTTCCACTCCCCGACGATTTCCACGCAAACATCGTACTATTCCCCAGCTGATGGCAGATGCTTGAACTTCCGAAGGCATTGAACGCCGACTGGCAGCCGCGCACTTGGCATTTCTACCAAGCCCAGGACGGAAAGCCAACAGTGTTCATCAACGACGGAAACGACCTGCTCTCCCTGGCCAAGTACGTGATTGAAACCGACGGATCCGTGCATCCAAGCGTACTCTGCCCGACCTGCGGCTTCCACGACGACGTCAAACTCAAGGACTGGGAAAAATGAGTTACAGTATTCAAATCACCTCAGACACGGTGACGCCGAAACTCCTTGCCGCAGTGACATTGATGACGAAGGGGATCCAGGACGGCTTAGAAGAAGCCGGCGCTGAGATGGAGGCCACGGCCAAGCAGATAGTCCCCGTCAGAACAGGCTTCCTGCGAAGCACCATCTACCACCTGGTGGATTCCGGCGCCCTCACTTTGGAGTTAGGTGCCACCGCAGACTACGCGCTATACGTGGAAATGGGGACACGGCGGGCCCATGCACAACCGTTCATTAGACCGAGCTTTGAAGCTAACCAACAAAGATTGCTTGATGCAATCGTCAAAGGAGTCCTGGACGCTTTTTGACGCCCTTATTCCATCTCCAGCCCATCCTGAGCCCTCGAAGTTGTTCTTCCGAAGGCGATTTCCCAAACATTGGATTGCCTTCGCCACTCATTCTATCCGAATACATGGCTTTGACTTCTGGCCGTGCCCGAAATCGCTTGATAGCTTCACCTATCTTGCGCTTATGTTCGGGCGTTTTCGCTTTGAGTAGATTCAAAGTCGTTCTCGCTAGGATGGCATCTGCGCGGGCACGGTAAGAAACCTCATCAAAATCCATGACTCTTCTTCGAACTAGGGCCGTATCGTTGTGTACACGCTTGTTTCCATTGAGATTTCTAATTTCGTCGATTAAATCCAATGCCCGCAGCATGCGACTCTTCGGGAGGTAGACACCAATACCACCCTGTCTCCCGTCATTTGTGATATCAAGAACCTGTTTGAGGAGAAGCAGTTGTTTGCTCTTCAGTTTCGAACGAGGGGCGATGAACTCAACAAAGCGCAGACAATCTTCGCGCCGTTGAATATGCAAATTCCAACACTTGTCATATTGTAATCTGCCAAACCCGAGAAACTCCTGAATTTCCTTGAGAATCGCTGGTCGCTTTTGAGTGATTCTGATTCGCGGGCCGATCTTGTAACCGTAGACCGTTGTAGCATGGTGAACGACAGCGGCTGATACGGACCCTTCGCCATCGAAGAAACCAGCGACATAGTCTAGATTCATGCTCTGAACTGAATCCTCGAACATTCTTAGCATAGACAGCTGGGTGAAACTGAATGGCCGCGGAACCATACCTCCGCCCAGCATGGGACGCTCACCAAGACCAACTCCTTCAGGCCTTGGTACTCGGCATCACGTCGGCCTTCCAGTAGTGAATCGTTCTCCATATGTCAAGTAGTTCTCCATGTGGCGATTAGTTCTCCACGTGGCAGTTTGTTTTCCTTGTCACAGTCTCATTGAGACCTGACGGAGCGTGAAAATTGAGATGAAATACGATGGAGATGAAGTCGTAGTCGGTATTGGAACGTCGGTAGCAAACGCAACGTCCGCCTTAACCACAGCCCCCATAACTAACCTGGAGAGCATCACCTACAAGGTCGACCAAAGCATCGCAGAAGTAGCGAAGGGCATCGGTTCTCGACTCACAGAAGTCTACGAGCACCTCATCAAATACACTGGAACAATCACGCGTTGGGTTGATGAAGTGGCCACGTCTGTATCAGGCGGCACGGGATCCCTGGCAACGAACGTAGGAGCCTTTTCTGGTGATGTGGCTTTGACGCCGCTTTACGTGGCAATCAAGAACAAGACAACGTCCTCGGTGATCATGCTGTGCGGTTGCATAGGCCTCTACAGCGAGGATCTCAAGAGTCCTGACGGGTTCCTGATGGAAACTTGGGACTTCAAGTTCTCCTCGATAACGCGGACCCCATAGGGCTTTTCTTGGGCCCTTAAGATTGGAGAGATGGAGATATGGAGAAAACTACCTTAGCGAAAGCAGACGTCAAGCCCCCCAACACTTTTTCTTCCGACGTAATTCCGCCTAGCGGTAGCCCCGACCTCAACTTCCTCGTCAGCTTCGGCGCCGTGATCAGCTGCAGGCTTGGGGATGTGGAACGGATCCGCACCAGGATCCAGGAGTCTGGCGGCCGAATAGTGTTCCAGACCGTCAGCAACGGTCCTCTCTTCTTGCTGCGTGCTGGCCAGGTGGAGAGAGCCCTTCAAGGTGACCTCAGCGCCCTCGCTGAGATTCACATCAGGAAAACTAGAAGGAGTGATAAGATTTGAGTCAAGAGAAAAGGGAAGCAATCCTAGCAGCTCGAGAAGCGAACAAGAAACTAGCGGAACTCATCACGAAGGGCACCAGCTACCATGAACCCGTCGAAGTCAAAGGCATAGACAACGAACTGCACAAGTTCGAAGTCTCACCCATGTC
>Ga0187881_10001732_pt1 | contig 22161 bp, 19 predicted proteins | sample June2016WEW_19_1_2_FD_133017 | JGI IMG/M metagenome (GOLD analysis project Ga0187881, IMG submission 133017) | Peatland microbial communities from SPRUCE experiment site at the Marcell Experimental Forest, Minnesota, USA - June2016WEW_19_100 | ecosystem: Environmental > Terrestrial > Soil >...
CTTGCGACTCAGCAGCAGGCAAAGCCATAACAATAATGTGCAGACGATGCCATGGCAGATTGGAATTGCTTTTACCAGTCAAGTTCCGCGATAATCGGTGTGTGGTCGCTGGGGCGGGGCGGAAACCGGCCCAAAGACCAATATCACCAATCACTCAAAGCATTTCGCCTGCCGGAAAAATAGACAAGATTTTACTTGATGTGTTCCGGCGGGCAAGATAGAGATATCCGATGAAATATTGATATAGCTCGACTTATTGTAATTCTGGTTTGGAATATTATGCAGAAGAAGGCCCATAAGGCTATTTTATCAGGAAACCATATAACCATAGTTGGGAGAGTGAATAGATGAGAAAGAAGCTCTGGCTTTGTGTGCCATTTGCGGCATTATGCGTCGTGGATTTTGGTCTGACCCTCGCGGGGCAGTCTCCAGCTTATTGGCAGGGGAATTATAGTGCAGTAGGTGAGTGGTTCCCTCTCTTCGCTTTGGTCCTGCGCCATGGACCTATCCTTTTCCTGTTTATGAGTATGCTTTGGATTTTCGTTTTCTCCACTCTTATCGTGGTTCTTCCGGATATTTTTTCCCAAATCCTGTCTCTCACGCTGGTCATTGGCAATACGTGCGGAGCGCTGACCTGGTTGGCTTTTCGATTCCGGTTTGACCCCCTTCTATGCATGTTGTTGTTTGTTCTGTCGGCTGCCATCTTCATAATCACACAGGCAAGATGGAGGATGACCCAACCAGCACATGCAGCGGAACGCGCGTCGCCGACCGTTTCGCATCCGCCAAAATGCGGCCGCTGATGCGTAGCATTGGGTCTTTCCATTTTGCAGCCGGATTCTGCCTTATAGCCGGCTCTGCGACCTGCTGTTAAAAACTTGTTTGTGCCCCGGTGCTTTGTCGCAAAAAACTATACGCTAAACGCTATCCGCTATTCTGTTTTCTGACTTCTGTCTTCTTTACTCACATCTCAAACTCAGCGATAATCGGCGTGTGGTCGCTTGGGCGGGGCAGCAGGCGTGGGGCTTTGTCGATGTAACACGCGGTGCATTTTTCGACCAATGGTTTCGTTGCCATAATGTGGTCCAATCGCCAGCCGAGGTTGCGCTTCACGGCGTTTATTGGTCTGTAATCCCAAAACGTGTATTGCTCCGGTTCTTTACAGTGCAGCCGAAATGCGTCAACAAATCCCCAGTCCATTACGTTTTTCAATTCTTTATGAACGTCAGGATGATAACAAACATTTCCCAATAATCCTTCGGGGTCGTAAACGTCAATTGCTTCCGGTGCGATATTCAAATCGCCAACCCACAAAATCGGGTCAGTTGGTTTGAAATGTTCTTCAAAGAACTTGCGCAATCGTCTAAACCACACGAGTTTATATTGGAATTTTTCCGATTCAGGCAGATAACCCTGCGGGATGTATGTGTTGATAATTATCATCCCATTAATTTCGGCCTTTATCAGCCGGGGCTGGTCCTTCGGCTCATCATCGAAGCCGGCCTGCACGTCCGCGATTCTGCTTTTCGCTAAAATTGCCACGCCGTTATAACTTTTCTGGCCTGCGAAGGCGTAATTGTATCCTGACTCATCGAATACTTCAGTCGGAAAGTCCTTGTCCTGAACTTTTGTTTCCTGCACACACAGGACGTCTGGTTTGGTGTTTGCCAGCCAGTCGAGCACAATAGGCATTCTCGCCCGCAGAGAATTGACATTGAAGCTCGCCACAATCATCAGCGTTTACCTTCGCACATTGTCAGCAGGCCGAGTAGAAAGCTGAGAGCACTCTCTGCGCCTTGATTTAAACTGACACCTTCGGCTCCCAGTCCGTCGCCGCAGCCATTGCTCTTCGAATCGTAGAGCGGTATTCCCAAATCATTCTCACCCAAAAACCAGTTAAATGCTTTTTGCCGCAGCATCAAATACTTTTTGTCTTTCGTCGCCTTATATCCGGCGTCTAACATTAGAATTGTCCCTGCTGCTTCGATTGGCTGCTGGTCAAACTGTGCTTTTTTACCTCCCCGCGGAAACCAGCCCTGACAGCCGACGAAACTGAAATGACTACCGGTGAAAGTGCTTGTGAGAACAAAGTCGCAGATTTTTTTCGCAATCTCAATATACTTCTTGTTACCCAGTGATGTCCCGACCGTAAAAAGCGCACAGGGCAGCATCGCATTGTCATAAGTGAGTATGTTCTCAAACCAAGGCCAATCGGGCTTCATATTTTCTTCAAACCGCGACACAATCAAATCCGCCGCGGTAGCCATACAACTTTTAGCGTTTTCCGCATCCGGGAACCGTTTTAGATAACCCGCTAAACCCAATATCGAATAAGACATTCCACGTGGGTATTGCTTCTTGATAAGTGGTATTGCTATATCAATTCGCTCTTGAGCTATTGGTATGTAAATCTTGGAGGGGGGTTGTGCCAAAACAGTTCCGAATGCCCAGATTACCCGCCCCAGTGCGTCATTGACCGGCTCTGCCTTGTGCCATGTTCTGTCGAAATCCATAAAATTCTTCACGGTGCCATCGTCATTGTGTGCGTGCAGAACAAAAGACAGATACTTGTCGATTAGTTGCAGCGTCTCCGGTCCGCCATCGATATTATCGATGGCGAGACCTCGCCTTAAGGCGGGCTTGTGGTAAAGGGCATAGTGTTTCGTTGCCACGATTAAAGCCCTTGCGTTGTCATCGGTCGTGTAGCCCTCGCTGCGAAGCGGTATCGTGAATTTGGCGTGCTGAAACAGCCCCGTATCATCGGTCAGCCGATGAAGATGCTCCAGCGACGGCTTGGGCAGAGATAGTTTTGCCATACGCCAATCTTATTGTTGCGCCGAACCCGCGTCAACAAGGTTATCCGTAACAGTATCGCTATATACTATGGCTCCTGAAACAACCACGTCGAGAGATACCGTTCACCCGTGTCAGGCAGGATAACCACGATTATCTTGCCCGCGTTTTCCGGGCGTTTCGCCACTTCCAGCGCAGCCCATAAAGCCGCACCGCACGAGATACCAACGAGTATGCCTTCCAGCCGTGCCAGCCGCCTCGCGGCATCGCCCGCGTCCGCCTCTTTTACGCGGATTATCTCATCGATTATTTCCCTGTTCAAAACCTGCGGGACAAAACCCGCGCCTATTCCCTGGATTTTATGCGGCCCCGGCTTTCCTCCGGACAGCACGGGCGACCCCTCAGGTTCGACAGCGATTGCCTTGAAGGTTGGTTTTCGCTGCTTGATTACCTCGGCGACTCCGGTGATAGTTCCGCCCGTCCCGATGCCGGCAACGACGATATCCACCTTGCCGTCGGTATCGTTCCATATCTCTTCAGCCGTAGTCCTGCGGTGTATTTCAGGATTTGCAGGATTATTGAACTGCTGCAGAATTACGCTGTCAGGGGTTGTCCTGGCAAGCTCTTCCGCTTTTTCAACCGCGCCTTTCATTCCCTTCGGGCCTTCCGTGAGCACTAATTCCGCGCCGAAGATTTTCAGCAACTGTCTCCTTTCTACGCTCATCGTTTCAGGCATAGTCAGTATCAGCCGGTATCCCTTTGCCGCTGCTACAAACGCCAGCGCAATTCCGGTGTTGCCGCTCGTCGGCTCGATAATCACGGAATTTTTGTGAAGCAGTCCTCGTCTTTCCGCGTCTTCTATCATTGCTACTCCAATGCGGTCCTTGACGCTTGAAAGAGGATTGAACGACTCCAGCTTGGCCAATACCGTGGCATTCAGGCCTTCCGTAATTCTGTTCAGTTGCACCAAGGGCGTGTTGCCGATGGTCCTGGTTATATCTTTAAATATTCTGCTCATTTTATTTCTCCTTACTTATGTTCAAACTTTTTTCAATGCCTGTTCGATATCCGCGATAATGTCATCGACGTGCTCGATGCCGATTGACAGCCGGATAAAATCAGGCGTTACGCCGGTTGCTAACTGCTCCTCAGGCGACAACTGCTGATGTGTGGTCGTAGCCGGATGAATGGCTAAGGTCTTCGCGTCGCCGATATTTGCAAGGTGCGAAATCAGCTCCAGCGAATCGATAAACTTTTTTCCCGCCTCCAGGCCGCCTTTAACGCCGAATCCCAGAATTGCTCCGGCTCCCTTTGGCAGATATTTTTTCACTCTTTCTTTGTCCGGGCTTGAATCAAGTCCCGGGTAGGTTATCCACGAGACCTTGGGGTGTTTACTCAGATATTTCGCTACGGCCAGCGCGTTTTCAGAATGTCTGGGCATTCTTAGGTGCAGCGTTTCCAGTCCCTGGAGGAACAAAAACGCGTTGAAGGGCGACAGGGCGGTTCCAATGTCGCGTAACAGGGTAACACGCGCCTTGATAATATAGGCGATATTGCCCAATGGCTTCAATGCCTCAACAAAATTCAGGCCGTGGTAACTCGGGTCCGCGTCGGCAATCAGCGGGAATTTCCCGTTGGTCCAGTCGAACTTCCCGGAATCGACAATCAGCCCGCCGATGGATGTCCCGTGCCCGCCGATAAACTTTGTCGCCGAATACACAGTGATATCCACCCCGAAGTCAAATGGTCGCAGAAGATACGGCGTCGAAGTGTTATCCAGGATAAAAGGAATGCCGTTTTTGTGGGCTACTTTGGAAATACCCTCCAAATCCGCAACGTTCAATTTCGGGTTACCTATTGATTCTGCGTAAATCGCTTTCGTCCGCGGCGTTATGGCCTTTTGAAACGCCGCAAAGTCGTTTGATTTGAAAAATTTGACGTTTACCCCGAATTTCGGCAGGGTGTAGTGAAACAGGTTGTATGTTCCGCCGTAAAGATTATCCGCCGATACTATCTCATCGCCTGCCTGCGCGATATTCAGAACCGCCAGCGTGCTTGCTGCTTGGCCGCTTGAGACCGCCAGTGCGCCGACGCCGCCGTCCAGAAGGGCGATTCGCTTTTCGAGCACGTCATTTGTCGGATTCATAATCCGGGTGTAGATATTGCCGAATTCCCGGAGTCCGAACAGGTTTGCGGCATGTTCTGTGTTTTTGAACTGGTACGATGTCGTCTGGTAAATCGGCACGGCCCTGGAACCCGTTGTCGGGTCCGGCTCCTGTCCGCCGTGTAGCAGTATCGATTCCGATTTCAGTTTCTGGTCAATTTTACTCATTTTGTATATTCCTTTCCTTGCGTTAAATTCCTTGTTTCCGCTTAAAATGCGTATTGAGCGCTCAATACGAGTCCGTCGCCGAGCCCAAATGCTTTTGTTGATTTTTGGTCACCGGTGTTGACGTACGCCGCAACCAGCGTCAGGTTCGGGTTCACAAACCAGGCAACGTGTCCATCCCAGTAGTTGGCGTCCTTCCAATCGTCGTAATGTGCTCCCTGTTTGTATTCGAAGCCGACCGCAGCGTTTGACAGCGGAATTACATCGACGTTTCCGAACAACACTTCTTTTCTGCTGTCGTTGAATCCGAGGACGCCGAGTGTCTGGCTATTGGTGGAAAGCACGCCGCCGGATAACAGCACCGGCCATGGCAGTGCCTTAATGAGCTTCGTTCCAACCAGATAGTAGTCAGCTCCTGAATTTGATGAGTTGAGTAGTTCCTGTGTGGTGTTTTTAAAGACCCCTCCGATTGAAATCGCCGGCAGAATATCGCCTTCAGAAAGCAGCAGCACTTTTGCTCCGAAGTTGTCTTTATTTATTGTCTTGGAATTTGTAAAGTCAACCGTCTCATGGCCGTATGAAAGCTCGACACGTTTGAAAAATGTTTCCGCGACGCCGAATGTCGTCCAGTCGATATCTCTTTCGTGAAGATGAATGTTCCACAAACCGATCTGTGGCTTGCTGATGTTTTCGCCGAAGAATGAATTTGCGTCGCCAGCGGTACCTGCCGTGTACGCAAGGGGGTTAAATGCGATACCGCCGACTCCTTCAACATTGTTTAGTGGAACACCCGCTAAAGCCATATTCGTAAAAACGCTTGCCAAAACAACCAAACTTACAACAATTAACTTCTTCATCTGAAAAACTCCTTCTGTCTGGCAGGGGTTTCCAGATGACTGGTTGTTCCTGCAAATAGTTTTAGTTTTTTAACCAACCGTTATGTTACTTCAGCCAACGAGGCCTGACCGCTTGACCCAAAACACTGCTTGTGCTAAATGCCACCTCCTTTCTCAACTAAGCCGCTGTCATCGTAGCGTCTCTTCTGTGTTATCTCGATTTGTGTTATTTTTGAGTTATGCACCTTTATTGTTACGGTTCCATAATCAAGGCCTATAACCGCGTTTCGAATGTCCTTAATGATGGCGTCGTTTGTTGTGTTTTCATTAGTATCCTGTTTCAAGCCCATATATTGCCTTTCTAAACCTATACTTTGCACAAGCATATCCTACTATGCCTACTGATATAATGGGAATAATAACATATCAAAAAACCTGTGTCAAACACTTTTTTTAAAAAAAATTATTATTTTTTAATGCCAGGTTAGGGTTTGTTCGTATAATATACTACCAGTGCAGTAGGAATAGTGGAGAATTGACCATGAAACTATCAACAAGAACAAGATATGCGATGCGGGCGGTTTTGGAGTTGGCGGAAAACTTCGGCAAAGGGCCTCTCCAGACAAGGGTGATCGCCAAGAATCAGGATATTTCAGTTAAATACCTTGAGCAACTTATGGCTGCCCTTAAATCTGCGGGCCTTATAAGAAGTCAGCGCGGCGCAAAGGGGGGATATATTCTGGCTAATCCACCCGAAAAGATTAAACTAAGCGATATTTTCGATGTTTTTGAGGGGCCGGTTGTTACTGTGGAATGTGTAAGCAACGAAAAATACTGCAATAAGGCGGTCAATTGTGTTGCCAGGCAAGTATGGGCCGAGGTCCAGCGAGCAGTAAGAAATGTTTTACAGGCAACGACATTGCAGGATGTGATTGAAAAATCCAAAATCAACAGGTCGGATTACCAGATATAGGATTGGGAATTGCTATGAGCGCGATATTTGATGATATAACCGCTTCGATTGGTTTTACGCCTCTTGTCCGGATTAATAAATTGAGTCCGGGCGGGGCGACAATACTTGCAAAACTTGAGTCCAGGAATCCCTGCGGCAGCGTCAAAGACAGGATTGCGTTCTCAATGATTGAGGACGCTGAAAAGAAAGGATTGATAAAGCCGGATACTGTTATCATTGAACCGACGAGCGGCAATACGGGCATAGGACTTGCCTTTGTCTGTGCGGCAAGGGGATATCACTTGATTCTGACGATGCCGGAGTCGATGAGCATAGAACGTCGCAAGATACTGGCGATGTTCGGCGCAAAAATCATTCTTACTCCTGCTGCCGAAGGAATGAGAGGCGCGGTAAAAAAAGCCGAAGAGCTTATTGCCCAGACACCAAACGCTTTTATGCCGCAGCAGTTTAAAAACCCCGCCAACCCACAGGTTCACCGTGAGACGACAGCCGAGGAAATATGGGCGGATACCGATGGCAAGGTTGATTTTTTTGTGGCCGGTGTCGGCACAGGCGGAACGATTACCGGCTGCGGCGAGGTATTGAAGAGCCGAAACAAGAATCTCAAAGTTGTGGCTGTCGAGCCGAAGGATTCGCCTGTGCTTTCAGGCGGCAAACCCGGCCCACATAAGATTCAAGGTATAGGCGCCGGTTTTTTGCCTGAGGTGCTCAACCGTGAGATAATTGATGAAATAATTCAGGTTACAAACCAGGATGCTATGGAGACCGCTCGTCAACTGGCATTCAAAGAAGGAATACTGGGCGGGATAAGCTGTGGTGCTGCTATATGGGCGGCAGTACAGGTCTCGCAGCGTTCCGAAAACAAGGGTAAAACGATAGTTGTGATTCTGCCCGATACCGGCGAGCGTTATATATCTACTGAAATGTTTGCCACCGTCACATAGAAACTGCTGGGTAGTTGCAGGAGAGGACTTTATATGGCCAAAGCTGATTTGACAGACAAAAAGCTCGAGCAATTAGTCGCTGAAATTATCGGAACCTACCAGGGCGATTTGGGGATAAATTTTATCGACGCAACCAATCTGCCCGTGCGGGACAAAATCCTCGAAGTACTTGATATGATTTTCGAGGTTCTTTTCCCGGGTTTTACCGGCAAGAGAACAGTAACAAAATCGAACGTCAATTTCGTCGTAATAGACGTTCTTTGCCATATTTACACTGAGCTTTCCACCCAGATAGAACGTGCGCTAAAATACCGCTGCCGGCTGGAAAGTTGTGATACAGGCGGCTGCCATAAAATGGCCGAAGACGCTACCATTCATCTCCTGACCCAATTGCCACATATCCGCGAAATGCTCAAAGGAGACGTCAAGGCGGCGTTTGACGGCGACCCGGCCGCGAAATCTCCCGAAGAGATTGTCATAAGCTATCCCTGCATAATAGCGATAGCCATATATCGCATTGCCCACGAGTTGTTCATAAAAGAGGTGCCGCTGATTCCGCGAATTATGACCGAGTGCGCCCATACCAGGACGGGTATCGATATTCACCCCGGTGCCACAATCGGAAAAAACTTTTTTATCGACCACGGCACGGGCGTCGTGATTGGCGAAACGAGCATTATTGGCGATAACGTTAAAATTTATCAGGGCACGACGCTCGGAGCGCTTAGTTTTCAGAAAGATGCTCAGGGCAGGATTATTAAGGGAGGCAAACGCCATCCGACAATCGAAGATAACGTAACGATTTACGCCGAGGCGACGATTCTGGGCGATATAACAATAGGAAAAGGCGCTGTCGTCGGCGGAAACGTCTGGATTAAGGAATCCGTTCCGCCGGGTGTTACCGTTACAACCCCCAACGCCGAGCTTGTATATAAAAAACACTCCGCCAAAAAGTGCGGCAAAAGAAAAACGAAAAAATGAACGAACGATTGATTGAAAAAATCGGGCAATTGAAGGCCGAGCGCAACGCCGTCATACTTGCGCATAATTATCAGCCCGGCGAAATTCAGGATATTGCGGATTTCACGGGCGATTCGCTTGCTTTGAGCGTCAAGGCAGCGGCGACCGGTGCCGACGTGATAGTTTTCTGTGGCGTGAAATTTATGGCGGAGACCGCCGCGATTTTGTCGCCCGGCAAAACAGTCCTTTTGCCGGACAAAAACGCTGGCTGTCCCATGGCGGATATGATTACCGGCGAGCAATTAAAAGAATTAAAACGCAAAAACCCTGACGCTTTGGTGGTTTGCTACGTGAACAGCTCCGCGGAGGTGAAAGCCGAAAGCGATTATTGCTGCACAAGCGCAAATGCCGTCGAAGTGGTCGAATCGCTGCCGAAAAACAGCAAGATAATTTTTGTTCCCGACCAGCATTTGGGGCGGTTTGTGATTGAAAAGACAGGCCGTGAAATGATTTTATGGCCCGGATATTGCCCGACGCACGCGTTTATTACCGAAGACGACATAAAAAAAGCCAGAGATGCCCATCCCGGCGCTATTGTGATGGCGCATCCAGAATGCACCGAGCCGGTGAAGGCCGTCAGCGATAAACTCCTCAGCACGGGCCAGATGCTCAAATTCGCCAAGCAAAGCGACGCCAAACGATTTATTATTGCTACTGAGACGGGAATAATTCACACGCTGAAAAAAGAAAACCCAGGCAAGGAATTTTATCCGGCGACCACTCGGGCGATTTGCCCGAATATGAAACGCATAACTCTTGATAAGGTGCTCTGGTCGCTTGAAGATATGCACTATAAAATCACAGTGCCTGAAGATATTGCGGCAAGGGCTAAAATCGCACTCGAAAAAATGGTCGCGATTTTACCCGCTAAATAGAAAGGTCATAAATAATGAGCGATGAGAAAAAACTTCATCTCGAAACGTTAGCCATACACGCGGGCCAGCAGCCGGATTCAGACACCGGCAGCAGGGCGGTCCCGATTTACCAGACATCGAGCTATGTTTTCAAAGACAGTAATCACGCAGCGAATTTGTTTGCGCTCAAGGAATTCGGCAATATTTACACCCGGCTGATGAATCCGACAACCGATGTTCTCGAAAAGCGTCTGGCTGCCCTGGAAGGCGGCGTCGCGGGTCTTGGGCTAAGTTCGGGGCAATCAGCAATTTACGTAAGCATCCTGAACATCTGCGGCGCAGGCGGCCACTTTATTTCATCCAGTTCGCTTTATGGCGGAACTGTTACACTTTTCGGTCATACCTTGCGCAAACTGGGAATCGAGGTAACGTTTGTTGACGCTAAAAAACCGGAAAATTTCGCCAACGCGATTAAGAAAAATACCCGCCTCATTTACATCGAGAGCGTGGGCAATCCCAAAAACGACATTTTGCAATACGATAAAATAGCGGATATCGCTCATAAGAACGGCTTACCCGTTATATGCGATAACACCGTTATGACGCCGATATTGTTCAGACCATTTGAATACGGCATAGATATCGTCGTTCATAGCTGCACTAAATTCATCGGCGGCCACGGCACAAGCATCGGCGGCGCAATCATCGATTCCGGCAACTTCAACTGGGCAAACGGCAAATTCCCAGAATTGACCGAGCCGGACCCCAGCTACCACGGAATCAAATACGTCGAAAGTTTCGGCAATCTCGCTTATATCCTCAAGGCGAGAGTCCAGCTCTTGCGAGATATGGGCTCGTGTATGTCCCCGTTTAATGCGTTCTTGTTCCTTCAGGGAATCGAGACGCTGCATTTGCGTATGCCCAGACACAGCGAGAATGCCTTGAAAGTCGCGCAATGGCTCGAAGGACATAAATCAGTCGGTTGGGTGAATTATCCCGGTCTGCCCTCGCATCCTGACCATAAACTGGCAAAGAAGTATATGCCTGATGGGCAGGGAGCTATACTGGGCTTCGGTATCAAGGGCGGCAAAAAAGCAGGAGTCAAATTCATAAACGCCGTCAAGCTCGCGAGCCATCTCGCCAATATTGGCGACAGCAAAACGCTCGTCATTCATCCTGCCAGCACAACGCATCAGCAGTTGAATGAACAGGAACAGCTCGCCGCCGGCGTAACGCCCGATTATATACGCGTCTCGGTTGGCACTGAACATATCGATGATATAATAGCTGACTTTGAACAAGCGCTTAAGACAAGTCAAAGGTAGAAAATTATGTGGGAGTACACAGATAAAGTTCGAGAACACTTTTTCAATCCGCGAAACGTCGGCGAAATACCCAATCCTGACGGCGTGGGCGAGGTCGGTTCGCTTGCATGCGGCGATGCGCTGAAACTGACTTTCAAACTCGACGAGAAAGGCAACATCAAAGACGCCAAGTTCAAAACCTTCGGCTGTGCCAGCGCAATCGCCAGCTCTTCCGCCTTGACCGAGATAATCAAGGGAATGCCCCTTGAAGAGGCGGCCAAAATTACAAACAAGGATATCGCCGATTACCTCGGCGGCCTGCCCGAACAGAAAATGCACTGCTCGGTTATGGGCAGAGAAGCTTTGGAAGCGGCAATAGAGAATTACAAGGGCGGCAGCAAAAAGAAACACCAGCTTGAAGGAAAGGTCGTCTGCAACTGCTTTGGCGTTACCGAAAAGGAAATCGAAAGAGTCATTCACGAAAACAACCTCGATACCGTCGAGCAGGTTACTAATTACTGCAAAGCGGGGGGCGGCTGCGGCGGCTGCAAAGGCGAAATCGAGAAAATTATCGAACGTATCAAGGGCGAAAGAGCAAAACAAAAAACTGTGCCCGCTCCCGTGAAAGGCCAAAAGCTGACCAACATCCAGAAAATTCAACTCATTCAGCAGACAATCAACGAACAGATTCGCCCCGCACTGCGGGCGGATGGTGGAAATATTGACCTGATAGATGTTGACGGCAACAAGGTCATTGTTGCTCTTCGCGGTATGTGCGCACAATGCGCCTTGGCGAATATCACGATGAAAGACCTCGTTGAGGCCAAAATAAGAGAGTTCGTAAGCCCCGAAATTTATGTCGAAGAGGCAAAGGATTTGGCCGACGACCAGAGGAAATAAAAATGAAAACAATATATTTCGACAACAACGCCACCACAAAAGTCGCTGATGAGGTTCTCGAAGAAATCAAACCGTATTTTTGCGACCTCTACGGCAACCCTTCGAGTATGCACACCTTCGGCGGCCAGGTTGGCATTAAAATCCGCGAGGCACGCGAAAAAACCGCCGCTCTCCTCGGCTGTGACCCCGGCGAAATAATTTTCACCGGCTGCGGCACCGAAAGCGACAACACCGCCATAAAAGGCACGCTTGCTGCTCATCCCAACAGGCGCAAAGTAATTACGACTCGCGTCGAACACCCGGCTGTCTTGTCGGTCTGCCGCGACCTTGAGAATCAGGGTTATACCGTTGTCGAATTGTCGGTCGATAAAAAAGGCCGGCTCGATTTGTCGGAGCTCGAATCGCACCTTGACGACAACACCGCAATCGTAACGATTATGTTCGCCAATAACGAAACAGGCGTGGTATTCCCCGTCGAGAAAATCGCCGAGATGGTAAAAAGTAAGGGTATCGTTTTTCATACCGATGCCGTTCAGGCGGTTGGCAAAATCCCCATCAATCTCGCTAAAAGCAATATCGATTTGTTCAGCTTATCTGGTCACAAGCTCCACGCTCCCAAAGGCGTCGGCATTCTGTATGTCCGCAAGGGCACTCGCCTCGCTCCTTTTATGCTTGGTGGTCACCAGGAAGGAGGCCGTCGGGCCGGCACTGAGAACGTCCCCGGCATAATAGGTCTCGGCAGGGCCTGCGAGCTGGCTATGCGGAATTTCGACCAGGAAAATAAAAAGGTCAAATCGCTGCGTGACAAGCTCGAAAAGGGCATTCTCGCGAAATGTCCCGATTGTATGGTCAACGGTGACACCGAAAGCCGGCTGCCAAATACGAGCAACATCAGTTTTGAATTAATTGAGGGCGAGGCAATCCTCCTTATGCTCGACAGATTCGGTATCTGCGCTTCCAGCGGCTCTGCCTGCACTTCCGGCTCGCTCGAACCATCTCACGTCCTTCGTGCTATGGGCGTCCCCTTTACCGCAGCCCACGGCTCCATCCGCTTCAGCTTGAGCCGGTACAATACTGAGGAAGAAGTCAATTACACCATCGAAAAAATCCCGCCAATAATCGCCCGCCTGAGAGAATTGTCGCCCTTCATCAAAAAATAGAGACGGCTATCAGAATTTCTACTGTCTGCGTTTATTTACTTCGCAGATTGGGCATTAGCCCTGTCGAGAAGTTCAATGGTGTGTTTGATAAGCCCCGTGTTGCCGTAATCGCCGTGGCCAGGCACGACAATTCTTGCGTCCTTATATTTGTCTAACACTTTTTCAACGGACCTGGGCCATTTTTGCATATCCGCGTCCGCCGTATAACCCGCGTCTTTTGAGTTCAGTGACTTTATCATGCACCCGCCGAAAAGAATCTTTCTTTTGGGGAAATATACAACCACGTTGTCAATTGTATGGGATGGCCCCGGGTAAAAAACATTAACGTCCTCGTCCCCGATTTTCAGGTGTAGCCCTTCGTTAATATCGAAGATGTGATTTGGCGGCACAAAGGTAAGGTTCTTGTAAACGTCATAGTATTTCTTATTTTCGGGCGATTTTAATTCTTCCAGCAGCCAGCTCTTTTCTGCCTGTCCCCGCTCAGCTATGAGTTTTGCGGTCATATTTGAGCCATAGACCGAGATGCCTCTGTTTAGCAGAAACTCGTTACCACCAAGATTGTCAACGTGAAAACCTGTGTTAATAGCGACAAGATTGACCTCACCGAAACTATTCTTCATCCAATCGACCAGCGTCCTTGCGCCTTGATTGTCGCACAGGGTGTTGACTAATATGCAATCGGAATTCGAGGCGCGGATAAGCAGCGAATTTGATGCCCAGGGAATACTATGCGTAACAATAAATACATCCTTTTCAATTTCCGTTACAGATAGATTCTCGCTGAGGGCAATTCTCTTTTCATTTGCCGTTGCGCCGCTGGCAGTAGGCAATACCAATAATACCAGAAATAGTGCTCGTAATAGTTTATTGCCTGTCACACCTGTTTCCTTCTCTGTAAGTCATATCAACTGCTTAAGTTTGCTTTGACTGCCGCCAATGGTCAACAACGACTATAATTAACACGATGGGCGCATAAAACTCCAGCAGTATAATCAGCTTGTCAAGGCCTTGTAGTCGCCATATTAATATCGGGATAAGGATGATCCCTGTGAAAGAAAGAATTCTATCCCGTCCCTTGAAAATGTTTTCAATTCCGGGGTATCGGTTTCTTATACAAATTGCCGCCCACCCGGATAAAATTCCGGTTGCTGCCCCTACGAGCACATCTGAAGGATGGTGTGCGAGCACCACGACCCGCAAAATAGCGACCCCGCAGCAGCAGGCGGCAAACGCAATCGTGGCGGGCCAGGGCATCGCAAACGCCAGAACCGCTCCTGCCGCGAATACGCTTGCAACATCACCGGATGGAAACGACCAGCTTTTATAAATTCCTTTTGCGTCACTGCCTTTCGTTTCGACGGTTATAACGTCCCTCGGCCTGGGTCTCCTGACCGTCTCTTTTATTACTGTTACCGCGGCTAATGTTATCAATAAAGACAGCAGGCATACAATTACCGTCTTGTGCTTTCCCGTAAGCCACACCCACGCCAGCAAAAGCCAGATTAAGGGGTAAGCCCTCCCTAACATTTTTAACGCCTGTGCCCAGAGGGTCCTGTCCCACTTCTGCGGATTTTCTCGCAGATATGAGAACACTCGCTCATCAACAGCAAAAAAGCAAACTGCTGCCGCGGCCAGCAGAAGGCCTGCGAGCAGAAGCAGTACAATCGTCCCCCGGTTTGTTTTCCCGGTCTCAGCGGCTACTGCCTGTTTTGTGTCTTGACTAATAATGCGATAACCTCGATTTCCTTGCCCTTGGAATAGTTAATGCCTTTTTTTGACGCGAGTTCTTCAAAAGCGATATCACCTGCGTTTTGCCTGATACTCTCGAAGTCATTTCTTGGCATTATCAGCACACGGTTTCCTGTGCCTTTAAGCCACTCAACGACGTCATCTGTTTTGCGTAATTGCGTAATTTTTCTTCCAACGTAAAAATTCAGCGTTGGCTCAGCGTATTTATACATAGCAACGGGCACGTCTTTGCTCGTTTTTTCCCTGATTGCCTTTGCTATATGAGGACTGATTTTAATCGACTCAACCGCGGGCAGCAATACGAATAATAACGGTATAATGAGAATCAGTGTTCCTGCGAGGATAGCTTTTGCCGTGCCGTTGAATTTTTCACGTACCTGTAAATAACAGCAGATTATTGTCATCACTAATGCGACTGCTCCGCAGATAAGCCCCGGCGTTATAAGTCCTTTGCTTTTTGTAAAATACCCAATGCCGATTAAACTCGCCGCGATGCCTAATCCCACCGGTCCCGAAAACCACGCGCCCCCGCGAAGCAATTTGCGGTCACGCTCATTTAAAACGTTTTGTCCTGCTGTGACAATTGTTGCCGCTGTCACTACCGCCATCGCGGGCCAGGCGAACAATATATAATGCGGCAGCTTCGTTGCTACTAATGTCATCAGGACTACCGTTACTATTATCCAGCTCAATAAAATATTTCTCGCCCCGGTGTTCCCGATTCTTTTTCCCAAACTTGCCGAAAATGCCCCGGGCAGAAAAATCACCCAGGGGAAAAACCCAGCGACCATAATCGCCGGATAATAAGGCAGGTATAAAAGAAAGTTTCCGCCGTGGCCTTCCATCGGCGAAAGCGCACGCCCGACAATATGTTTCCCTAAAAATACCCGGAATAGTTCCCCGTCGGCGGCCCTGTTGGCCGGAATTGCCCACAGCAAAAATATCCCCGCTGCAATAACCACCGCAATCGAAACCCATATAAAATTGCGAATAAAGCCCCCGATATTCTCCCGCCCGAACCAGAGCGAGACAATAATCACGAACACAGGCAGCAATCCTAAAGGTCCTTTTGCCAGCATTCCAAGACCAATCAAAACCCCCATTGCCCCGGCGTCAAACGCCCGTATTTTTTCTCCCAGCCGACTGATGAAAATCGCCATTGCCCCGACAATAAACGGCATCGCTATGCCGTCCACCAGCGCCGAGCTTCCCACAAAAAGCATTAGCAGTGTCGTGCCTAAAATCGCTTCGGCCCATAATCCAGCTTTTGCGTCGAAAAGTTTTTTCCCGATAAAAAACGTCAAAAGCAAAGTTACAGCCGTCCCCATCACCCCCGCGAATCTGCACGCTATTTCACTGGAGCCCAGCAATCGAACCGGCACTGACATCAGCCAGTAAAGCAGAATCGGCTTATCGAACCACACCTCCCCGTTAAAAGTCGGCACGAGATAATTGCCGCTCTCAACCATCTCCGCCGTTACCCTCGCGTATCTCGGCTCATCACGGTCCCACAGTGTGCTGCTGCCCGCTATCAGCAGATATAACGCCGTAAATCCCGCGCAAATCAAAAGCGCCTTTAGCCACGGATTTGCGAATCGCATTTTAGCTGAATCTGTCATTTATTACGGCGGACGAAAGTGAAAATCCATATCGAGATACGAGCGACGAGTAACGAGCGACAAACAATGCCGAAGGAGGGACTTGAACCCACACCCTGTTGCCAGGACAGGATTTTGAATCCTGCGCGTCTGCCAGTTCCGCCACTTCGGCTATTTAGGCAGGATTATCGATAATTCCGCCGCGTTTGTCAATCGCCGCCCTTGAAATGATTGAAAATCACGCAAATTTGCCTTCTGTCGGGCTTCTTACGCAGTTTTATATTGACACAGGCGAAAAATAGTATAAACTATCCTCCTCACGCGAAAGTGACTAAGCCGAACCTCGAATGTTTGTTATTCCTTGTAAGGGTCTTTGATGTATTCAGATTATATTCGTAATGTTGCTGTAATTGCTCACGTTGACCACGGCAAAACAACCCTGGTTGACCAGCTTCTCTACCAGTCCGGAATGTTCCGCCAGGAAGAGCTTGATAAGCTTCAGGGCGGCGAAAACAAACTCATTATGGATTCCAACCCCCTCGAACAGGAGCGGGGCATTACAATCCTAAGCAAAAATTGCTCCATTTTTTATACTGACTCAGAGGGCGACGAATACAAAATCAACATCATCGACACCCCTGGCCACGCCGATTTCGGCGGCGAGGTCGAACGTGTTCTCAAAATGGCGGATGGCGTCCTGCTTCTGGTCGATGCTTTTGAAGGGCCTATGCCCCAGACGCGGTTTGTATTGACCAAGGCGCTCGAAAATAAGCTCAGGCCAATAGTGGTTATTAATAAAGTTGACCGCGAAAACAGCAGGCCCGACGATGTCGTCAATGAAGTATTTGATTTGCTCGTTCAGCTCGGCGCCGGTGACGAGGCGCTGGATTTTCCCATTATTTACGCCTCGGCCAGGCAGGGTTGGGCGTCAAACGACCTGAAAATTAAAACCGACAATATGAAGGCCGTTTACGATGCTATCATAAAACACATCCCGCCGCCGGAGGCAATTCCCGATGCTCCGCTGCAAATGCTTGTGACAAATCAGGAGTATTCCGATTACGTCGGCAAAATCGCCATAGGAAGGGTTTTCGCGGGCAATCTCAGTGAAGGCCAGAATGTTACCGTAATCGACACTGCGGGTGTTCATACTCAGCAGCAGATTATGCAGATTTATCAATTTCAGGGGCTTACGCGCAAGGTCGTTTCAAGCGTTCAGGCGGGCGATATTTGCGCCGTCTCCGGCCTTGACCCCATTGGTATCGGCGACACCATTGCCTGCCCCGATAACCCCACCCAGCTTCCGGTTATTCCCGTCGATGAGCCGACGATGACTATGACCTTCCGCGTCAACGACGGTCCTTTCGCCGGCAGGGACGGCAAATACGTTACCAGCAGGCACATAGGCGAACGTCTCGAAAAAGAGCTTCAGCATAACGTCGCACTGAGAGTCGAGCCGGGCAAAACCCCCGAAGAATTCAACGTATCAGGCAGAGGGCTTATGCACCTCGGTATCCTTCTCGAAAATATGAGACGCGAAGGTTATGAGGTTTGCGTCGGAAAACCCAGTGTCATTATCAGAAAAATCGACGGCATAGACCACGAGCCGATAGAATTGCTCGCGATTGATTGCCCCACGGATTGCCAGAGCGCGGTTATGAGTTTGGTTGGCGACCGAAGAAGTGAAATGATTAAAATGGACGCCAAAAGCGGTGCAAACACCTTTATTCACATGGAATTTTTAATTCCTTCCCGCGGTCTCTTCGGCCTCCACGCCAGAATGATGAACGCCACTCAGGGCAGGGCAGTTATGCACCATACCTTCGAAAGATATGAGCCGATGCGTGGCGCAATTCCCCAGCGAAAAGCGGGCGTTATGATTGCCACCACCACAGGCCCCGTTACCGCCTATGCCCTCGACGCCCTTTATGACCGGGGCATATTCTTCGTTGAGCCGGGCGAAGTCGTATATGATGGCCAAGTTGTCGGCGAACACTGCAAAGACGATGACATAGCGGTAAACGTCGCAAAGCTCAAGCAGCTTTCCAACATGCGTACGACCAGCAAGGACGAAGCCGCCAAAATCAGACCCGCACGCATAATGTCTCTTGAGGTCGCGATGGAATACATCCAGGAAGATGAGCTGGTCGAGGTTTGCCCCAGTACGATTCGGCTGCGCAAACGCCAGCTCAAAGAATCCGACAGACGCCGCTTTGCCCGCCAAACCTAAAGTTAGTCGAGCATACTGAAATATGTGTTTTTAGGGCAAATAATAGCCATGTTTTGTTATGGGACGTAAATTTACCGCGAATTCTCTTGACAGGAATGGTTCTTATCTGATATAATACACCCCAATGATTTATTAGTTGTTTTTTGGAGGATTTGGTGAAGAACGGCTGTCATCACGACAGGTGTGTAAGGGTTCTCCTTGGAGCAGGGTGCAGGTCTGTAACTCTGACAATGCAAAATTCTTTCACCTCATATCTTCTCTTTAAGTTAATGACGCATACAAAAAACCAAAGTCGTTTCTGGCTTTGGTTTTTTTCTTTACTCTCATGGACGGAGGAGCACGGGTAGGCGGATGGTGAAAAACAGTGGGTAGATTATGTTGTCTGCCCAAATCCAGTTACCCTCCCACAAGGATGTATGTGCCGGATGTGCGCATATTGCGCACCTGGCGTAATTACAGGGTTATCGTTTACACATTTTTTTGTTGGAGGACAAAGTGATGAAAACGTCATCAACATCCAGACAAGCGAAAGCATTAGTTAGCATTTTGGTCTTATGTTCCGTAATGGGTTTTGCGGTAACTGCAAAGGCCTATGACTATCGTGCCAGGTTTATTCAGGAATGCGGCTGGCTCGCCACCCAGCAGCAATCCAGCGGCGGAATTCAAGAAGGAGAGGATTATACCACCGCTGTCGAATCCGACAACACGCATGAAGCTGTATGGATATGGTCTCGTTATGCTGAATTGACGGGGGACTATACCACCTATCAAACAAAAATAAACAATGCCTGGACTTATCTCAACGCAAACCCCGCCTGGCTTGAAGGAGGTAGCATCACGAATTATTACACCACATATAACTGTGCATGGGGTATGCTTGCGGAGATGAAATATCGGCAGGTCTATCAGGGCAAGGCAGGATACGTGGACCATACCGCATACGGTCATCAATGCGCAAGCACTCTTCATCAGGGTAATTGCGGCACAAGCGGCTCCGATGGGGAGGCCTGTATTCTTGGACTTGCTGCCGGCGCCTTGTATCAATATGGAGTATTTGACTCCAATACGGTAGCACAGGCGGATGCCAATACTTTTGGTAATACTGTACGGACCTGGCTAAATGGTAGCGCAGCCAACTTTAAGGCGGAAGCCTGGGCGATTTCAGGCGGTGCGGCTGTCTGGGGTGTCTTGAACTCATATTATAAGGTAAATCCAAGCGGCGCAGCGGCCTGGGCGACAAACGCCGATGCTAATATGCCTCTTAATGCGATGAATGGCTCCAACAACAACTATGAATTTGGTCATGATGGATGGTATGCCTGGGGGCACTATGCGGCCAGTCAATACCTTGGAATCAACTCTTTCACAAAGTACCGAAATATCATCGATACAATTTTGGCTTCAGACAACGATGCCGATGGCGGAACACGCCAAGGTATTACTTATGCCGATACTTCGGATTATGCCTGGGCCACGGACATACCGCAGTTTGCTGCAAACTACGGTCTGATTGGTACGGTAAATTATACTATTTCCGGAACAATAACATCAGGCGGCTCGCCCCTTGCGGGCGTAAAGATGTTAGGTCTGCCCGGCGACCCTTGCACTGATGCCAATGGCTTTTACACTACTTCCCTGGTTCCCGCCGGTTTTTATGGCACAGTAACACCCGCAAAGGTTGGATATTCCTTCACACCGGCCAATACGACTTACAGCAACGTAACTTCCAGTTACACAGCCCAGAATTACACCGCTACTGCAATTACTCCCGTCAGTATCGGTTCCTGGGTAGCAGGTACGACTCACGCAAAGGAAACAGGCACCAACCGTGCGCTGCTCTTCGTTGCTCATGCTAAACCTACCAGCAGCAGCTCAATCCTGAATACTGTAACTTACGGTGGGAAGTCGATGACTAAAGTCGTCGATATAAACGCCGGTTCCAGTTCCACCTATGCATATGTTGCGGCATTTATCCTCAAGGAGTCAGATATCAACTCCGCAACCAGTACCACCTTTACTCCTTCCTGGACTTCTGCACCTTCCAGTGTTACATACTCCAGCGTATTCCTTAAAGATGTTAATCAAACAACTCTTGTCGGAGCAACCGCCAGTAACGGTTTGACAAGTGTTGTTTCAATAGCAACAACTCCGCTTGCAACGAGCAACGGTGATATGGTAATTGAAAATGCCGCTAGTAGTAACACCGGCACATACCTGATTCCAACCGGCTGGACCGAAGACAATGACCTGTCAGTATCCGGCTACGATGGTATGTGTGGGCACAAAAATGCGGCAGGTGTTAATGAAACCCCGACCATAACCCAGGGTACGACGGCATCAACCCGTAATCATTCGCTCATTGGCTATGTGGTCAAGGCCGCGGCAGTAGTTGCCCCTCCCGGCAAGGCGACTTCTCCGAGTCCGTCCAGTGGTGCGACAGGTGTCAGTACAGCTACTGGACTGAGCTGGACGGCTGGCTCAGGCGCTACATCACACGATGTTTATTTCGGCACAGCAGGTTCACCGCCATTGGTTAGCAGCAGTCAGGCGGGCACAACCTATAGTCCGGGAACACTGCTCAACAACACGGTTTATAACTGGCGTATTGATGAGAGGAATGCCGGCGGAGTGACCACCGGCGATGCCTGGAGCTTCACGACTATCGTTGCCCCTCCCGGCAAGGCGACTTCTCCGAGTCCGTCCAGTGGCGCGACAGGTGTCAGTATAACTACTGGACTGAGCTGGACGGCCGGCTCAGGCGCTACATCACACGATGTTTATTTCGGCACAGCAGGTTCACCGCCATTGGTTAGCAGCAGTCAGGCGGGCACAACCTATAATCCGGGAACACTGCTCAACAACACGGTTTATAACTGGCGTATTGATGAGAGGAATGCCGGCGGAGTGACCACAGGCACGGCCTGGAGCTTCACAACTATCGTTAGAAGAACCTTAACAAGTTCTACAACTACTGGCGGTCATGTGACAACTCCTGGCGAAGGTGCCTTCCAGTACGACAACGGCACAAATGCAAGTATCGTTGCTACGGCTGACGCACATTATCACTTTGTAAACTGGACCGGCACAGCAGTCACGGCCGGCAAGGTCAACAATCCCAACGCAGCCAGCACGACTGTCCAAATGGATGCCGACTACACGGTAGTCGCTAATTTTGCTATCGACCAGTTTGCAATTACCGGCTCAGCGGGAGCCAATGGTTCGATTAGTCCGTCCGGAACATTTAATAAAGATTACGGCAGCAGCCAGTTGTTTACCGCTACCGCCAATACGGGCTACACGGTTGACAAGTGGCAGGTTGACGGCGCTGATGCTCAGACGGGCGGCACGACTTACACATTAAGCAATATCACAGCGACCCATACTGTTGCTGTCAGCTTCAAGATGCTCACATACACGGTCACCGGCACAGCAGGTGCTAACGGCTCGATTGCCCCGCTAAGCGCGGATGTC
>Ga0187881_10001746_pt1 | contig 22098 bp, 18 predicted proteins | sample June2016WEW_19_1_2_FD_133017 | JGI IMG/M metagenome (GOLD analysis project Ga0187881, IMG submission 133017) | Peatland microbial communities from SPRUCE experiment site at the Marcell Experimental Forest, Minnesota, USA - June2016WEW_19_100 | ecosystem: Environmental > Terrestrial > Soil >...
AAATTCCTCTTTCCATTGTCCTCTTCTCCAAAAGGAGGTCAAAATATCTCCCCATACTCTCTGGATCCTGGAAGTAGGTCTTCAAAGGCACACCAAAGCCCTCTTTTTGCTGATATATGAAATGCTTGGAAAAATATCTCTCAGCGAGTTTCTTGATGAGATATTTTCCCGTGAACCCCTTGGTCCGTATTTTAAATGGAATGTGATTTGAAAACGATAGTAATTCGACATCCAGGAATGGATAATAATTAATTATTTGGTTTAATTCTCTATACTTTGCATCAGAATTCAGTACTTCAACTATAAATGTGTGCTGATTGAGCATAAGGTATTTCTCAAGAACATTTTCTCTCGTACATTCAGATATAAAGCTTTTATAATAGTTAAGATAGCTCATATCAGCCTCAAGCTCCAATAGATCACTTGCCTCTTGAAATTCTGCCGCTGCAAAAGTTCGGATCATATACTCATCAGCATTCATGACAAATGCATCTCTTATCTTTGTGTAGTACCGCTTATGTGAGTCGGGAATTATTTCTGGGTCTATCAATGAAAATATTCTCCTAGTTAATTTCCTGAATGGATTGAACATATAACCATATTTAAGAAGTGGGTAAGCCTTTGCCCCACAAAACATTGTATCGACTCCTTCTCCCATAAGGAGAGCATCAACTTTATCTTTTGTATGAGAATCGAAAAGAACCCTTCCTACATGACCGGGATGGTTAAGTGGTTCCTCGTTGGTTCTGATTGCTTCTATAAGACCTTCAGCATACTGTTTTGAGTTAACATAGAAATTTGAATGGATCATATGATATGTTTCTGCTACCATTTGGGCATCATGAGAGCGATCACTCTCATAATCTGTAAATCCTATAAAGAATGTTGGGAAACCATGATTAACATGTTTTGACGCAAGAGCTGCTATCAGGCTTGAATCAAGCCCACCGCTCAACATGATTCCATAGCGACAATTCTTACTTAAAGTTCTTTTGAGAATACGTATTAGAATCTCTTCTATTTTATCGACACAGGTTTCATCATTATCTTTAATCATTTCAGATTTACAGGGATAAGGAATATCCCAATACTGCTTTTCCTCTACTTCTCCTTTTCTAAGGTCAACCTCTAGATAATGTGCCGGTAAAAGCTCATGAATTCCTTGAAAAAGAGTATTCCTCCCGCTAACATAACGAAACACTAAGTATTCATGAATTACATCATGATTGGCTGACGTTTCAATTTCCAGGTCAGAAAGGATATCACTTATGAGATTGCCCCAGGTAAATGTACATCTTTTTTTTGCGTGATACAGAGGAATAGTGCCGAGCTTGTCTCGTACAAGAAAGAGTTTCATTTTTTGATGATCTTCGATGACAAGAGAAAATGATCCATCTAATTTTTCAAATAGAGCAACTCCTTTATTCAAGTATTCAATTTTAATCCGCTCAAGAATATCCATGCCCTGAGTTGACTGTCCTTGGATCGACCATATCTCTCCCTGAAGGCGAACAATAACATCTTTCGTATCATCGGGGTAACCGAATGTAATACGCCCTTTCATAGGTTTAACTTATCCTCTCGAATAGTACGATTATTTCCAGGAAAGCGACATTGCCAGGCCACTATCAGAGCTATTGACTTCAAAGATCTGCTTATTTACTTGCTAACTTCCACACAAAATTTTGTAGACCGGCTTTCATTCTTTGAATATGTTCACCAGTACGTACGGCAACCTCACTTAACACTCTATGAGAACACTCATACGAACCTATGTAGTGAATCTCCTCCCCAGAAAGACCGCTTTTGAAATGCCTAACTCCCTCCATGTCACCATCGATCCCTCCACGTAAGTCATAGTATCGGAATCCATTTGATTTCAAGCAACTGAGAACTCGCCACTGGATCAGGTGAGAAGCAAGTAATTTCTTTTCAAAACATATAGTACTCGTTGCCCCTAATAAATACATCCCCGTATCACCTATTGCCGGAACAACAGCGCCAGCTACATAAGTTCCCTCATGCTTACATAAAAAGATATTCATCTTCAAATCATCCCGATACCTTCTCTGCATTTCGATGTATTTGTTCATGTCTGCAACATACTCTTTAAAGCCTTTTCTCCTAACCATATCTTTATATATCTCTGAAAATACCACTAACATGGAAACACTATTCCCTATTTCTATCTCTAGATCTTGTCTCTCTGCCTTGATTAAATCTCTCCGCCAGTTTCCTTTAAACTTAGTACGCAGTTCTTCCAAACTCTTGGTCAGATTAATTCGATACGTACGATATGCGGCTTCCCTCTTTTGGAACGTAAATCCTTCTTCGCTCAACTGTTGAATAACTTCATTGCCTTCATCCGTACCCGATACCGAGTAACCCCTTAACCTCAGCAGAAGTCCTCTCTTTTCCACATACTCATCTCTTAGCGCTCTAAGCATCATTCTAACAGTCTGTACATCTCTTTCTCGATTTTTGCATTTCCACATGGGGCCCCACGGAATATGGGCAAAACCACATTTTAAAATCGGGAGTTCTACCACCCAGACTTGGGAAGCAGCCACTATATCATTATCCTTTCTTAATACTATATGACTAAGATGGTTCTTTCCCCAATTTTCGACCCCATACTCATATGTTTGAAATATAGACGCATCAGAGAATACTCTGAGCACAGTGTTCCATTCTTCTGCTCCTATGCTATCCACTTCGATTGAATATCTATCATAAATTTCACTGTCCATTTGAGATGTTCTCCATACAGAGACCTTTGCACAAGGACAAGAAAGGAATCGGAGGAAACTGATTGGTGCTTTTTTCATGAAAATCTCAAGAAATAAAGCTTAGTTTACTGCCTATTTCCTCCATTATCTGCTCTTTCCGGTGGTATTCCCACACTCCATACGAGACCTTTGCATATTTCCAGGTCAGGATCGGATCTGGTGATTTAGGTTCATTCTTCATTCAAACACCATGAATTCGAGCTGTATCTGCTGCCCGATTTTCCCCTTTTGCCCTCTACCCATAAGCCCATCCACAAGCCAGTAACAATTGAAAGTACTCTCTATCGCAATACCTTGGAGCTCATTTCTGAATGGCTCCAGTGCAGAGATAATCCTCTGCAGTTCATTCGATACCCTCATCTGAAACACCTTCCTCATACTCCCTTTCTCAAGCACTCCAATGTAGGTGTACTGTGAATGCAGATCCAATCCGGCATACAATTCCATCGCGGTTCCCTGCTCCTCTTTTTTCCTTCTTGAACGTCATCCGCAATGGCCTTGTTGAGCTTTTTATATGATTATCAGGTTATGCCTTTTGCCTGCTGGATTATTCTCTGTAATCGTTACCGGATTTCAGAGATGAAATATCTGAGCTTGCCTGATGCCTCTCTCGGAATCCTTTCCAGAAACTGGAACTCAAAAACTACGCTATCCCCCAGGGCTGTCCTGAGTTTATGTTCGAGCTTCTTCTGGGAGTCTGCATTAAACTTATTCGATTTGACTATCTGGACAAGAAACCTGTTGAGATCCTTCTGATACATTTTGAATTCATGGACGGCGTCATCCTTCAGGGTATAACAGAGGTAGGCCGCATGGATGAGCTTTCCTTCCCGGGTCCGGATGAAATCCTCTTTGCGCCCTTCAATGATGTCCATCACCGGCAAAGTTACTCCACATGAACATGCTTGTTCCGTATACCTTCCCATATCGCCTATCTCATACCGTATAAGGGGCATGGCGTATCCATTGAGATCCGTTATAACAATCCTTCCAAGCTCGCCGGGTTTAACCCTCTGCCCGGCTTCATCTACAAATTCAACGGCCAGATGATCCGCCATCACATGCATGCTCCCCTCTTTACACTGGAAGGCGATGATGCCGTTCTCGCTGGAACCGTATTCATCAACCACAGGGCATTTGAACACCTTATCGAAAAGATCCTGATGATGCGGGTACATCTTCTCAGCAGTGCAGATGACGGCCCTCAGACCAAGTGTATTAAGGTCAAGGCCGAGCTTCTGTGCAAAGGAGCAGAAACCGTAGATGGCGGTAGTATAACCGTAAAAATATGCCGGCCTAAACCGCTTTATTCTCTGGTACTGCGCCAGACAGGATTGCTCGGAGATATCGAAAGCCGAGATCCTGATCCTGTTTAGGATGAAGTCTTTGACCTTTTCCCTTCGTCTCAGAGCGGGGTCTACCGGCACCCCCCAGAACCTAACTTGTTTATCCCCGATATCGATACCATACCATGCATAGCAGCGGTACATGACGGCATCATTGAGCGCCAGTGCCCTGGCCTCTTTCTGAAAGTGGAGGGTCATTCCGGTCGATCCGCTGGTTTTTCTGGTATACAGTTTTTGGCTACAATTGTGTGAAATGAGATTATGTTCATTAGTCAAAATATCAAGCTTAGACAGTATTGGAAGACATGACAGATCATTAAATCCTTTGATCCGGTCTGGATTAATATCTCGCTCATCAAATTTTTCACGATAGTAGGGAATATAGTTATAGGCATACTTGATCAGGTCACATATCTTCTTATCACGGATTTCATAAATCACTTTGGTAGGTGCAATTTGGCAGGAGATAACCCGGTGTTTATATCTTCTGACTATCTGGCCCCTAAGGAGCTGGATTGGATAATAAATGAGATGTTTGGCTATGAATGGATGCATATATCTTTGGCTACTGCTTAATTCCCTATTTTGTATGATGCAAAAGAATGGTCTTCAGCGAGACACCCAATAGCATCAAATATGGTTATTATTGGGGATGTTAACACATTATTATGTAATTACTTCTAGGTGTGGATATTCCTCTTGTCGATTCTGAAATGACAGTATTTTGGGGTTTTGTATAACGCCATTACGTATCTCAATGGCTTTTTTAACAGTCTCACATTCACACCAGGATTGAATTCCCCCGGCTAAAATCGGCAGAAAAGATAGCACAACTCTTGAAATTTCCCTTGAGGCCGCATTCCAAAGATAAGATGGAATATGGTCAACGGAATAGTAAGTGATATTTTGTCCTACTGAAAAAATGGGGTCTTTAAATGTCGTTGGACGTGCAAAAGAAAAGCCCATACCCTCATCGCAACTGATATCAATAATTACAGACCGAGGTTTTAGAAGATCAATATTTTTTTCATCTACAAATATCAGAGGATTATCTGTATCCTGAAGAATACCATTGCAGATAATATCTGCTTCAGCAAGTTCTTCAACGAAAGGACGTCTTGATCTATCATTATGGACCCCAAACATCTGACCATTTGGTGCAACTTCTAGATGATGATAATACACATCGGGATTCTGATCTGCTACTAAATGTACTGGGCGTCGGGTATAGACATGAATATTATTGTATCCTCTTCCCTGAAGAGCATAGATTGCTCCGCGACTGACTGAACCGTATCCAATAATAATAACATTTTTCCTCGGTCCATAGTGCCCATCAACACCCAGCAACTCCAAGACGTGTAGAACAGCAGAGTAACCAGCTATTTCATTGTTTTTATAAAAAGAGTGCATAAGGCGTTCTCCGCCTTTACTCCATTGGTGCATGGCCTCCCAGGCAATCAAAGTCAATTTTCGATCAATTGCTGCCTGGGAAATTTTCCTACCCTGGACACAATGATGCCATCCCCATATTGTCTGAAATTCCTTCATCTGTTCATAATCTTGAAGAATAGGTTTCGGTAGAATTAACATATCACATGTCTTAAATAGTCCCTGGCGGTCAGACAAACTTGATTGATGTCGAATAAAATATTCATCTGAAAAGCCATAATCCTGCCCATAATTACTCTCGAAAACAAGATGTTTCCTCAACTCAAGGTCAATCCATGGTAAGTGTTCCGGATATATCGGGACACGACGTTCATTTTCCTTATGCGAAGTTCGTATAATACCAATCTTCATTTTATCTACCTTTTCTAGAAGCAGTCCTTGTATCTACTTAAGATTTTTTATAATTATCTTCCATATTTTATTTATACTGACTCGGAGAATCCCCATCGATACATATACGAGCCCATAATTCCAAATTGATTACAATCCATGGTATAGCCTCTGCTGAACTGTCATTGCCCTCTCCCCTCCGGTGCAAATCTATTATCCTCTTTAACTCGAGTTCCTTCCACCACCCACGTTTTAAGCTGCGCTCTTCGAGAGGCAGCATCAGGAAAGGCTCAAATTCTTTCTTCGTGAACCATGAAGCAAGAGGAACACCGAAACCTTCCTTTGGTTTATATACGAAATCCTTGTCGAAATAATTCAAAGAATATTTTTTCAAAGGCGCCTTACGGATGCGGTAATGATACCGATGTTTATTGGGCAATCGCATTGATGCCTGCAATAAACCATAATCCAAGAAAGGATACGCAAAGAAAATGCCCTGCGACAAACCCAAGCGGACAGTGGTGGCGAGATCTTCCGGTATACCATGCAACATAAGATAAGAAAACAATCCTTTATAGAAATCACCCCTTGCGAAGCCTTGTCTGAAATGAACTGCCTGTTGCCAGTCACCTCTTAGAAAGATCTGATTGAATTCACTTTCAGAAATCATTGCTGCATTTACATGGGGGTATTCATAGAGAGAAGAATTAAGGGCCGTCTTAATCATCTCCGCTATTCGCACTATGGTCGTATTACAAGACATTGAATGTGCCAATCTTCCGATACCATCTTTCAGGTATGTTGGGATAAATCTATTAATACGTGATAAAAATATCATCTCTGGCCATATTGAGCTTCCAAAAACCGTATCAGCACCATCGCCATCAATCATCAAATCAACATCACCTGAAAGCATTTTTAAGGCATGATGAATCCCTATATGACACGGCATAGGAACAGGCGTTTGCAGCACTTTAATCGTGTCTGCCCAGACTCCAACATAGTCTCTCGGGCTCAATGTGACAGAAGAATGATCGGTGCCGAACCTGTCGGCTACCTCCTGGGCATGATGACCATAATCCCTAGGGTTATCTTCAAATGTGACAAAGAGTGTTCTCAGTTTTTTTAAATAGAACTTTCTAACAATTGCCACAATCAAACTGGAATCATTCCCCCCGCTGAGAAAGACCCCCATTCTCTTTGAAATCTCAATTCTCTTCTGGATCGATCGTGAAAGTACGTCACCTAAGACCTGGCTCGATATATTCATATCAGGATATTCTTCTTCAGTAGGGAAACACATGGGGTGACTGATCTCATTAAAAGAAGAGCCTGTGATACGTAAAGAATGCTCCGGGGCAAGGGTATGAATTTCATAAAATGGTGAAACCGGTGCAAATGTTTTGCGATATAATGGCCATTGTTCAAAGATACCGGTTGATGGTGAAGGAACTATACCGGTCATATCCTTTACGTCATTAATATCTACAGATATGGCAATACCATTTCGACCTTGTGCATATGCAATTGGGAATGTACCAATACGGTCGCGATATATCTCAACGCTTCCATCATTCTCAAAATACAGAATAAAAATGAACTGGCCATCAATTTGATATAGATACTCGTAATCACGTCGCCTATAAAAATAATCTATAATTTTACTCGGATCCTGATCATTTAAGAGCCGACCCGCCAGAAGCCACTTAGCATTTCCATTTAAGTCACCTGCTTTTACAGGTATTCCTTCAGTATAGTACCACCAGGTAGGGAAACATTTTATAAATTCCTGATTATTGGAGGGCTTCTGCCCGTGAAACAGATTAAATGTAAATTTTTTCATAAGTCCTCAATTGTTTCATTTTGAACTACCCTGCAGCAAGCTATAGGGTTCAAATTTTTTTATAAAGAATATGCCTTCGCAGCAAGCAGCGTGGGAATTAACCCTAAACGAGATTAAATGATAAGTAAGACTACCAGTTATCATTAATAATATCAATTGGATAATTGCTGTTATCACAGATTATCAGCTCCAAATCTGCGTCTAATCACCGGTGAGCTGTGCAAAAGTTTCCTTATATCCCATTCCAGCACTCCCCATGAATTTCAAGATAGAGAAAATATATCAATTTTAATGCAATGATATCATTGGATTAAATGCCATTATTGTCGAATATCAGCTCCTAACCAAGTTTTGCCACAATGGGAATTGTTCAAGGGCCTCAAGTGGTGGTAGGCTCATAGCGATCAAGTCCAAATTGATCACAGGAAGGACTCCCCCTTCATTCATGCAATTTTGCAAAGCAGAGGCCATGCAGCCAACAACATACCAGCTGAAAATCCTGCTCAATCTCTCGGGGTAGTATCAATTCGACGGATCCCTATACCAGGCACTATTCTTCGATATGCACGCTTGATGAATCCCCCCAGGAGCACCTTATCGAGATCTATTAGGAGCTTTAATAGTTCATTCCTTTTCATACATGCGCATAAAGCATACCGCATTTCTTGGTCTCCTGTCTGCAAAGCAAGGTCGACCGTCTCCTTGAAGAAGCTCGTTTCGATATCATCAGAGATACGGCTTTTCCGAATTACTTTGAGGGAAGGAAGAGTTGGGAAAGGGGCGGCAGAGGCACGAAGCAATTTTAGGGGCATCATTGTGCGCAAACACTTTGCACACTTTCCACAATTGATATTCACATTATCGAAGCAGACCCTTAAATTCGTAAGAGCTGATTCGCATTCGCATATCATCTTGAGCTTATCTGTCCGTCCCGCCTCGCAGCCATCGTGTATGATTTCTACACATTCATTCGACCATAGCCCATCCGTCAGCGGGTGCGAACCCAAAGGACATAGCTGCCTGTAAGTATAAGCAGATGGCACATAGACTTGAGGAAACCCAAGGAGAAGCGCGACACTGGCCAAGGCACTTCCCTGTGTTAAATTTCTACTCAGATTGTAGCGATATCCAAAAGCATAATGATTATTCTCGACAGGGACGAGGGTCTTCCCAAAGCTTTGAACGAAGCAGGTGTTGCGCTCGATGGCCGTCTGGTAGGCTCCATTATACTTTCCCGATATTTCACGTGGATAAGCGTCCTCCAGAAGAAGCCGGTTCAGGCCGCTCAGGTCCTCTCCCTTCAGGTCCCGCGACATAAAATGTCTTGTTTGCGGCCGCAAGTTGACACCCGCAAAGCGCTTTCTGTCGTAGATCAACTGCCCGGAGATGATCTTGTTAAGATCCTCTACCAGACTTGTTTCCACTGCTCCTGGATCTGAGCCCGAATCTACGTAATTTGATAGAGTTTGCAGCGTTGTTTTCGAGAGCATGCCCTTTAAGTAGGCAGACACCGGGCCAACCGGTAACATCAGCTTCCATGCGAAATGCGCCAAGTCTTTGAGGTCAGCAACCGAGAATGTCGAGGCATCCCCGCTGTTGAAGAAGAAATCGAATCCATATATATTAACCACATGGCTGAGCTCATTCTTACGCTTCAGAAAAGTGTACATGCTGTCCACGCCTCCCGAGAAGAAGGACATGGCGCCAGTATTAAGCGGCTCGGCAGGTGATGTCTTAGCGCTGACGGGGATCATTCTCAATTCTTCAGGATTCCAGGAATGGAAAATTTCCTGGAGCACAAAAGCATTTCTCAGTAACTTCGGGGAAACGGGCAGGCGTGGGTCAAACTCAAGCTTCTCTCCTTGGCGCATCGCCGGAAGAAGCGCGGATGCCAGGAAGGGATCGCCTGTTCTTGAAACTGGATAGGACTTTGGTGATCGGAACCACAGGCGAAAGCCGTCTACATCTGCGGATACCTCCACGGTATCTGATTGCTCTTTCATTTCCCAATTCTTAACACGCATTGGTTCTTCGACTTTCCCGGTCAATTAGCGAGAATCTTTTGTACTTCGAATTCCCATTTCTGAATCTTGATCATTTCATTCGCTTAACGACCCTTTCCAGTCCATCATTCGGCTTAATGTCACATAAGGCCTTTGCGTAATAATATCGGAATGGTATCAACATAGTCATACTGTATATCTGGATAAGCCAATATTCAGTCACCATACAGTGAGATGAGTTTACTAATGGTTGTATCAATTGAATACTGTTCTCTGACAGTCTTTATGGCATTATTTTTTAAAAACCTCAAATTATCCGGGTTGTGCAAAGGTTTCAAATCCTCATTTGTTTCATGATAATAAAGTAACTTGAATATCAACAATAGAAACCTCGTCTTATTGATGTCATGATTTTATCAATTGAACTTCTTCTTTTTTATGCTTGATATAACCTTAAGTAATCTATCTTTATCTTCCGCCCAATTATATTTTTCTTTTACTGCACTGATTCCATTCATCCCATAGTTAACATCAGACATATATGTACTTACGATAGCTCTTCCTAATTCTATTGGGTCACCACTCTTAAAAGTAACACCGCATATCTCCTGTTCCAGAATCCTCTTCATAGGTACAGCATCAGAGGAAACCACCGGTAAACCTAATCCCATGTAGTCAAATATTTTGTTCGGGATTGTTGTGTGCACATGATCAGATGTAAAATGAGGAATTATACCTGCCTTGCAGGCTCTGATGTAATCAAAAATAAACTTATGGTCAACCCAGCCAACCCAAAGTACATGGTCCTGAACTTTTTTTTCCCTCATCATCTCTTTAAGTATTGGTGTTGCATATCCATCTCCCACAATCACAAAAAGGAAATCGGCTATCTCCTTTACAATCTCGGGTATGGCATCGAAGACCACCTGTATTCCCCTGCCCATTTGGATGCCTCCGGTATAAATGACAGAGTGCCTGCTTCGTATCTGATCAATAATTTCATTTGAAACAACATCGGCCTGAATGAAATCATCCAAGACAGGAGTGTTGCCAACTATTGTCACCTTTTCAGGCATCACGCCTCTTGCAATGACAAGGTCTCTTGCCTCCTCTACAACAACAAGAATTTGATCAGACTTCTTGAAGACGTAATTTTCAACGAGCTTTGCAAGATAGGGGTTCCTTACCAGAAAGTTCAGCGCTTGAAACTTCCTTGCTCTCCAGATATCCCATACCATGGCAACATAATCTTCTGCCATATCAAAGATAACAGGAATGTTGTGGCGCTTTCCTGCCCAAATTCCTGCGATGGCCATGGGGAGGTCGCGGACGATGATAATATCAATACCATTGTCTCCGATGATCCTGTCAAGGAAATGGCTCCAGACTGGGTTAAAAAAAGCAGGGAACGAGAGTAAATAATTCATTCTCGCATTTTGCCATGCTTTGAGTCGATGGATCATCAGATCAGAACTGATCTCATATTCCGGGAGTCTTTTAAGGTTCCTTGCAGCAATATGAACTTTATGACCATGACTAGCCAAGGTTGAACAGATCTTCTCCACCCGGACATCCCAAGGGTAATCTGCATCCCAGATATAGAGGATGTTCATGATTGTACAACCCTCCGGTATAGATCTTGAGTTAACCTTACAGTAACATCCAAGGTAAATTTTTCCTTCACCACTGAAACGGCTCGTTCGGAAAGGGATGCCCTAAGGTTTTTATCTCGCAGGACTTTGATGCATGCATCAGCGAAAGATTGGGGATTTTCAGAGTCAATCAGCAATCCACTGCCATTATCATCAATCACTTCACTTATTCCACCGACACGTGTGGCCACAATGGGTTTTCCAAGGCTCATGGCCTCGAGTAGAGCCATGGGAATTCCTTCATGAATTGATGTAAGGCAGAACACATCAAACATGTTTAGTAGGATATCCGTATCTTCCCTGAATCCTGTGAAACATACATGTGTCGCTATATCGAGTTCATAGGACTGTTTTTTAAGCTCAGCCATCAGAGGTCCATCACCAACAATCACAAATCTTACATTGGGTTCGCTCTCCAAAATCAATTTTGCGCCAAACAGAAAAGTCTTATGATCTTTTATGGGGACAAGTCTCCCCACAGTGCCTATAATCTTCATATCATCAGGTATTCCCAACTCCACACATAGTTTCTTAATTATCTTATCATTGACAGAGGTATGCACTTCTATACCATTATGTATAACCGTGATCTTTGGAGCAGGAAGCCCGTGCTCCTGCAGGAACCTCTTGAGATCATGAGAAACTGCAATAATTTTATTTGTTAGAAAGTTAGCATTGAAGCGCTCAATCATGTTATATTTTTGCGTGGAACCGATCATACCCTTACCATGATGGGTTCGTATCATAACCCTGTCTTGAACAAGCCTAGCAGCAATTCCTCCCAAGAGATTCTCCTTGAATCCATGAACATGTACAATATCAGGTTGAAAGGTCTTCATTACCTGTAAACATCCTAAAATCAAGGCGATCATTGAATGCTTATTCTCATCAAAAATGGTAACTGGTATGCCTTCTCTATGCAGTTTTAAAGCAAGTATACCCTTATTAAAGGTAATAACATGCAAGTTAAAATTCTCAATCTTTGCTAATGAAAGAACAAGTGAATTTGCTTGAACCTCAGCCCCTGCCCATAGGTCTCCCGATATTATATGGAGTACATTCATTTGCTATAATAATGATTCGTTATGCAACGAGAAATAGTTGCTTATAGCTCCAATGATCCTCTCACATGCATAGCCATCACCATATGGATTTTGAATAATAGACATACGCTTATATGTCTCAGGATCGTCGAGGAGCTGCTGTGCCTGTGTAACGATCCTTTCCCTGGACGTGCCTATAAGTTTGACAGCCCCTGTAGCTAGAGCCTCTGGACGTTCAGTCTTGTCGCGTGTCACCAACACTGGCTTTCCTAGTGATGGTGCCTCCTCCTGTATGCCACCGGAATCCGAAATGATTAGATATGACTTATCCATGAGAAGAACAAAAGGCTCATAGTCCAACGGCTCAATCAGCTTTATATTACCAATACCGGATAGAATGGAATTCACTGGCTCCCATACATTTGGATTTAGGTGAACCGGGTATACTATTTCGATATCTTGGTTTCTAAAAGCAATGTCCTTAAGGGCATTGCAGATATTAACAATACCCTGTCCGAAGCTCTCTCTCCTGTGGCCTGTCACAAGTACAATTCGCTTCGTGAAGTCAATTCCATTCAGTTCCTGGAATTCCTTCCTTTCGTTGCGTATCTTCTCCCTAACCCAGAGAAGCGCGTCAATGACCGTATTGCCGGTGACAATAATCCTTTCCTCCGGGACCCCTTCGGCAAGAAGATTCTCACTATTATTTTTCGTTGGTGCAAAGTGAAGATCTGCAAGCCCGGTCGTGAGTTTTCTGTTCATCTCTTCTGGGTATGGGGAATACTTATTCCATGTACGGAGGCCAGCTTCTACATGGCCGATGGATATCTTGTGGTAGTATGCACAGAGCGCTGCGGCAAACGTGGTCGTAGTGTCGCCCTGCACAATCATCATGTCTATAGGCTCCCTGCTAAGAATCTCATGGAGTTGGGTGAGAACGCTCACTGTGATCTGGAACAGAGTCTGATTGCTCTTCATGAGGTTGAGGTCAAACTCGGGGCTTATATGAAAGAGACCAAGGACTTGGTCAAGCATCTCTCTATGCTGGGCCGTTACACACGTTATCACTTTGAAATTCTCATTAATTCTTTTCAGAGCTATCACCAAGGGGCAAAGTTTTATTGCTTCCGGTCTTGTGCCAAAAACAATCATGACTTTCTTCATTACACAATGATCCCTTTCATTAGATAATTTTAGATTTTCTCAACGAGATCAAGAAATACCCGACCATGGGAGAATTCTCTGAATACCTTGTCGAGCAATTAGCGATGCATGTATATACCAATTGTTTCTAGGACTTCTCAGGAGGCTTTTCAAATATTACCTCGAATACATTTCAAGATATTGTAATAACTTTCCTGGGATTAATACCAATAATGCGATTAATCTTCCCTTTTGGCTGGCCAGGGAGTAATCGCTGCACTCCTGGTTAGGAGGGTCGGTATTATAATCACTGACCCAGTGTACTATGATCATCTTTGCTTCACTGAATGAAAAAGATGGAATGTAGCCAAATGCACCTCATACATATCATCGAGATACGTTCCGAACAATCGAAGCTCACTTTCCTGAACACTTTTTCTTCCGGGATACAGCAGGCAGGCAGAAACGCTTTCCTTGTGAACATCAAGCCCACAACACGCAGGATGAATTCCCTCAATTACCGTACTATCTTTCCGCTTGGTCATGGATTCCCTCCTTTATGAATGACTGTTGACTTCATATTGGAGGGATGATCCATGACCTTCAATCCCTAATTTTCATCCCTCGTTGTGACCATTCAGTCATGGGAGTTCTTTAAATTTTCTTGTGATTTACTCGATAATTTTTATACTGAGGCCTGTTGGTGTTGTTGGAGGAGTTGATGGTACTGAACCTCCACCGCCCTCAATCCATGCCGGAACGCTTCCACCTACGGCACTTATAAAATAGGTTGCATTGAGGCCAAGTACCCCCGCTACCCATGAGTTGTCATTTGGATTTACGGCCCCCACATAGGATGGTAATGTCACGCCTGAAAGATACGGATGACTCCCGCCAAGACCCCCATTGGCTATCGTATGGCTCCCATCAAGGGCATAGCTGCCCATGGTTATGTATTTGTTCATTCTCGAACTTCCGACGAAAGGCGAAGAGCTTGAAGCCCACACATAATCCGCCACACCCAAAGATACAAGCTGGGATGGTGGATAGGATGTTTGTCCTATAGAAAAAGCCGGATTCGCGCAATTATAAAAGAGGTTCCGGCTGAAATTCTGGCGCCACGCCGTCGATGATACAGGACTTGGATTTGAAGCACGGGTAATGGGCTGAGTCCCAGTGCAGTTATTGTTATATTCCCCAGAACCGAGAACTAGCGCGTTTACTCCATTAACTGCAGTCGATGCCGTGTTGCCAATTATATTATTAAGGACTGTTGTATAATCATAAAGAACAGATGTTCCATTGGTATTGCAGTCCCAGTGATAGGCAGGAACCAAGATAGAAAAACCGTATTGACCACCGGCTAGGATCGTATTGTTATACAGCACACCCTGATCTAGTCCTCTAGCATCGGAGGAAAAGTCTCTGGTTTCTACTGCGGGACCAGGGAGATCGGTTCCAATGGTAAGGTCCATTATGTTATGATGTGCTTGGACATAATCTTGCTGGAGCCGCATACCCTCTGGGGAATTTATTATTATATTGTGTTCGATGTCGTCCCCATATGGGCGACCAGTGGTATCATTAGGGGTATAGTCTGCTGCGTTCCCGGTTTCTCCATAAGTCCACCCAGTCAGCCTTTGTGATGCCTTGTGCATAAAGCCTATAAAGGCATTACCCCCAGTGGCAGCAGATCCGTCCAGAAGATTATATCTGATTATATTATTATGTGTACAAGTGGTTAAGTTTACTGGTGCTGTACCATATATATAGTCAGAATAAATAGCAATCTGGGCATTAGCTGTATTTCTATTGGCATTCGCATTTCCCGGCGGGAGAGGATTGCCATTACCTTTCAAGTAACAATACTCTATGATTATGTTGGAACCGCCGCCATTACCGCCGCCGTTTGCCAGGTGAATGCCGGCTGATGCGCCTACGTTCGTCATTGCATAATTGTCATGTATATACAGATAGCGCATGGTTATATGAGAGGCCCCATATAACATGATCCCCGCCCCATATAAGTTCGTAGTAGTAGGTACAGCCTCACCACCACCTGTAATCTCAAGACGCTCAAACTTGATATAAGATACAGGTTGAGCATACCAAATCACAGAACGATTATTCCCCGTACCTGCGTATTGAGCGTCTATTATAGCCCATTCACCTGGATAGGACTGAATTGAAGAATATTTTCCCGATGTCCCACTAACGCTACTTCCGAGATATATTTCGTTTTCATTGTAAGTCCCTCCTCGGATATAAACATCATCGCCACTAGCCATAGCTGTAACCGCTGCATGGATTGTGGAGTAACCTTTTCCTGTCCCCTGAGAGCATGTATAGGTGTGCCCATTCGTGCCATCCCAAGTAGCTTGATGGCCTCCACGATCTACATAGAGGTTCGCTGCTTGGACAGTTGAAAAAAATAAAGCTAAAAACAATACTACTGAGCTATATTTAATAGTTAATGTCATCTCTTATCCTCCATTCTGAAGATATTTAAGCTTACTTGCAGAAGGCATACCAAATTTTAACCCATTGTAATTTCAAAAAACACACAAACAAGAATTGCATTATTGTGCCAGACTCTACCAATTTTGTAACATGGCCTTTAATCACACTTGAGATTCAAGGTTAACTATTTCAACATATTGTTGTTCTTGCATCATTCCACACACAATTGATCTTTCAGTTCTTTCTCCATATTGACTTGGTTCTATTAATTAACATATATTTTAAAATATATCTATCCATAGACCTAGATATGTCTTCAAACAGTATAGCTCGGGGTATTAGATACCTTTCGTTGTATTGAAAGGCTTGAGCCCCCAAGGTGAATGCGTACCTAAATCCATGTCTCCTCAAACTCTCTTGAATATATATTCTCAAGTAATTTCCATTTGGATAAGAAAACATATCAATCTCTTTCCCTAATTTTTTTTCTAATATGAATTTTGACTGCTTTAATTCGTAATCAATAATACTGTTATCAACTCTATCTAATAACTCATGTGTATGTGTGTGCGATCCGAATTTATGGCCTTCTTCTGCCATTGATGCTATTTCATTCCAGCTGAGTAAATTTATTTCTCCTTCATTATGGTAACTTATATTCAAATTTTTACATAATGTAAGACACATCATTTTCCTTTCGTTGGCAGATAAATACTTGGCATGCTCAATGAATCTATCTAAAATATAATATACATTCTTCGATTTCTCATTCACATATAATTTTCCCTGGAGATTATATTCATGGATAATATCACGAATAAGGTGCTTCATTACTGTTATTACATGCTCTTGACTGCTTGCTTTTAAAGCATCAGCTATCAAGAATCCGATATTTTCTGACCAGAAAAGTTCACGATCATCAATATTTCCGGTGGTGATAAAAAAAGTAGAAGCAATATTATATTTTTTCATAATCTTTACAGCATAGGTATAATTATCCTTCCATCCATCATCAAATGTAATGATAAATCGCATACGGGATGTATATTGATACAACTCATCAGGACTTATGATCTTACCGTGTTGCAACATCCATTTTATTTGGTTTTCGAAAGTTTCCGGTGTAACAAAGAGCGCCCTGTGTACCAACTGAGCCTGTGCAATTGATTCGGGAATGACCCTGTGGTAGCAGAAAATAAACGTTTTGGGGTAATACTTAAAGTAAATAGAGACAAGTTTTTTCAACATGTTCATTATTGATCGATTCCCGAGATTGGTTTGTATTGTGTCGAATAGCCTCCCTCGTTTGCCTCCATCTGCTTGGCAATATTGGCTGCAGCGACAATGAACCCTGTCATGTACCAGTAATGTGCGTAGTAGAGCACGGAGAGAAATGTGGCTGAAGCAAAAAACCCTGCCAGCGAGGCTATGAATGCGGGGCCGACATGTTTCAGATAGATTGTGTCCTGGTTCTGCACCTGAGAATCCATATTTTTCAAAAAGAAGATATCTCGGATATTGTAATAGAGCAACAAACTAAAAATGATAATACCCCCGATACCAAGCTCCGTAATCAGGGTAAACCATAAAGAATGGGCTTCCCGTCCCCACATGCCCCGTTTGAAGTAATTGGTCTGGTACTCTGAAAACCGCATAGGAAAGTTGTTACCACCAACCCCAAGTGGATGGGCCAGAAACATGTTCCACGCAGATTTCCAGGACTCAATTCTCTCTTTATTAGTTGACTCGCCAGTATCAGATATTGTCGCCATTTCATCCCAAAACGTATGACCGGCATGATGCCTACTGACTGGCACAGATGATGTATCCGAAGGCAAATGGCTGCTGAAAAGAGAAACCAGGAGAAACATCAAGGCTATGATGATCATTGATATAAACTTCCGATAACTAAATAGCCATATAGCAAGAGATGCTGCAATCAACCCGACAAATCCGCCCCGGGAGAATGAAACTACGATGGCCATCAGGCCCAGGGCCATTGATGCGGCGTAGAGTATCTTTTTAGTCTTGTTCTGTTCAGCAAAAAATAGGAAATAACAAAAAGGGATCCATATGTTGATATACAGGGACAGATCGTTCTCATCCAGAAAGTAGTTTCCGGGCCCATGCCCATTGTGGGTTATGGCATAGATCGAGATATATGCCATAATTAATACACAGAAAAACATCATCTTCTTCAAGCGTTCGATGGAGTTTATGCAGATGATGGTTGAGATTACGAACGTCATGTAGAGAAACATGGTTTTTGTGGTTTCGTATGCAAAAAAATTGTTCCGTGCAAAAGGGACATACAGGGCGGTAAGCAGGATAAACATCCATAGCAACTTTACCTGTTTATTTTTTAGATCAAACAACCGGCCACTCTGTATGATCATTACAATGAATATCAGAATAAGTATCAGCAAGGGCCTTGCGAATCCGAGATGTAACGTATCATGAATCCTTCCATAATCGAACACCAAGTACAATATTAACAGATAAAACCAAATAGTATATTCGTCTCGATCTGATGCTGTAATGTTTGTCATGATATTATTTAAACTATCGATAGCCGTTGTAACTGATTTTTGTGATTATGAATACGGTCTAATTTATTAGGAGTTTGGATAAATATTTTGCTGGATACGTATCATATCCCTTCTGAATATAATAGGAACACCCAATAATGATGGGAATACCAAGCAGGATCATATAAGCAATCCGGAATAGACTATTCTCTGGGGTGTATATTAAAGCCATAAGCCACCACAGCGGTCTGTGAAACAAGAATATTGAATATGAAGCATATGAAATCATTTTCAGGAGATGATAATGCCCAGTACCAACAATACACCTTGCCAATTTATATGCAATAAGAACAGTTGACAGCATTATTATATTTGTAAGGAGAAATGCAGCTAATCCTATATTAGAGAACAAACTTGGTTTAGCACCTTGAACTGTGATCGCAGGATAGATGAAAAAAGAATAAGTATATGTTGAAACCAGAAAAGCAACCACTCCCAGCCCTATATGGTATGTTTTGATCTTATCAAGAATATCATATTTGGCACAGATGATACCGGCGATGAATACCCCGAAATACAAAACAAAATTTTTATCTATAATACCGAAGTAATAGATCAATAGAATACTGATTAGGGGAATGATAATGGACAATGTTAATAGGGATATCATTTGTTTGCCAAATCTCTCAAGTACTACAAACACGAAATAATATGCCATAATAAGACCAACAAACCATAGAGTAAAGACCGGCTCACAATATTTAGAAGCAAAGAGTATTTGTAGGCCGAGGATATGTACTATGAAAGAAAAAGGGGTCATGGGGGCTAGGAGATTGCCGAATATTTTTAAAAACATCAAAAATGCAATAAGATATAATGGAATAATCCTAATATATCTCTTTACGATAAAGTTCCTCACCCCCTTGCTTGTTTCTAACCCTCTGTTTGTTTTTGACAATACGAAACCAGAAATGAATATAAAGATACCAAGGGCAAAATATCTATTCAGAACATTTACATAAGAGAAGTCATTCAGGCCAAAGGAATGTAGATTATAGAAATTAGCACTGTGCTCTGGAAGGTGGTGAAAGAGTATGATCAGTATGGCCACAGCCCTCATTACATCAAACTCGGGTATATTCCCCCGTTTCATATTTGAATCTCATTAGCGCAATGAATTGATAAGCATTCATCAATCATTTTCCTGTAATTATTTATGTAACACTCTTCTGATAGGTTTTCCTGTACATAGTGAAAACCATTTTCAGCCAATGTGTCTGCCAATTCCTTATTTTCCAGAAGAAGCTTCAATTTCTCCGCAAGATCATCAATGTTTTCTTTTTCAAATAACAGGCCATTATACCCGTCTTTAATTAAATCCGGCACCCCATCGATGTTTGATGCGATTATCGGTTTTCTGCATGCCATGGCCTCCCTCAAAACCCGTGGTGAGGCGTCTGTCCGAGATGCAAGAACATACAGGGAACATTCTGCCATTAAAGGGATCACGCTTTCATAATACACGGGATCACATAATTCTATTCTTGAATTGTTACCTGCCAATGATTCATAATATTCCTTTCCCTCAGGACACCAACCGACAACCTTTAGTTGATATTCAGGGAATTCAACTGTTATCATATTGAATGCCTTTATGAGTAGATCCACCCCCTTCAAATACCATGGATACCCTAATAATAGAATATACTTTTTATCGCTCTTCTGGCTTTCAATAAACTTTTTAATTGGAACAAAATTAGGGAAAGAGCTTCTCCGAATAGAATCTGGTTTGATATTGAAGGGCTTCAACTGGTTATCTGACACAAGCTTAACCATATCGGCTCTCTTCAGGATAAAAGGAATGGTTATCCTGGAATATATCTCCTTCAACGACTCAATGCGGGCTGGTGTAATCTCCCCTTTTCTCCCATATTTGAATGCAGATTCAAAATTGCCGTTCACCTCAATGATTACACGAGCACCAATTATCTTGCCTACTAACAAGGCGATCAAACCGGTAAGCAATGGATTGGGCGCAATAATAACATCGTACTTTCCATTTCTTCGATACATCTCCAAAGCTTTGTTGATATAGATTGCTATCAATTTAATGTTTTTCACCAGGGTGTTTCCTGAAACCACAAACGGATGATATTGAAAATTGCCGATGGATTTTATCACCTTGTGTTTGGGGTGTATAATGGACGTGATGATATCGCCACTGAAATATTTGCTGAAGTATTCATGTTTCAGCATCTCCATAGGTTGCGTGGTGGGCATCATAGGGCCACCACCAAGAAAGAGCAATCGAACCGGACGCATAGACAATCTCCTCAGTCGTTATCTTTTCACCAACATTCTCAACATTCTCACCAGGTCACCGTCAATTTTCCAGAGAAAGAACACGTACACTGCTGTACCAACAAGCACATCAATTGCAAATGACCCGTATATTGGCAGGTAAGGATAGAGAATTCCCAAGCCATGTTCCACCAGGATAATTGCGAATAACATTATTGCAGTAGCCATAAAGGGGATCTTAATTGAATTCAGGTATGAAACCACGGGTATTTCAGTCTTCTGTAATGAATAAAGCAACCATGCACAATTAATGATCAGGTATATCGTAAACCAGGGCACCAGGATAGCGTTCAATCCATACTGTACTGCAAAATAAAACGATATCGGCATGAATGCGACCAGGGTTGCATTTAAGATCAAATTCCTCCCGGGTCTTCCCATGGCTGAATGAACGAATCCATTCACTGCGCTCATTGCAACAAAAATCTGTACCAGGCACAGGTACCGGAACAGGGGAATCATGGGGTACCATTGTTTAGTAAGGAGTACCCTGATCAGGTCATCACCAACTAAGAATCCCCCACAGAAAATCGGAAAAACCAACGTTGCGGTAATTTTTGAAATATTTAAATACAATGCATTGAACCTCTCCTTTTCATACTGAAGGGCTGCGAATGCAGAGTATGAAACCTGGTTGATGATGGTGACAATCTTGTCTGTCGGGATCATGGCAAGCTGCAGGGCAAGGGTGTAAAGACCTAGTGATTGCGCCGGCCAGGCCCTGCCTGCAAAAAACTTATCGGACTTTTGATATACATAAAACAGAGACCTTCCGATCGCCACCAATACCCCGAAGTGTATGAACTGTCTCGCCTCCTGAAAATGAAAAGAAAATTTCGGTCGCCACCCAGTGGTATAATAAACAAGAACCATTTGTGTGAAGCTCCTGATAATGTGCCCCCAAATAAGGGTCCATACACCACCGCCCAATGTGGCAATTATGACCATGCATATGCATGAAACCAGAACCCCCATCATATAGATATAGCCGCTGCTTCGGAACTTCATCTCCTTGTTTAACAGGGACTGGGGAACAATCTGCAGGCCTGAAAGGATAAACAGGATCGATGTTGTCTGTGTCAATGGAATAACCCGGGGTTCATTGAAAATGAGGGCAGTCGGGTATGCAATGACCACGGCGAACAGGG
>Ga0187881_10001753_pt1 | contig 21991 bp, 17 predicted proteins | sample June2016WEW_19_1_2_FD_133017 | JGI IMG/M metagenome (GOLD analysis project Ga0187881, IMG submission 133017) | Peatland microbial communities from SPRUCE experiment site at the Marcell Experimental Forest, Minnesota, USA - June2016WEW_19_100 | ecosystem: Environmental > Terrestrial > Soil >...
CGATGCAGATGGTAAGAAACAGGGCAATTACTGGGTCGGCACCAATGATTTGGCTATCTATAAAACCGGGGCCAACAAAAACCCGATTACTGCTATGAACGGGCATTGCGCTGACTTCGACCACCTGAAACAGGGCAATTACTGGGTCGGCACCAATGATTTGGCTGTCTACAAGGTCTATGCCAACAAGGCGGAAAGTTTAGTCCCGCTTTGCGGAAACACTTCCACAACAGGTGACCCGAACTTCTGGTATTGGTGCTTACCGACAGGCGGCACATGCCCGACCAGCCCGGCCGGACAATATTGTGCTACTGCTGGAGTATGCCCGAATACGCCGTAGTTAACGGGTAAAGTTTTTAAACAATAGAGGCATCCCTGATAAGGGGTGCCTCTTTTTTTGTTTATTTAGACGCAGTGTGTGCTATAATTTATACACTGGAATTTTTAGCCACAGATTACACTGATTGCACTGATTTTTTTATTTAATCTGTGTTCATCTGTGGAATCAGTGGCCAAAAAACAGATATCAATAAAATCTGTGGCAATTATTAGGGGTAGAAATGATGAAGGTTGGTATTATAGGTTGTATAGCCGTCCTGTTATTTATAGGCGGGTGCGGAAATCAGAATCTTAAACAATGGGAAAAACCCTGGGACCCGAATTCAATCTGGGACGGCAGTGTTCCCGAGGGCGGCGCCATACCGGACTTTTTTGAGGGGCAGCCCGCCGGCGGAGAGTTTCCTAAGTCAATGGCAGGGATATGGGAGGCGGAGATACCTGATGTTCTATGGGATATCAAGCTCGAGCCCAGCGGCTCGATTTTAAGGATTGTTCACGCGGTTGCGGGTAAAGTGGATATTAGTCAGGGCGCGGTTGAGGAATCAAATCCTGATAACGGCTCTTACAGCATCTTTCATATGGGCCCCTGCGAGTCGAGATATTATCCCGATGCGCGATTGGTCAGAGTGAAAATTGTGGTTGATTATTTCATAATTAAAATACCCGCGGGCGAAATCGAAGGCCGGATGGAGGATTATTTCGAGGGCTTTGCCTCAGAGGACGGTAACCAGTGGAATACCCAGTGGTACAGTTTCAGATGGATTAAAGGGGCGACCCCGCCGAATATAAAGGCGATAAAGGCGCATCCTATGCCATTTATATTTATCAAGCTCGACCCGACCCAGCCGAGGGCTGAGCAGGTTATGGAGTAGCCGGAAATCCGGAAGACAGAATTGTTTTCCGCAATGCTGTCAGTTAGTGTGCCGGCCGGCGATTCGGAGCCGGTTGTTGGCGTCTGGTTTTATGAAGAAGTGGGGCAGGTTATATGCACCTTGTCCGTAGCGGGGCGATAGGAATTGTAATTCAGGCAAAAAATAAAAGACGACGGTCGATGATGAAAAGCGAAAAGAGAAAAAGTGTGAGGGGGTTTGTATCAGCGGTAATAATAAGCATCTTAATCCAGGCAGCCGCCTCAGCGACCGTAACCGTCATCGGAAGCAATTACAGGTTGTCCTCTCCGACTATTATCGCGGATGTTTGCCAGTCCGGTCAGGGAGCGGCGGTCCTGGCGACTAAGGCCTTTATTGTTATTAGGCATCAAAACGGACTAACTTTATTTTGTAATCCTGTCGCCGATACCGACGAATCGAGAGGCTGTTTGCTTGTTGAAACGTTGAATAATTTGTCGGCTTATGATACGGCTTATGTTTATCCGGGCGATTGCAATATGGGAGCGATTCCCGTCAGCCAGCCGGATAATACTTCGGTCATATTTGTTGCCGGGCCGGCATATTCGAAAGTTTATACTTATGTCGGCGATGCTGTTACCGCGTGGAGACCCGGCAATAACACTTATCTCTACGGATTAAATTTGAACAGCGCAGTCGGAATAACCAATTATCAGCTTCTATGGGGAGTAACGCATTACCAGCCGGCTTTTAATAATGCCGTCGCGGAGAATTGCTGGTTTAACGGAAACACCGACTGTGTTTATGTTTTATCGCCTACCGGCAATGACGTAGCCTGCACAGGCACTCTTCTTAACTGCAGATTGAGCAGCAGATTTGACGCTATCGCGTTGTGTCGGCGAAACAGTTTGATTCGTTGTATTAATTGTGACATATTTTCCGACGGTTCAACCAATATCACACATGGGCATGCAAGAAATATCTTTGATAGTTCAGGAAACATGGAATTAGAGGATTGTAATATATTTTCTCCGGCCGTATCCGGTGTTGACGCCAATGGCATAGTGGCTGCCGGAGACGTGAATATTGTGGCTAAAAGGTGCTCCTTTAAGACCTCCGCCTCCGGCTCAAACAATGCCAATGATATTACTGTTACCAATAATAATGCCACTATAACGCTGATTGATTGTTCGGGCAGCAGGGCAAACGGAGATATTACTTTTCAGGGGTCGAATATATTAATGCGGCCGCCACCGAAGACCCCTGTTAATGTAACATCAGATAAAACGGTTATTTTGGCCGAAAACGGCGAAACATTCGATGTCAATTCTTCTTCTATGGTAACAGTTACTTTGCCGCAGGCCGGTCCTATTTACTGGGAATACACTATCAGAGATATAAATTATACCGCTGGCGGCAATGTTAATGTCAAACCGTATAGCGGCGATGCTATTGTCAAGGTTACGGGTGTTTCGCTTGACATCGATGAGGGATATATCTCAGACAGTAATGCCTACGCAAAAATTGTCTTAAAACATTGGCCTAACGAACCTAATGTAGTTCGAGAAGATGCAAACTGCGGACAATGGACGGAAGAAATGCCATAAACAGAAATCAATATCAAAAAACTTCTTCCCCAATAAAGGTAATAATCATAATTTCTTTGGCATTTCTGCGGTCTTGACATGGTTTTTGGCAGTGTTATATTGTTTATCGAATTAAGTATTATAAGCAAATTGTAAGGGGCGACAGAAATGAAAAGGACATTTGCGGCGGTTTTGGCAATCAGTATGGCGGTTGTTTGGGCAGGCGGCTGCCAGGAAGAACAGGCATCATCAGGAGAAAAAAAAGCCCGGCTGACGGCGGTGGAGAATAGAGACCTGCAATCGCAGCTTCAGGCCGAAAAAAAGAAGAGAGATGATGATATCAGGAATCTCAATACGCAGTTCCAGGCCGAAATGAAAAAGAAGGATGACGGGATAAAAAAACTAAATGAGCAGCTAAAAAAAAGCCAGTCACTATTCCAGACGGAAATAGCAAAAAAAGATGACGAGACAAAAAAACTAAGTGCGCAGATTCAAAACGACAAGGCACAATTCCAGACGGAAATGAAAAAACGTGATGAAGATATGCGGAGCGTTAGAAGTCAGCTTGAACAGTGTGAGAATACCAGGGATGAGAGGGTGGCGAAAGAAATTGACAAGCAGTGCGAGGAAACGGTGTCAAATTTAATGGACTGGGCCGTGGAATTGTCGGCGGAAATCGAGCAATTAAAGGCGGGGCAGGCGGACGTTAACGGAGAGACGGATAAGTAGATTTTGTCTGCCGGGCGGTAGAGCAGTTTGCGGACGGATTATTTGTTGGCGTCTTTTGCGTCTTCCGCTTCCCTCATCTTGCCAAGTTCTTCAATCTCTTTAAGTAACTCATCTGTTTTCTTTTCATCAGTCGATGAGCCCATTTCGGCCATAAGCTTATCTATCTGGGCGGATTTTTCCCTTATAGCGGGTGATTCGGGCTTTTCCGGAATTTGCGGCTGTGGCGGCGGGGCAATTTCGGGAGCAGGCGTCGTCTCTGCCGGCTGAGGTTGTGCCGTCGGTGGCTCTGACGAAATTGGCGCTGCTGCCGGAGTTGGTGAAACCGGAACCGGAGGGTTAGGCGGCTGATTCGGAGAGGTAATTCGTTCAGATGCGGGAGGCATTGCGCCCTGTCTTGGATTCCGGCGAGAGTTGGGCGGGATAATGCCTGCCGGTTTATTTGCGGTAACAGGCGAAGGGCTAATAGCGTTTTCAGGCCCTTTAGAACCGGCCGGCTTCTGCCCGGCTGCGACAGGTTCTTCCGGTGAGGACGAACGCGCCGAAGGCGGCGGGTTTTTTAGCAGCTTTCTCCACGATTCCTGAACTTTGACGGTCATTTCTGATGTTCTCTGGCCGTCTCGCAACACTATCGAGCCGTCTTTAACCGTCTCGATTGTCAAATGGCCTACGGTTGAACCCTGTTTGACCCAGTGTTGGCCTTTTCCCGGCTCATCTATCAGGACAAACGACTGCTCAGGATGTGAAGCAAAATAGGAGGTTGCTACCAGGTCGAATTTGGCTGTGACGGGCACAGACGGGGCCGGCTGAGAAGGACCAGACGGTTGTGTGGCCGGTTCAGGTTTAGGTGGGGGAGGCGGATTGATAATCTTAGTCAGGGCCAATGCCTCTTTTACCAGCGGCGAATTTTGGCTTTGGTCCTTAGAGGCCTGTTGCCCCTTGGCGGACGTGAATTTTTCGACTATGCCGGGTGATTTGAGAAGTTCCTCTATTTTAGGGTTACTGCGCACACCATAAACCGCGGGCAATACAAGCAAACCCGTCGCCGCTATCGCCGCTATGATACTCGTTATTCGCAATGTCTTAATCATAGAGTTTCTATGTTATTTGACAGTCGGCGGGCAAAATAAGTTCCCAAAAACAGGCGGTATTTGCTTACTTTGGGGCTTTTGCTGCTTGTTTACGCTCTAAAGAGCTGAGATATTCTTTGAGGTCTGCCGTGGCATCGCTGTCGCTCGATATAGATGCGAGTTCTATCGCTTTTTGGACTACCGCAATGGCGTCGGTCAGCCGGTCCTGGAACTCAAACACCTGTGCCAAACTGTATCGATGGGCCATATTTCCCGGTTCCAGGGATATCGCTTTTTCAAAGGCATTTGATGCCTCGTTAAGGTCGCCAATCATACCAAATGTGTCTCCCAGCCGGGACCAGGTCAAAGCGGAATTCGGGTCGTTAGCCAGGTCGAGATGAAACTCCTCAATAGCCATGGCAAGATGCTTGCGGGATTCTTCTTCCCTGCCCATCTGCTTCAGTAGGATGCCCATGCTGAGATAAATAGGGCCCCTTAATCGTTCTTTTATAATATTGGGGTCATAAGAATCAATAGCTTTTTGGAAGGCCTTAATCGCTTCCAGTGGTTTGTTTTGTGCCGCTTTTATCAGGGCTATTTCATTAAAGGCCAGGATCGGGCTAAACTCGGAGGCGTTTTCAAAAGCCACTATACTCTGGTCCAGTTTGCCCTCGGCCTTAAGCATTTTTGCGTCGTCTAAATATCTTCGGCCCAGTGTTTTCCTCGCGCTTCGGTTGACTACTGGGGTAAGCAGATTTTCCACGGGGGTATAGTCATCTGTAAGCACAATTCCATGCGAGCTTTTCCTGAAATGTTCCATTTCCGCTTCGGTGGGGTGCCATATTTTGATTTTTTTGTCGTCTTGAAGGGCCATTATATCGATCGGTTTTTTAGCGGCCGCTACAACAAAGGTTTCGCGTATGACGGGGTGGGCGTTTTGTTCCGCGGTGACGTAAACGTAAGGGAATGTCTTTTGCAGGGTATTGATAACGGCGCCGAGGAATTGGGCGCTTTCGTGCGTATCTATCAGGTTCATAATATACGCGCCGTCATCAGAAAGAATCTCGGCGATTTTGTCGTTGAATTCACGAGTCACCAATTGATACGGCACGGAATAATCGTTGAAGGCATCTTCATAAATGAAGTCATATTTCGGTATTGGTTTACCATTACGCCGGTCTTCAAGCAGCTTATCGACGTAATTTCTCGCGTCCATAGTGAATGTATTGATGGGGGTGTCTTTTTCAAGACCAAATTCCTCTATGGCGGCCCTGGTAACCGCGGGGTCGATTTCGACGACGTCTATCCGGCTGCCGGGCCAGTTGGCCTGGATATATCTCGGAAGGACGTAGCCGCCGCCACCTATAAACATTACGTTGAGGTTATTCCTGTTTTGACTCATCAGGCGGGTGATTTTGGCGTAAACTATTGTGTATTCATACTGCAGGTCGTTGATATCGCCCATAATTAGTTCGCTGTGCTTCAGCGTATCCTGGACAAAGATTCGCCTGTCAGGAAATGCCGAAAGCTGTTTGACAGCGATGTAGCAATATTGGCTTTCATCCTGGTAAATCACATTTTCGTCAATCGGTTCCCGCAGCATAAGGCCCACACCCAGTGTCATACACCACTGCATCGGGGCCGCAGCCGTAATAAGCAGGAAAGCGAATACCGCCAGCCACAGATACGCCGGCTGGAATCGCAGCCGGCAGATTATAGCAAGTATCGCCATAATTCCAGCTACCAGCCAAATCAGGGTCATCGTTCCCATTGCCGGGATGAGGTAATAGCCGGCGGCCAGCGTTCCCGCGATGCTTCCGGCGGCCCCCCAGGCGTATATATCGCCTACTGTTCTGCCTTTGGGCAGCCCTTTTTCGAGGGCGTTTTTTGCCACCACGGGTGTAATAGCGCCAAGCACGGTACAGGGCAGCAGGAACATAATCGCCATAGTGCTGAACACTCGAACCGGCCAGCCGAACTGCCAGAGAAACAGCCATTCGCGTATCGCGTTGCCGAAGACAATAATCAGCACGCAGGCGATTGAGCCGGCGATGAACAGCACGGGAAGTGCTTTTTGGGTATCAAACTTGTCCGCTATGCGTCCGCCTATGTAGTAACCTATGGTGATGCCCGCGAGAACCACCTCTATGACGGCGGTCCAGGTATATAATGACGAGCCAAGATATCGTGCTATAAGCCGGCCCGCCACCATCTCAAGGACCATCAGGCAGAAACTTGAGATAAATACCGTCGCGACGGGGACGGAGATTGATAAAAAACTTTTGGATTTGACTGGTTCTTCATTAGGCATAATTTAATAAATATATCAGATTAATGAGGTACCAACAAGCGGATAGTTTAGGAACATTATCGGAACTATTACGAAGAGCCAGAGAAAAAGTAGTGTCTCTGTGCCTACTCCGGCTTTTTGAGCTCTTCGGCTTTGGGGAGGTCCTTTAGGGCGTTCAGGCCGAAGACCTCGAGGAATTTTTTGGTTGTGCCGTAAAGCATTGGTCTGCCCACAATCTCAGCCCTGCCCGTTATTTTTACCAGGCCTTTATACATAAGGTTGCGAATCATCTCGCCCGCCGCGACGCCCCTTATCGCTTCGATATCGGCGCGGATAATGGGCTGCTTGTAGGCGATGATTGCCAGTGTTTCGAGGGCTGGCTGGCTGAGTTTGCCGTCGTCGCGTGCACGGACAAGCTTTTTGAGCCAGTGGTTGTATTCGCCCAGCGTCAGCATCTGGTAACCGCCCGCGATTTGCTCGATTCGAAAGGCGTTGTTGTTGGCCTTGTATTTTTCGTTGAGGTCGTCAATGTGCTTGCGGAGCTGGCGGACGTTTGTGCCGACAATCTCGGATAAGCGCGCAGGTGTAAGCGATTCATCACTGGCGAAAAGCACTGCTTCTACTACCGATTCAACCGTTGGCTCAAATCCGGGAGGTATATCCGTCGGCTGCGGCTGCTGGTCGCCCGATGGTTCGGTTTCGGCCTGCGCCCCGACATCTTGCGCCGGCTGTTCTTCTGCTGGTTCAGCATTGTTTGTTTGTTCGGTTATATCGTTTTGCTCATCGGCGGCGCCGGTCTCTTGTGCAGATTCGCCTGTCGATGCAGCCAAGTTTTCTTCTGTCATAGTTTCGTCCATCTAAATGGGTCTGCGTCTTTAGTGCTCACCCTTATTGTGACGGTTTGAAGCGGTTTTTGCAACTGTTTGGCTAACTTTTTGAGGATAAATCGTTCAGAAACCGTATGCGACAGGCAAAGGCAGGTAAGCCCCGCTTCCTGGGCCGCAAGGGCCTGGTGGTGCTTTAGCTCGCCAGTAACGTAAAGGTCGGTATTTTCGGCGATAACGAGGTTTATGAGCTTGCCGCAGGAGCCGGCACATACGGCGGCAGTCCTGATGGTGCGTTTTTCCGGGCCTACGATGCCGACTGCCTTTGCGCCGGTATGTTTCCTGAGTTTTTTAATAATTTCAGATAGCGCCGTCGGTTTTGCGAGCTTGCCCATTCTGCCCAAGCCGAATTTCGCCTGCTCATCGACAAGTTTATAAATGTCATAAGCGGGTACTTCATAAGGATGCGCCTTTAGCATCGCGGTTACCACGCCTGCGAGTTTTTCTGCCGGGACAATCGCCTCGAATTTCAATTCCGGCACTTTTTCGAGGACGCCTCTTTTGCCGATAGAGGGGCGTGCGCCTTCGAGGGGGAGAAAGCTCCCTTGTCCCTGCGATGAGAAGCTGCAATTGCTGTAATTGCCGATGTGACCCGCGCCTGCTGCGAATACGGCGTCGGCGACTTTTGCCGCGGATTTCACGGGGACAAAGACCGCGAGTTTGTAGTTGTTGCCGACGGGTGCGGAAACGTAATCGCCGAGCGGATGGCCGTTTTGTATGCCTACTATTTCTGCAAGCCCGTCATTTACTCCTCCTTCGACGGCGTCCAGTGCGGTGTGGATGCAAAAGACGGGTATGCCCGAACGAATCAGCTCGTAAACAACGCTTGTCGGGCCTTGCGTGTTTATTTTTTTCAGGCCATCCCAGATGATGGGGTGATAGCACACAATCATATCGGTTTTGAGCCGTTTTGCCTCAGCGAGAACGTCTGCTGTGATATCAATTGTGAGCAGGACGCGTTTTACTTTTTTTTCTAAGCTTCCGAGAAGCAGGCCTACATTGTCCCAGCTTTGGGCTAAACCCAGCGGGATTATTTTTTCGATTTGTGCCGCGATATCTTTAACTTTCATTTTTTACCTCTGCAATTGTTTTTCGCAAATTCGTCGTAATGCTCCTGTATTTTTTTTGTTACCGCCCCCGGCTTGCCCTCGCCGACGTTGTGCTTTTCGATTCCGGCGACGGGCATAACCTGCATAATGACGTTTGTGATAAAGACCTCATCTGCGCCGAGCAGGTCGTCGATTGTAAGGTCTTTTTCGATTAGTTTAATTTTACTTTCTATTGCCAGTTCGCAGACGGTTTTCCTTGCGATACCGGGCAGCACGGGCGTATTGGTCTTCGGCGTGAATAATTTTGAATCCTTTACCAGAAAGACGTTGCTGACACACCCCTCGGCTAATTGGCCATCGATTGTGAACCAAAGGGCTTCCGCAGCACCTTTTTCGTGGGCCTGTTTTAATGCAAGCATACGCGATAAATAGCTTGTCGTCTTATGCCCGCAGGCCGGGTCGCTTGTGTTTTGTCTTGTCGGGCAAAGCACAACCAGCACACCTTTTTTGTAATATTCAGCCGGGTAGGGCTGTAGTTTTGTCGCGGTTACGAGCAACGTGGGGTTCGGTTTTGCCTGTGCCTGTGGAATTGCTCCCGCTGAAAGGGTCAGCCGAATCCGGGCATCTGTGAGGTTATTTACTTCGATAACTTTATAAACGGCTTCTTTGAGGTATTCTTTGTTGTAAGAATGTTCGATGAACAAGGCCTTTGTGCTTGCAAGCAATCTGTCTAAGTGGTCATCAAGCCGAAACACGATGCCGTTATATGCCCGCATCGTTTCAAACAGCCCGGCCCCATACAAAAACCCGCTGTCGCCGATTGATATCCGGCCTTCTTCAATATCAATAAGTTTGTCGTTTAAGAAGATTTTATCTCTCACAGTTGGGTTCCATATTATTCCAATTCAGAAGTCCAATTCTGTCTTTCTTGACGAATTCGATGTGTCCGTTGTTAAGCAGCACTGGGCAACGGTTATGATGTTGAAAGATTGCTATCTCGGGTCCACCGGATTGGTTCCAGCCAGGCTTGGCCTCAAACAACAACACCGCACTTCCTGGCGAGTTTGGTTCGGCACAAGGATTCAAAGTATAGGGGGTATTATAGCGGTTTCTTTCCTTCGTATGTATAGAAGTGCAACAGAATCGCCAGTCATCGATATGCGCCTCTCGTATAAGCAAGTCACACCACGCGTTACTGTCTGGATACAGGTTGTTGTGTTGCGCAGCATATTTCTGCAAACCTTTTTCGAGATACGAAAGGTTTGCTCTACATATCCTATCATATTTGGCTTGGTGCATGCGAGGGAGGAAGACTGTTACACTCAGAAGGAGAACAAAATAGCATCCAGATACACACAGAGCGAATATTGCCAAACTAATTCCTTTTGGGTCTTCTTTCTTCTTACGGATTTGTACCAATGCGACGATGGCGCTGGTGATTCCCACAATAAATACTGATAGCGAGAATACCATTAATGCCCTGAGTATAATGCGGAAGATAAAATCAAAGTATGTCTCGTTGATCTTTAAGGCGATTAACGCAAACGCAAGTACCGCGGCGGCGACTCCTGCCCCGAAAAGGAGTACCCAGCCCCCCAGCGATGAAACGAGTGCAATCTTCGACCATTTGCCGATTCGATGCGGCTGCTCTATGCCTGTGTTTCGTATATTCTGTTGGTTGAGTTGCTCGTTCATTTATTACTATTCACAATTAGTGTTTACAATATCAATACCTGCCAATAAAGCTCTTGCTTTTACTAAAGTTTCGTTCCATTCGGCCATTGGGTCGGAGTCGGCGACGATGCCGCCGCCCGTCTGGACGTAAGCCGATTTGTTTTTAATGATAATCGTGCGTATGGCGATATTCAAGCAAACACTGCCGTCGAAGCCGAGATAGCCGATGCTGCCTGTGTAAATGCCTCGTGCGGTCGGCTCGGTTTCATTTATGATTTGCATTGAGCGGATTTTGGGTGCTCCCGTGATTGAGCCGCCGGGGAATACCGCCTTTAGAATATCGCAGAAATTTACATTATCTCTAAGTTTACCCGCGACGGTTGCGACCGCGTGAAAAACGCTCGGGTAGGTTTCAATAGTCCTCGGCTGAATGACTTTTCTTGTGCCAGGGACACAAATGTGGGCGAGGTCGTTTCGCTCAAGGTCGATAATCATATTTAATTCAGCTTTTTCCTTTGCGCTGTCGATAAGCTGCTGAAGGTTTTCCGCGTTGATTTGCTTTGTCTCGGCAGAAGTTTCTTCGAGCCGTTTGCGGGTTCCCTTGATTGGTTTTGTGCTGATTATGCCGTCTTTTACGGTGATGAACATCTCAGGCGATGCGCTTACGATTTGGAAATTGCCTGTGTCGATATAGGCGGAATATGGACTTGGATTATAGCGGTTCTGCCAGTGGAAGAGGTCGATTGGCCGGGCGTCATATTCGCAATCAAACCGCTGAGAGAAGTTTATCTGATATACATCGCCGTCGTATATGTGGCGTTTGATTTTCTCGAAGGCCCTGAGGTAATAATCCTTGGTCATATTAGAGCGAACCTGCGAAAAATCGGTATTTTCAATATCGGCGGATTTTGGTGTTGGCACTTGTATATCGCGGGCCTTGTTGAGAAGTGATTCGAGGAATAACAATTTTTGCTGAGGTGTTTCGGCATCGTTATCGAGTTCGAGGGTAATCAGTTGAAAAGTTTTTTTACTGTGGTCATAAGCAATCAGCCGGTCATAAAACAGGAGGCGGATCAGGGGCAGTCGCAGGTCATCGGTATTTGTGCGGGATACGGGTTCTAAATAACTGCCCAGTTCGTAGCCGAAAAAGCCGACCCAGCCGCCTGTGAACAATCCATTGGGCAGGGGGGGCTTTGTGGGTTTGTATTTATCCAGAACTTTTTGTAATTTTTCAAGCGGCTCAACCTGGCCTGCGTTAAATTCAAAGACCTCTTTAGGCATTGCCATCCAGTATGAAAATCCGTCGGCAGTTTCTTTTGAGGAATTCCCGCCGAGGATTGATACGCCCGGCAGGGCGGAGAAAATTTCGCTAAGCGAATCAGGGTTGATTTCGGCTGATTTAATTTTGCTGTGTAATCGGCAGGCGGATTGCTTTTTGACTGTTTGGAGTGTGGTGGTAGTCATTGTCAAGCAGGCCGGATTAATTTTTTCTTATTGAAAAATTCCAGTGCGCTTTTGGTGTTGTCAAAAAGCTTTGTTGCGGTCTGTGTTACGAATACCGATGGCGTTTGCTTCGCGGTCCAGATCACATAAACATCTTTTGCTGCTTCGTGGGCGTGCTGCAATTCGCGTTCGACGCCGCTTGAGATAGCCGCCCGGCCGTCGGGAAGGGTTGGGATGAAGCTGATAATCATATCGGACTGGTCTATGAGCAGGAAATCGCGCGCGTAGGTCTGGCTGTATATATCGCGTTCGATTTGGCGAATCTGGTCGAGGTTCAGCCGGACGGTTTTGCCGCCCGCCTCGATTTCGAGGAAATCTTTGCCATCCTCGGCGGCCTCAAGAGCCATACGGGGCAGAAACGCCTCTTCCAAATCACCCGGGTCAAAGCAGGTGAAGTATTTTTTCATCATCTGCCTGAACTCACCGATTTCTTTCTTTACGTCTTCAAGGTCCGTAACGGCTGTCATCGGGTAACTCAGATACGCTCGTTTTATTTTCGGCTCAAAAAGCAAACGGTAAAACGCCTCGATTGTTTCTTCGGTACCTCCGTGGGCGAGGCAGTAAAATGGCGTATCTTCGTTGATGCCTTTGCAGAGCATTTCGGTGCCGATGATTTCCTCTTCCCGCCAGACGATAAGGTCTTTGAGCGTGTGTTCGGTGAAATGTTCGCTCAGCAGCCGACTATGCAAAGCGGCAACTCCGTCAATCAGGCAGATATAAATGCTCGCGTCGAGCTGACGCATCTGGTCAAAATCAACCGCCGGGAACAAACCGTGCCGCCAGCGGAAAGTAGCGTGTGTGTTGACAATTAAGTTCGGGGCCTTTTTCGCTTTGGCGATAATATCTTTGAAAACGCTTCGGCGAAGTGAATGCAGCCGTTTGAGCGGTATATCCAGGATTTTCCCCGGCGTTATATCGGGCGCCTCCTCGTACATCATATCGCCGACGTTGCACAGCATCACCTCTTTGCCCTGAAGGCCTGCGTAATCGCACACCTTCTTAAGGTAGTTTTTTTTGTCTAAGCCCACCAATCCTGTTACGACGATTACCATAGTTTTGCTCGGCGAGGTAAACCCCGCCCTACAAAGATTAGAGGTTTTTCAGCCTTTCCTGAATATCGTGTTCTTTCAGAGCTTTAAACAATTCGCCCGCTTCGCCTGCGAGTATTTTATCCAACGTGTAAAGCGACAGGTTGATTCTGTGGTCGGTGACGCGGTTCTGCGGGAAGTTATATGTCCTGATTTTCTCGCTGCGGTCGCCCGAACCAATCATTATTTTACGTTTGGCTTCGCGTTCGGCTACCCTCTTGCTCTCGTAAAATTCATAAAGCCGGCCTCGCAGTATTCGCCACGCCTTTGCGCGGTTTTTATGCTGGCTTTTCTCTTCCTGCATTCGAACGGTGATTCCCGTCGGGATATGTTCGAGTCGTATCGCGCTGCTCGTCTTGTTGACCTTTTGTCCGCCCGGACCGCTTGACCTGCACACCTGCTCGACAACGTCTTCGGGATTTATCTGAATATCCACTTCTTCCGGCTCAGGCAAAACCGCAACGGTTGCCGCGGAGGTATGGATTCTGCCCTGTGCCTCGGTTTCAGGCACTCTCTGTACCCGGTGGCCTCCGCCCTCGTAGCCCAGTTCCGTCCATACGCCTTCGCCCTTGATGCCGAATATTACTTCACGGAACCCGCCCCTGTCCGTGGTGCTGAAATCCAGGTCTTCGACTTTCCACCCGCGGTCGGTCGCGTATTTTGTGTACATCGTATAGAGGTCGCGTGCAAACAGGGCTGCTTCTTCGCCACCTGTGCCCGCGCGTATTTCCATAATGACCGAGCCGATTGAATCGTCGTCGGCGGTAAGCAGCTTGTCCTGTAATTCCATCAGGAGCGTTGTTTTTTTTGCATTGAGCTGCTGGAGCTCCTCTTTCGCCATTTCCTTAAGCTCTGCCTCGGTCGAGTTGTTATTTATAAGCTGCTCGGCGTGCTCCGCCCCCTCGGCGGCTTTCTTGTAGTCGCGAAATTTTGCAACCAGTCCCTTGATTTTGCCCTGTTCCTTTGCCATCGCGATAAGCTTGGTGGATTCGCTTGCGATGTCAGGGTTTTCCATCTGCTTTTGCAGCTCGTCAAAACGGGCCTCAATCTCGGTCAGTTTCTTAATTAAAGGCGTATCTGTTTCAGGCATATTTTTGTCCCGGTAATTTACTTTTGGAAAGGCAATAAACAATCAGAGCTCCATTCTTGCCCAAACGACCAAAAAAGGAGCCCTGATAGTGATTCGGCGTGCGTAACTACTTTTTCGTCTTTTTGAAGTAGTCGGTGCCGTATTTTTTCTGGAAACGCTCGACCCGCCCGGCGGTATCGACGTATTTCTGCTTGCCCGTGTAGAAAGGATGGCAGGCAGAGCAGATTTCCGCGTGGATTTCGGTTGCGGTACTGCGGGTTTCAAAGGTATTTCCGCAGCCGCAGTGAACCACGACTTTGTCGTATTTCGGATGTATGTCTTTCTTCATAATTTACTCCAGAACAATCAAAAGCACTATTTTACCGTAATCCGCGTATAAATCAATAGGATTTTTGACAAGTTTAATGATTATGTATGCGTGATTTTTGCCTTAATAATCAGGTTTCGGAAGGATTTTAGGGTGTAGTTTGACGTTGATATTTGTGATATTACCAGACCAGGAGGAGTAACTTTGGGAAATAGCTGAAGGTTGTTTGTTTTTTAATCGATAAAAGATTACCCACACTTTAATAGGGGGTGGGGTTTCGATTTTTTACAGTGGTGCCTGGATGAGGATAAGATACGTTGTCTCGACAATGGCGTTTTGGGGTAAGCAGAGCCGATTGTCTCTGGAGCAGGAATGTGACCTGCTGCGGACGCTTAGTTTGGGCGTTGAGCTTGGGCCTAATATAGGCGGGCTTGATGAGTGCCGGTACGACAAGCGCGACTGGCCCCGGCTTGAGGCCGCTACTGAAGGTATGCTTGTCTCGATGCGTTCCCGCAATGATAATCCCAGTATTGAACAGTGGGCCGAGCAAATCGGCTGCGCGAAACTCCTCAAGGCCAATATCGTTGCCGATTTGCAGAGTTTGCGTATGCAGGGCAAAAACGCCGATGACGGCGATTTTATCGCCGAGGTCGTTGGTATGGCAAAAGACCAGGGCGTAAAACTTTGTATAGAAACTGGGCCTCTGGATATGCTCAAAGATATCGGCCGTCGTTTCAAGTCGATATGGTATTGCTTAGACACCGGCTTTGCGACGTGCGATGCCGGGCATAGTTTCAATGAATATGTTGATACGTTTGCGAAAAGGACTGCCCATTTGCACCTTGCCGACCACAACGGCAGTTGCGATGACCACAGGCCCCTCGGCTGTTCAGGCGGGGCCAAGCAGGATAACTTTGATTATTTGCTGAAGTCGCTGGAAAAATATAATAACGACGTTATCGGTTCGCTCGAGATGACGCCCTGCACGCCGGTTGAAATGATAAAACGGTCGAGTTATTTTCTGTTCGATGTTCTTGGCTGGCCTGACCGCCCCAAAAAAACCGCGGATTCTCATCAGCATTAAGTTGTTCCTCTTCCGTCAGAAAACTATTGACAAAAAACGCCGATTGCCGATGCTGGTTGATTATTTTTGATATTGTTTTTAAGGCAATCGAACTGTGTCAGCGACGCCAAAGATACTACTTGTAAATCCGCCGATATACGATTTCGCCGCGTATGATTTCTGGCTTAAACCCTACGGCCTGTTGAGCATCGCGGGATACCTTCGCGGCAGGGCGGAATTTACCCTTTTCGATTACCTCGACCGCCTGCATCCTTTTTATTCGGCTCACAAAGAAATCAAGAGCGACCAGTGGAGCAGGGGCAGGTTTTATTTCGAGAAAATTCCCAATCCTGATTGTTTGAGAAACATACCGCGTTCTTTCAGGCGATTTGGCCTGCCAAGGTCGGTCTTTCAGGATTTTCTCGCCGCACACACGAATTACGACTTTGTTTTTGTCGGCACCGTAATGACCTACTGGTATCCGGGTGTGCTGGAGGTGATAGAGGACATTCGCCGGACGATGCCTGCCGTTAAAATAATCGTCGGCGGCAACTATGTAACACTGTGTCATAAACACGCGGAAAAACTTGGAGCGGATTTGCTTGTCAAGGGGAATAATCTTGGGCCGGTTTGGGATTTCGTTGGTCTTGAACCTGATTTGAGTCAGCCGGGGCTTTGGGAGGCATACGATAAATTAAGCGTCGGGGTATTGAAACTCAGCGATGGCTGTCCGTTTGAATGTACGTATTGCCTTGTGCCAAAAGTATATGGCAAGTTTCGGCCTAGGTCTTTGGAAAGGTCGCTGGCGGAGCTGGAGCTTCTTGTGAAACTTGGAGCGAGGAATGTTGCGTTTTATGATGATGCCCTGTTGTTCGATGCGAAGAATGTCCTTATTCCGTTTTTCAATGAAGTCATTCAGCGAGATATAAAAGTAAATTTTCACAGTCCCAACGCCATTAACGCCCGCTTTGTAACAAAAAAACTCGCGGATTTAATGGTGCGTGCGGGCTTCAAGTGTTTTTATCTTGGTTTTGAAAGCACCTCGCGAGATTGGCAGAAACAAACCGGCTCAAAAGTTTTCTCAGAGGAATTAGCGGAAGCGGTGAAAAATCTTAAATCCGCAGGCGCTGAACCAAACAATATCACGGCCTATCAAATCTTGGGACATCCGAAAACCAATGTTGCTGATTTGGAAGAATCAATGCGTTTTGTGAATTGTCTTGGCATAAGAGGGATGCTCGCCGATTTTTCGCCTATACCGGGCACACCTGATGGCGAGTTTTGCCGTAAATGGGTCGATATCGATGAGCCGTTATTGCACAACAAGACGGCTTTTCCCGTTATCCTGCTCGGCTTCGACGAGACAAACCGCCTCAAAGACCTGCAAAGACAGTTAAATCGGGGCATCAATCAGGGATAAGTCGTAATATCTTGTAATTTCCGCCTGTCAAATCAAACCTGCGACCACCTTTATTTACACTTACCACATAGGCATTTATGAGGCGCAAATTAAACAGATTGCCTATATGTTTTTTTGTCCGGCAACGACGAGAATACTGACTTTCAGGAAAAAAGCTGTTAGTTTTAAGGAGCCACAAAATGAAGAGGTTAGCAATGTTATTGTTTGTCTTGGCTTTATCGCGGCATAGTGCTATTTCCTGATACCGCTTCGGCCTATGTTCCTACCGGGTATTTAGGGTTTGCGAAGTCATTTTTCAGGAATTGCCTACTTAGTTTTGTCGCTGTTCTACCGAATAAGACCAGAAAAGACCAAATCCGTTTAATTTAAGAGAGGAACAGAAAATGAAAAAGAATACTGTTAGCGGTATTGTTACTAAACCAAAACTATTGTTTATTTGCCTGTTGGTTCTCACGCTATTGCCCATCAGTGCCTACGCTACGTCTGTTGACTTAGGAACGGCGGCAAACTTTGGGGTGCTGGCCGGCTCAGGCGTGACTAATACGGGTAATACCATTATCAACGGTGATGTCGGCTCTCATCCGACGCCGGCGATAACGGGATTCCCGCCCGGGGAGGTCAACGGCATCTTATACCGCGCGGCAGGCCCCGTGGTGGCAAAGGCGAAACTGGACCTGGTGGCCGCTTACAATGCGGCGGTGGGTGCTGCAGACGGCAACACATCGGAGCCGACTGATTTAAGCGGAAAGACCCTTGCCCCGAATATCTACGCAATCGGAGCAGCGAGTTTCAGCGCAGGCAATTTAACCCTGGATGGCCATGGAAATCCCGACGCGCAATGGGTATTCCATACCACCGTTCTGAACACGGCCGCCGATTTCAACGTGTTGTTGATTAACGACGCCTCGGCGAGCAATGTGTTCTGGCAGGTCGGCACCTCCGCAACCATTGGTATAAGAAATAACTTCGCGGGAAATATTCTCGCGATGACGAGCATCACGCTCAATGGCACCGGCACTTTGAACGGAAGAGCGTTGGCCAGAAATGGTGCAGTTACGATCAGCACCGTGGAGGGTATAAACGTCCCGGATTTCGTTCCAAGCAAACCTAACATACTGGTATATAAACTTACCACGGCAATTAATCCTGTGATTGATTACAATGATGCGAATGGGATCGAAGCCGATGTCTTTAAGGAAAATTTATCCGCTTATGTTGTGTTCGGCGTGAATGATGCCTATGATGTGAATGACATAAATGATGCGAATGGTCCAACAGTTATCCTTTTCGGTACAGATGGTCGTGACAAATTCCAGAAAACACTGGGTGGTAATGACCCAAATTCCTTCGTGAACATTCGGGTATTCGGTGATGCTAATTCTATTATGCCGTTTGAGGTCACGAACATGCATAATACCTATGCTACATCGGTGGGAATCGGATTTGGGGATTCGAAGGCAACTACTGGCTTCGACATAGGGACCTCCCTATATGGGAAAAATACAACCATCGACATTGGCCAGGCCGAAAAATTTTCGGTTGCGAAGAGCTTGAAAGGCCAAGTTTGGATTGCCCGACAGTTCGTTGAAGGGTGGGGCACCGCCACGGCAACGCTTGATTCAAAACTCACCAAAGATGCGAATAGGAACAGCCGGACCGTGGCAGCGACGGTGGCAAATATTAAAACAACAGTTTTGCATATATACACCCCGGTGAGCGTGTTACCGTGATTTGAGTAATTGATCGTTACCCCAAGGCCGATTCTGAAATACAGAATCGGCCTTTTTTTTGTCAAGAAGAAATAGGATACAGAGCAGAAACTGGAAGAATATTCACGTCTGGTTTGAACGGCTTTTCCTGTTATCCTGCTCGGCTTCGACGAGACAAACCGCCTCAAAAACCTGCAAAGACAGTTAAATCGGGGCATCAGTCATAGATAAGTCGATAACTTCGGAGGTTGTATCACCTGACGCAGATGATATACTTACTGCGAATATAAAAAGTTTTTTGGAGTAACGTTATGAAGGGAACCAGGTCAATCGCGATACTTTCAGGCGGCGGGGACTGCCCGGGAATAAACGCGGTAATCAGGGCGGTCGCCAAGAAAGCGATTATTCAGTTTGGGATGGAGGTTATAGGCATAGAAGACGGCTACGAAGGGCTTATCCACCGCAGATGGCGAAAACTTCATTACGAGGATGTATCAGGCATTTTGACCGTAGGTGGCACGATTCTCGGCACCTCAAACAAGTCGGACCCATACAGATACGCCACGGGCCAGGGAAAGAAACTTCAGTTCCGCGACGTTTCAAAAACGGTTATCGCCAACATTAAAAAACTTGGCGTCGAGTGCCTTGTCTGCATAGGCGGTGATGGCACGCTGTTCGTATCGAACAGGTTTCACAAAGAAAACGTCCCCATTGTGGCTGTCCCCAAAACAATCGATAACGACTTGCGGGGGACGGATGTTACTTTTGGTTTTGATACCGCTGTTTCAATCGCGACCGAGGCAATTGACCGCGTGCATACCACCGCACAGTCGCATCACCGCGTTATGATTGTCGAGGTGATGGGCAGGACCGCGGGCTGGATTGCGCTTTATTCGGGTGTCGCAGGCGGGGGCGATATAATCCTTATACCCGAAATTCCCTATGACATCGATTCCGTCGTCCGCAAAGTCAAAGCCAGGCATCGGATGGGCAAAAAATTCAGCATCGTGGTTGTCTCGGAAGGGGCAAAGCCCAAAGGTGGCGAGGTCGTCGTCCGTCAAATCGTGAAGAACAGCCCCGAACAGGTGCGTCTCGGCGGGATAAGTTTTGTGCTTGGTCATCAGATTGAGCAGGAAAGCGGTATAGAGACGCGCCAGGTTGTCCTTGGCCATTTGCAAAGGGGCGGCACTCCCACCCCGACAGACAGGGTTCTTGCTACCCGCTTAGGGACAAAAGCAGTCGAGCTGATTGAAGCAGGGCAGTTTGGATATATGGCTGCGGTTAAGGGCAATGATATAACAGCCGTCCCCATTGAGGAAGCCGCGAAAGGCCCGCGAAATGTCCCTGCCGAACACCCCTTGATAACCTCGGCCCGTTCGGTCGGCACCTGCTTCGGCGACTGAATCGAAAATATAGTTGAGCGAATAATTATGCCGGCTGCATAACGCCCGTTTGTTTTGTTATCGCCTTGATAATTTCCATTGCCCATAGAGGCAGCGACGAAATAGCGATTACCATACACCAGTCGAATGTCGTCAACATCTCTGTCTTGAAAATCGTCCGGAAGAAGGGCACATAAACTACCATCATTTGCAGCAGGAAGGATATTACGGTTGCCCAGATTAGTTTGGGGTTTGTAAACACGCCGATTTTGAAGAGCGACTCGGTCTGGCTTCGGCAGTTAAAGGCGTGGAACAACTGGCTGCACGAGAGTACCACAAATGCGGCGGTCCTCGCTCGCGGCAGACCTTCGTTTTCGATAAATATCACAAAGTAAAACGCCGCCAAACTGCAAAAAGCGATAAATATGCCCTGTGCGAGCATCAGGAATGCCCTTTGTCTGGTAACGACCGGCTCTTTTGGCGGGCGAGGCCTGCGTTTCATAACGTTGGGGTCGATTGGGTCAACTCCCAGTGCAAGGGCGGGCAGGCCGTCGGTTACCAAATTTACCCACAGGATTTGAATGGGTAATAGCGGCACGGGCCAGCCGACCAGCGATGATACGAACATAACAAGAATTTCGCCCGTGTTGCAGGAGAGCAGGTAGTGAATGAATTTTTTGATATTGTCGTAAATACCCCTGCCTTCCTCGACGGCAGCCACGATTGACGCGAAATTATCATCGGTAACAATCATATCGGAGACCTCTTTGGTAACATCGGTTCCGGTGATGCCCATTGCTACTCCTATATCGGCCTCTTTAAGCGCCGGTGCATCGTTGACGCCGTCGCCCGTCATAGCGACCACCTCGTTTTGACGCCGAAGCGCACGCACGACCCGCAGTTTATGCTCAGGCGACACACGCGCGTAAACACTTGCCTTTTTCACCTGCTGTGCGAGCTGTTCGTCGGTCATCTTGTCCAATTCTTCACCCATTAGCGCAACCGAGTCCGCATGGAAAAATCCCAAATCTTTCGCTATGGCTACCGCGGTATTTTTGTGGTCGCCCGTAATCATCACGGTTCTTATCGAAGCGGTCATGCAATCCTGTATGGCCTTTTTGACCTCCTCGCGAGGCGGGTCAATCATTGCGACAAGCCCCGCAAAAATCAGGTCTTTTTCAATTGTCTCGGCCTGATAGTTCGTATCGGCATCGTCCAATTCTTTATATGCCAGCCCCAGGACTCTCATCGCATCGTTTGCCATATGATTATTGGCGTTCAAAATATATTCTCTGTCTTTTGGGAGCAGGTTTCTGGTTGCACCGGCTAATTCGATTTTAGTGCAGTCGCCGAGCAGGATATCCGGCGCTCCTTTTACAAAGGCAATTCGCTTACCTGAATTTTCGCGGATTATGGTCATTTTCTTCCGCTCGGAATCGAATGGTATCTCTGTAACGAACTGCCAGTCGGCTTCCGCCTTTTCCTTCCATATATCCGCCTTGACCGCTGCGGTGAGAATGGCTGCTTCCGTTGGGTCGCCGAAAATTTTGAACTTGTCGCTTTCACGAACCAGTTGTGCGCCGTTGCAAAGCGTCCCGCAAAGTAATGTCTTGTTGAGCGTCGGATAATCGGCTGGTTTTATCGGTTTGCCGTCCAAAAGGAAATCTCCCTTCGGTTCGTAGCCGACGCCGGTTACTTTGAATTGTTTGCAGTCCGCGTAAACCGCTTGGACTGTCATTTCGTTCCTGGTAAGCGTGCCTGTTTTGTCGGAGCAGATAACGGTCGCGCAGCCAAGCGTTTCAACCGAGGGCAGTTTGCGGATGAGTGCGTGGCGTGCGACCATTCTCTGCACCCCCAGCGCAAGGGCTATTGTTACCACCGCGGGCATCCCCTCCGGGATTGCTGCAACCGCCAAACTCACCGCGGTAAGGAACATATCCAGCCATTTCCCGCCCCGCATAAC